>Ga0097621_100000517_pt1 | contig 27112 bp, 25 predicted proteins | sample KBSMisM72_FD_73165 | JGI IMG/M metagenome (GOLD analysis project Ga0097621, IMG submission 73165) | Miscanthus rhizosphere microbial communities from Kellogg Biological Station, Michigan, USA - KBS Miscanthus M7-2 (version 2) (version 2) | ecosystem: Host-associated > Plants > Roots >... | reverse complement strand
GTCGAAAGCCCCAGACAGCGAACCTGGTGCAGGATTGACTGGTAAATCGCGGTAAGAATCTCAGCCATTTGCACCGCAGCATCTCCATGCTCCCGAAGGAACTGCAGAAACTCCTCGCGCGGAATGAAGTTGCACGACACCTCGTCCACCGCCTCAGCCGTGACTTCGTTAAGCTTTCCAGAGACCGTTCCAGGAAGCCCGACCATTTCTCCGGCTTCGGCCCTGCGGACCAAAAGACAGCGTCCACCGGAGGAACTTGCCCACAGCTTGACGCGCCCACGGTTCACGATAAAAACTCCGCTTGGCTTGTCACCTTCAAAGAACAAGACCGACCCTCTGGAATACGTCGCGGGCAAGGCGATCGCCTGCAACCCGGTACGGATATGGGGAGGGAGATTACTGAATGACTGCTCTTCGTCTAGTGGAGAGTCCATCCATACTTCATTGATTCTGGCGGCGTGACAGGATGTTCTCGTTCTGCTACTTCGCCGCTTCTTTCTGGCGACGGGCTGAAGCTGGTATGCCATATGTGCTTTCGCAACACCTTGGCTAACAGAGGTTCATTAAGTGGCCGCGGTTAGCATCCGTACTTTCGCAGCAACCTGAACTTTGGAGCTATGGCAAACGTCACGTAAGAATGTGATCGAGATCACATTTGTAGACTCTGGAGTTTGGAGCACTTCAGGTGGCCAACATCCGAGGTTAGATATCTAACAAAAGGGCAACTACTTAAATCGATGTGTCGGTCCAGCCGATTTCCGTTCCAGATCGGCGATCGTGGCGCGCAGCCATTGCTTTAGGGCGTCTTCCAAGCCAACCTGTGTTCCATTGCGGTAAAAATCATCGATGGTCTCGCCCTTCCCGGTGAGAGGTATATGGCGGCAGGGAATGCTCCGCTGGCACTGGTCCTTGGGGACGAATTGCATCAGAAAGCAATCTCCGCAGGGATGGGGACGCGTTGCATCATCAAAGTTCAAACAGGTGGGCGAATCTTCGAAGATCAGCGATGGGCGCGTGGGAGTGTGCGGCGACCGGCCATAGCCTCCATCCTCCAGGAATTGCAACTCGAAGCGCAGGAGTTCAAGAACTTCCTCAGTTTTTGCCATAACACGGCCTCCGATTCCAGCTTCGCAGAGGCCGCTACTGAGTCATAGGACAGAAGTCACCTGAGGACGTGATCGAGATCACGTCCCCGGGAAGCGCCTAAAAAGAAGATGATCTAATGCGCCAGGACTGAAAGCTTGGAAAGGGCACCTTTCAACTCCTCGGGGTCGAAGCCAAAGGGACCGGGCTTAGTCTTAAGGGCGATCCTCCCGCCCTTGTCTAGCAGGTAGATACGGTCAGGCCAGCCGGTGTAGTCGCGTTCGGTGGAGTTGCCGAACTCATCGAGTACGGCGGGAATTTTGATTCCGAGCTTGCGGACGCATGCTCCCGCAATGAAGATTCGCTCTTCTTCATTCTTGGGGCTGGCGAAGACGACCTTGTCTTTTATATTGCTCTGCATCTGCCAGACATCGCTGGGATGAGCCTCGGTTATATAGACCACCAGGAACGCCACGCGGTCTTTGTATTCATCGTAGATCTTGTTGAGGGCGGGAACCTCCCGCCGGAAGGGTGGTCAAGTGTAACTGCCGAAGACGAGCACCACCGGTTGCAGCTTGGTTAGGTCGGAGAGCTGGATGCGCGCGGTCTTGTCCAACTTCATGAGGGAGAAATCCGGCGCTATGTCGCCGGGATGCAAGCTACCCGCCCGGGCTCGAAGCCAGGCTGTCTCAAAAGGAAACAGCAGAAACGGCACGGGGCCGGGCATTTTCGCCATGACCTGGCCAAAAGTCTCTGGTGGCTGATGCATCGCCCATACCACCAGCGTGGCGAAGCCGGCGTAGGCGAGCACTAGAACGGCAGCTACTCTTGGCAGCACTTTGCGGAGGCGCGGACTTGGTTTCCAGTTGAACTTAGGCATGTTGTGTTTGCAGCGTCGGTTGGGGAATCGAGTCCACGTATCCCTCGTCCGCCAACCGCTTGCCGTTCTCCCGATAGACGTTGGGGTCGTCTGGGGCCCAGGTCGCCAGCCCATCGACATAACGGTTATACATGCAGAAGGCGGCGGCGATCAGTACGGTGTCGTGAATTTCTTTGTCAGTTGCACCCTGCTGGCGGGCGCGGGCCACATCTGCTGGGGTGACGTACTTGCCGCCTTCCTGCACTTTGCCTGCGATGGCTAGAAGAGCCTTCAACTTGGGGGAAATTGGCGTCGCCTCGAAGTTCAGCTTCATGTCTTTGACCAATTGCTCATCGCCGCCCAGATGATTGGCGGCTACCGCGCCGGGGATCGTCTGACAGAAATAGCAGTCGTTCTCCGAGGAGAGGTAGGTCGCGATCATTTCGCGGTCCGCGCGGGACAAAGAGTTCGGGCCGCGCAACAGTACCTCGGCGAGCTCATTCAACGGCTTCGCGGTCTGCTTGCTGAACACCATGGGCCCCACGATCCCAGGGATGCCTTCGGGCAATCGAATGTGCGCCATTCGATTGTCTCTCCCTAAAACAGAAACTTCAGTGCGAACTGGACTAAGCGTGGCGGTTCTGCCGCCAAAATCTGGTTGAAAGTTGGCGAACTGATGTCGCTATTGGGCAGATGAAAATTGGTGTGATTCAAAATATTGAAGAACTCAGCACGAAACTGAAGACCCTTCGATTCCGTCAGGCGGAAATTCTTGGAGGCGGCAAAATCCCAATTGGTGTAGCGCGGTCCCAATGCGATGTTGCGCCCCGCCGTACCGAATTGTTGCACGGGCGAATTCGGGTCCGGCGTAATTCGTGCGAAGGCATCGGCATTGAGCCAGCCAACGACGGCGCGCGCACCGGAGTTGGGATCTTGTCCCGAAACCAAGTTAGGCCGGTTCGCTGAAAATCCTGTGATTTCCGGCGCTCCGCCCTGATTGGATACATCGTTCGAATCGAAAACGGTGAATGGTGTTCCGCTCATTGCAGTTACGATTCCGTTGAGCTGCCACCCACCCAGCACATGCTGATACCACTCCTGCTGATGTTGCCAGAAGGGGAGGCTCCACTGATAGCTGAACACCAACCGGTGGCGAGCGTCGAAAAGCGATGGACCACGCTCTGCAGCCAGGTTGTTCGGATTCTGCGCCAGGTCATTCTCGCCGGCCACCTGGATTGAACCGGATCCCGAAATATTGAAGGAAGAGACATCATCGATCGCCTTGGAGTAGGTATACGAAGCCAGGAAGGAAAGGCCATGGCTAAAGCGCTTTCTCAAACTGGTTTCGAGCGCGTGGTATGAAGACGCGGCTATACCCGAGATCAAGCCTGTCGAGGAAAACTCGCAGGGAGTGCCGGGGGGATCCGTCAGCGTGCAGCCCGAGTGAATGCGCCGCTGGTCGGCGTTGTCGGGACTGGACTGTCCCGGAATGTACACGGTCGGATTCCCCTCGATGAATCGGGGAAGCCTGGTTCCTTTGGTTCCCACATAGCCGATTTCAAACAGGAGGTCGTTGCCAAATGATCTTTGTACATTCAGGTCCCAATCCTGGGTATAGGGTAAGGACAAATTTGCATCCAGCGTGAGGTTGGTCAGCGGGGTTGCAAATGTGCCGGGCGCCGGGGGATTGCCACGGTACGGATCCTGGAAGTTGAGCGGCGGCGTCGGAGGTGGCTGAAGAGCGATCTGCTCGGTCTGCAAATAAGGAGGCGCACTGATCGGAGACTGCATCGGTCCCCCCTGGCCGGTGTAGTACGGCTCGTAGAAGATTCCGTACGCGGAAGTGACCAACCATTTTGCGCTTCCAGTGGGATCCCAGGCAATGCCGACGCGTGGAGCAAACGCCTTCTTGTAGGTTTGAATCAGTCCCGCGGGGACGCCCTCATCGCCGGGATAGAGAAGTCCAGGAGGAGCGTCGGGGATAACCGTGGACTGCCGCCCCGGAATCCACAGAGTCTGGCGATTCTTGATTTCGGTATAGGGGAATGGCAGGTCATAGCGCAAACCCAGGTTCAGAGTCAGCCGCGAAGTCGCTTTGAAGGTGTCCTGTGCATAGCCGTTAAGCGACTGGCCGTTGATTCCGCGGGCAAAATCGCCCCGGCCCTGGAGAAAGAAAACCGGTTGGCCGATCATAAAGCTGGCGAAGGCATCGGACAGGGGAAATGGGGCAAAGACAAAGAATCCATTGGTGGCGATGCCTTGCAGGGCGTTAACATGCAGGTGCTGGTAACCACCCCCGAATTTGAGTTCGTGCCTTCCCCGCACCCAGCTTAGCGACCCGTTGTAGTCGTAGGCATTCTCATAACTGTTGCGTGGCCCGGTGATGGGGTCACCCACGGTGGTGTATCCATTGACCTGCATGAAGGGAGGTCCAATGGCCACGTCCAGGCTGGAATCGTATCCAAAGTTAAGATCTGCAGGAGAAGTATGGTTTGTGCGCTCACCAAAGAGGAATTTGTTGCGCAAGAATGAGAAGCGCAAGACACCGATCAGAGAGGGCGAGAAAGTGTGAGTCTCCTGGACGGCGAAATTCTGTGCCCGATGACTTTCGCCAATCGGAAAGCCCGGCACACTGGCCCCGGCCGGAGAAAGCGGATCGAAGCGGGTGCCATCACTTATCATGTAGCGGAAGTTCAAGTTGTCCTTGGCTGTCAGGTAGTGGTCGAGCCGGAGTCCGCCCTGATTCGAGTCATCGCGCTTCACTTCTGTTGAGGTGAAGGTATTGAGTCCGGTGTTCGGTTCTGGAAATAGGCTCAAAAGGCCTTGGGCAAATGAACTAATAAAAGGTGGGGGCAATTGATTGAAGGGGAGCGGGGTCGGCGCCGGGCTGGTGACCAGCAGGAGAAGCTGATGGCTCGGGTTACTGCAAAAACCGGCCCCATCAAACGATTCGCCTTTGGTCGGATCGCAAAGTTCGGAAAAATCCCCGGTCCTCTGTTTCAAAGAAGGCACGGTAGAACCTGCGGTTTCACCTTGCCGGTTGCGAAAGCCTTCGTAATAGGCAAAGAAGAACGTCTTGTCTTTACGGATTGGACCGCCAAAGGTCACGCCGAATTGGTTCTGCTTCAAAGGCTCGGTTGTATCTGCAAAGTAGTTGGTAGCGTCAAAGGCATCGTTGCGCAAGAATTCCCAGGCCGCGCCATGAAAGCGGTTGGTGCCGCTTCGAGTAATAATGTTGGTGGTCGAGCCCAGGCTATTTCCGAATTCGGCGGTGGCGTTATGGGTGAGAATCCTGAATTCGCTGATTGAGTCGACAGGCGGCTTGAGAACAAAGCCTCCATCGACGCCGTTGAAATTGTTGGCTCCGTCAATGAGGAAGTTGTTCGACTCGGGACGCTGGCCATTCACCGCGTAACCCTGGCCTTCGCGCAACGATGATCCTGCCTGTTTTAAACCTGGCGTCAGGGGCACGACACCCGGCTGCAAAGTGCCCAACTGGGTGAAATTGCGGCCATCTAGCGGAAGATCCAGAATCTCACGCTCCATAACCACCTTTCCTAGCGTGGAGACGGCAGGCTGAATGATCTCCGCGTCGGATTCGACTTGTACCACCTGGTCCTCCGCACCCACCGTGAGGTGAACCGGGACGGTCGCCGTCTCATTAACGTTCAGAGTGATGCCTTGCTGGATGTATTTGTGGAAGCCCTTGCCCTCCACTTGCAATTGATAGTGGCCGACGGGTAGCTCCAGCAGGAGATAGGTTCCGCTTTGATCGGTGGTCGTCGATCGCGTCAGGCCGGTTTCGGTCTGCTTCGCGGTTACGGTTGCAGCATCGACAACCGCGTTGCTGGGATCGGTCACCGTTCCGCGGATGCTTCCGGTGATTTGCTGGGCGAACAGATTCGAGCTTGCCAAAACAAACACGGCTACGCCTAGCTTCTTTAGGGTGCCCATAAATTGCCTTTCGATTCCTGGTGGGTTTAAGTAGGAGACAAATTAGTGAGCACAATTGGGGTTGGCAATCGTACAAAAATACTAGAGCCTAGTTGGGGGGAGATGTGTACCATTTGCAGAACTTGTCAGAGGACAGCAATCGCCTCGCGTGCGAACTCGTGGTAACTGCCTTTTGAGAACCTTCAGAACATGCCTACAGAAGAAGCCATAGCTGTTGCCGCGCCTAAGGATCTGCGGCGGGAACTCGGGCTGGCCTCGGCCACGGCCGTAGTCGCGGGTGAATGCATCGCGGTAGGAATCTTTCTTACTCCGGCTGGCATGGCGAAGGCGTTGGGCTCTCCCATGTGGCTGCTGCTGGTCTGGCTGGGAGTAGGGGCAATGACGCTCAGTGGCGCGCTCTCCTACGGCGAGTTAGCTGGACGATTCCCCCAAGCTGGCGGCGGCTATGTCTATCTGAAGGAAGCTTTCGGGCGCCGTACGGCGTTTCTCTATGGGTGGATGTGTCTGTTGGTCATGGATCCGGGGTTAACCGCATCGCTCGCGACTGGCAGTGCGGCGTATGCCGCTTATATTTTCCACTGGCATCCGGTGACGACGAAGCTTGCTGCCATTACCGGAATCTGGGTGCTGTGCCTGGTGAACATCCTGAGCATCCGCTTGAGTGCGGGCTTCATGCGCTGGATCACCTGGCTGAAACTGGGCGTGCTCGGGCTGATTACACTGTGGGCGATTTTTTTTCACTTGGGTTCGTGGTCGAATTTCATTCCGTTCCTGGCGCAGCGGCCCGGTTCCATGCCTTTAGGCGCCGCCCTCGCGGTTGCGATGGTGGGAGCTTTCTATTCATTTGGCGGGTGGTGGGAAGTCACCAAGATTGCCGGCGAAGTGCGCGATCCGGGTCGCACCATGCAACGGGCGCTGGTTCTGGGCGTAGTGCTGGTGACAACGATTTATGTTCTTATCAGCGGTATTTTTCTCTACCTGCTACCGCTGCAGAATGTCACCTCTGACGAAACCTTTGTGGCGCAAGTAGGAGCCGTGCTTTTCGGCCCGGCGGGCGGAATCGTCTTTGCCGCTATCGTCGTGGTTTGCGTGTTTGGAAGCCTGGCAGGATTCACCATGTCGGCGCCGCGCGTGTATTACGCGATGGCGAAAGATGGATTGTTCCTGCCGGCAGTGGCGCGAGTTCATCGTCGATTCGGTACGCCTGCAGCGGCAATTGCGATTCAGGGTGCAATCGGGACGTTACTGGTTTGGGTGAGCAGCTTTCAGCAGATCATCGCATACTTTATTTTTATTGCAGTCGGATTTGTCGGCCTGACGGTGGCTGGCCTGTTCGTGTTTCGCAGACGCAACCAGGGCGACCAGGGAGCAATCCTTGCTGCGGGATATCCGTTCACCCCGTTGGCATTCCTCGCGCTGGTGGTAATGCTAATGCTTGCGGTGATGGCTCACAGTCCGCGCGAAACGTTGCTGGGAATTGCAGTGGTGCTCGCAGGAATTCCGGTGTACGAACTGTTTCGGTGGCGCACGGCTGCAGATTAGAATTCGAGGTTAGAGAGAATCATGGCCGACGAGAACAAGCCGATGCTTTCCAAAGCGAAACACGCTGCCAAAATCAGGATAATCGAAGATGCCGAAGCCACCGGCGAAACGGCGGCTGCCTACGACGTCTGGAGAGCCCACTCCGGGCGCACCCAGATGCCCGGCATTCTGAAATGTTTCGGCCAGAGGCCGGACTTTCTGCTACAGGTGATGGCGTTTTCAAATACCGTTCACTTTTCAGAAGGCCATCTGATCCGCCGCCACAAGGAGATGATCGCCAGCTACGTCTCCTACCTGAACCGGTGCCCGTATTGACTGGACAGTCACGCTTACTTCCTGCGGGTTCAGGGAGCCAATGATCAATGCGTGAGCGCGATATTTGAGGGCAAGCTAGACCATGCCGGCCTGACCGGTGCGGAGCGCGCTTTGATGGACTATGTAAAGATCATCACCGAAGCAGCGTATCGTTCCACAACGGAGGACGTACAGAAGCTGCGTGACGTGGGATGGAATGAGAACCAGATTGCAGAAGCGGTGTACATTACCGCAATGTTCGCTTTTTTCAATCGAGTGGCAGATGCCTTCGGCGTTCCATCACAAGATTATCTGACTACCGGCAAGCTTACTCCCTGACTTCCTGGTTATTTCCAAAAGGAAATGCAACTTTATACTGAGCACTGTCGTGTAGGCGTTTCTACCCCTTCGTGAGCTGGAAAGAGAGGTAGCGCGCGGTTTGGAAGACTACAATTCCGAAATAAGGCTTGCCCTGTCTATGAGAACGTCCCTACATTCCGTACAAATCGGGGTAGCGCTCTCAATCGGGTTGATGTTGTGTCAGAGTGCAATCGCCGAGTCACCAGAAAAACCTCCATCCAGGGGCCAGTTGAGTTCGGAGGAAGTTGTAGCCAATCTCGTAAGGAAAAATCTGGAACGAGCATCCGCATTACACGCTTACCAGGGAACCCGGGTTTACCATCTCGACTATCGCGGGTTTCCCGGATCCCGCAGCGCGGAAATCACTGTGGACGTCAAATACCAGGCGCCAGACACGAAGCAATTCAGCATCCGCTCTCAGGCCGGTTCCCACCTGCTGATTGATCGCGTTTTCGAGAAGTTGATGCAAAGCGAGAGAGAAGCTCTCACCCCGGAGAACCAAAGCCGCGTGGCCCTGAACACCCAAAACTACCGCTTCGCACTCGTTGGCTTTGAAAGCACCGCGGATAGTTCGGCCTATGTCCTTTCGGTCGAGCCAGTCACTAACAATAAGCTGCTCTATCGGGGACGGATTTGGGTCGATGCGACGGATTTTGCGGTCACGCGCATCGATGCCGTTCCGGCCAAAAATCCGTCTTTCTGGACAAAAGAAACCCGGATCGAACAGGTGTACAAAAAAATAGGAGATTTCTGGCTGCCCGTCTCCAACCGCAGTACCAGCACCATTCGCCTGGGAGGCCATGCCAACTTGACCATCGACTATATTGACTACCAGATCACCGCCGCGACTCCTCCAAAACACCAAGACCTGATCGGCGGACACCAACCGTAGAGGGATACAACGGCTCCCGGAAGTTCAGCAAGCAATCCTAAGTCGTGCTTTCCTGAATTGGGAAAGAACATGGTAAAACCGTCCATCGTCTTCTCAATTAGAGAAGGAAAAGTGCGTCTTCTCAAATTCACATTAAGGGCGGTCAAAATCGACCGCAGTCGTGTTGGCGCCGCAGATCACGACACCCAATCGCTCACCCCGAACAGGCCGGTATTGGTGGGATAGCAGGGCGGCAAATGCAGCTGCTCCACCGGGTTCGGCGACGACTCTTAAGGTTTGCCACAGGATTTGCTGGGCTGATCGAATGGCACCGTCCGGAACCAACAAGACGCGGCTGATGTATTTCTGAGCGATGGGGAACATGAGGTTCCCGACGCGCAGCGGTGCTAGAGAATCAGCAGCGATCCCACCGGACTCCGCATCAGCTGGGCAACCGGCATCCATCGCGCGCGTGAGCGTTGGGCAGGCTTCGGGCTCAACGCCGATCACGTTAACCCGGCCGCCGAACCAGGCCGCGATCCCTCCAATGAGTCCCCCGCCGCCGACGGCGACCAACAGCGTGTGCAGTTGGGGGATTTGCTGCTCGAGTTCGAGTCCGACGGAGCCTTGTCCCAAAAGAGTCTCGATTTGATCGTAGGCGTGAATTTGAAGCGCGCCTGATTTCTCGGCCCAGGCTTCGCTGGCAGCGAGCGCGTCGGCGTAGCGCTCTCCGGTGATGACCAGTTCGGCTCCGTAGCCTCTGATACGGTCGATTTTGGAGCGTGACGCGACGGTGGGGACGAAGATATGCGCAGGCGTGCTCATTCGCTGGGCAGCGAAGGCCACGGCAGCCCCGTGGTTTCCCCCTGAGGCGGCGACCACTCCGGCGGCTGGGATTTCACGACGCAGCAGATTGGTGAACGCGCCGCGGGCTTTGAAGGAGCCGGAGTGCTGCAGGAATTCCAGCTTGAGAGAGATTTGGTTTGGTTCCAGGCCGAAGTCTTCGGCCTGGACTTCGAGGACCGGAGTGCGGCGGATGTGGGAGCGGAGCAGTTCGTAGTTGGCGGAGATGTCTTCGCGTGTGATTGGGTCGCCAGGCACGTCGAGATTATAAGGGCGGGCCGGGAGATACTTTCGCTGAGGGGAGCCAAGTTTTCACATCTGGAGGGTTTTTTTCCTTAGAGACGCAAAATTCTGATTGTGGGTTGGCTCGGCAGGTGAGGACAACTGCCTCTACACGCTTGATGCTCCGGCGATTCGGCGATACTATTAGCCGCTTGTAGATTCTGGACGGGAGATACGATGCCGCAGAACTACGTTCCTATTTTCATATTTATCGCAGTGGTGGCGGTCATGATTCCGCTGCCGCTGATTCTGGCGAAACTGGTTCGGCCGGACAATCCTGGGAAAGAGAAATTGATGCCGTATGAGTGCGGCATCGACCCCGTCGATCTTTCTCGCGGGCGGTATACCGTTCGTTATTATATTGTGGCCATCCTATTTGTGGTCTTCGATGTGGAGACCATCTTCTTATTTCCCTGGGCGGTTCGGTTCAAGGCGTTGGGAGTTTTCGGGCTGGTCGAAATGCTGGTATTCCTGGCGATCCTGGTGGTGGGATACATCTGGATCTGGAAAAAGGGCGCTTTGGAGTGGGTGTAAGTCGCTTCCGCTCCACGCTATTCGTCGCAAAGCCATTATGAATGCGAATCCTGCAGCGAATTTGGAAGGTGGGGAGAGCTTCGCCGCCAGCCGATGGACAAAGGGCAATTTATTTTTCCCCACTGAAATTGTGGTCACGCCGCAGAGAGTGTCTCGGGTGAGACGGGGCTTGTTCCGGCGGAACGAGGAGAGTATCGGAATACGCCAAGTCGCGTCCGTGCATATCTCTACCGGGATGATCTGGTCGGATATCCGGATTGAGTCGAGCGGAGGCACCGATCCGATCCTTAGTCATGGTCACCGCAAAGGCGATGCTTTGCGCATTCGTGACTTGATCGAGGGCTATCAAGCTGGGGCGCACTGAGCAGCCACGACTTCGTTGACAGGGCCATACCAAGCTGTTAGAAGTTATCGTTCTTTTCTGATTGTTTTTATAGTCTTGGGCGTCGGAGGCTGGTACCTTCGCAGCAATGTCAGACGAAACCAAATCGCCTGCTCCACCCGCTACCGGCGAGTCTAAATCGCCCCAGGGTAGTCCTACCCCTCCCAGCGTCGAACCGGTTCCTGCGCAAAAGCCGGGGGATCCTGGAGCGCGGCCCAATCCCACCCCGGGGGAGCCTCCCAAAGCTTCGCACCCAGCGCCGCCAAAGCCGTCGGGCCCAATAGGTAATCCCTGGGAATCGGAGATGGTGACCCGGTTGAAAGGCCGCCACGGATCGGGCATTAGAGAGGCAACGAGCTATTTAGGACAGAACTATCTCGTGGTGGAATCGACCTTGATTCCGGATTTCTTACGCATGTTAAGGGACGAGGAGAAGTTCGACTACCTGGTTGACGTCACTGCCGTTCACTACCCCGAGCGCGAAAAACAGTTCGAAGTGGTCTGGATTCTCTATTCCTTCGAGCGCAATGAGCGCATCCGGGTAAAGACCCTTGTCGCCGAGAGCGTGCCCAGCGTTTTTTCCATCTGGCCGACGGCGAACTGGCTGGAGCGGGAAGTCTTTGACATGTTCGGTATTAGTTTTGAGGGGCATCCGGATTTGAAGCGTATTTTATTGCCGGATGGCTGGAAGGGGTACCCGCTGCGTAAGGACTACGGCATTATTCAGCAGGACAATGAGTGGGTACAGATCAACCTGGGGATCGAGAGCGGGCAATGAGTCACGGGACCTCCCACCTGGAACTTCAAGATCACGAGAAAACATTTCTCGATTCGAACGAGCTCATTATCAATATGGGCCCGCAGCACCCGGCGACGCACGGCGTATTGCGAGTGATTCTAAAACTCGATGGCGAGAAGGTCCTCGGAACGGAGTGCGTAATCGGGTATTTGCACCGTGGAGTGGAGAAGATTGCCGAGCATCGTACCTACACGATGTTTAATCCCTACGTCGATCGTATGGATTATGTGGCGGCGGTCTCGAACGGTCTGGGATATTGCGAATCGGTTGAGAAGCTGCTGAATATTCAGGCGCCGCCAAGGGCAAATTACATCCGGGTGATTTTGACGGAGTTGAACCGCTTGGCCAGCCACATGTTGTGGTTGGGGACGCATGCCCTGGACATCGGCGCAATTACGCCGCTCTTTTATACCTTCCGCGATCGGGAGGAGATTCTCAAGATTTTCGAGAAGTATTGCGGGGCGCGCCTGACTACCCATGCCTTTCGCATTGGAGGGTGCCTATACGAGACCTACGACGGATTTGAGTCTGACGTTACGAGATTCTTGAAGTTCGTTGCGCCGAAGATCGAGGAATACGAGGAACTGCTCACTACCAATCGTATTTGGGTGGAACGCACCAAGAACGTTGGCTTTATCTCAGCCGCGGATTGCGTGGCGCTCGGCGTAACCGGTCCGGTGCTGCGGGCCAGCGGTGTCAAGTGGGACCTGCGCAAGGCGCAGCCTTACGCTGCCTATTCCGAATTCGATTTTGAGATTCCCATCGGAACCACCGGCGATACCTACGACCGGTACCTGGTGCGCATGCAGGAGATGCGGCAGTCGCTGCGGATTATCGAGCAGGCGGTGGGAAGAATTCCTTCGGGGCCGATCATGGCGAAGGTGCCGAAGGTCATTAAGCCTCCGGCCGGCGAGATTTACCACTCGATTGAAGCGCCGAAAGGTGAGCTGGGATACTTCATTGTTAGTGATGGGTCCACGCAGCCTTATCGCATTCGAGTGCGGCCGCCCTCATTCGTGAACTTGCAGGCTTTGGACCAGATGGTCCGTGGTGCACTCGTTGCGGATGTGATCGCGGTGATCGGTACGCTCGACATTGTGCTGGGTGAGGTGGACCGATAATGCTCGACTACGTCACCTCTTACCTCAAGAGCAGCACGACACCCGGTCAAGCAGGGGATGTTCTGTGGTCGTTGATTTATATTCTCGCGATTTTTGCCGGACTCTCAGTGGCCGTGATCGCGATGAACTGGCTGGAACGCAAGATCTTGGCCCACATGCAGGTGCGGTTGGGACCGATGCGCGTCGGACCGCACGGCCTTTTGCAACCCATAGCCGATGCGATAAAGCTTTTGATTAAAGAAGATATCGCGCCAACCGAGGCCGACAAGTGGGTCTTCTGGATGGCTCCGCTTCTGGTAGTTATTACGGCGTTCACTGTGTTTATCGTGGTGCCTTTTGGGCCGACGCATGCCGTGACCGACATGAACATCGGCGTGCTCTTCATGCTGGGAGTTTCGTCCCTCAGCGTGCTGGGCGTCGTGATGGCGGGATGGGCATCGAACTCCCACTACCCACTCATGGGTGCGCTGCGGTCCAGCGCCCAGATGGTTTCCTACGAAATCGCCATGGGCCTGGCGGTGATTTCTGCGGTGTTGATGACTAGTTTGGGTAGCGAAGACAGTGGGACGCTAAGCATGATCGGGATCGTGCAGGCACAGGCATCGCAAGAGACTTGGTTTGTCTTCAAGTTTTTTCCCCTCGGGTTGATTGCTTTCTTTATTTTTGCGGTGGCCATGGTGGCGGAAACAAATCGCGCGCCCTTCGATTTGCCGGAAGCGGAATCGGAATTGACCGCCGGATTTCACACCGAGTACAGCGGTTTCCGCTGGTCTTTATTCTTTCTGGCGGAATATTCGGCGATGATTGCGGTTTCCTCGATTGCGGTGACCCTGTGGCTGGGCGGGTGGCTGCGTCCGTTCTCGCACTGGCTGAGCGGCGATCCCTGGGAAACAGTATTTTCTTTATTTCCGGGCCTGAGTTTTCTGGTCTTGGCGGCGATTGCGGTTTTCAGCACCATGCGTATGCCGAAGCATCCCTATTTCAAGATTCAGAAAATCGGGCTGGGCGTGTTTGCGTCCGTACTGTTGCTGATAGGCGTGGTATTGTTCCTGCCGCCGGTGCGCGACCGCGTGCAGGATATTTTCTGGTTTGTCGCCAAGGTAGCGGCATTCATGTACCTGTACATCTGGTATCGGGGAACATTTCCACGGTACCGGTTTGATCAGTTGATGAAGGTGGGATGGAAGATTTTGCTGCCGATGGGGATTGGGGTGTTGATTCTGACGGCAGTATCGGGAATTTATTTTTAGCTGCGGGAGTGAAACCCAAGGTCCCTCGGCTTCGCTCGGGATGACAGGGGTTAGAAGACACAAATGCAACCGGTGGCTACAACGTTTTTCTTTTATTTTTTGTCCGGGCTCGCGTTGCTCGGCGGCGTGCTGGTAATCACGCGCCGCAATCCGGTGCATTCTGCGCTGTCACTGATCTTGACGCTGCTGGCGCTGGCTGGTCTTTACCTAATGCTTTATGCGCCGTTCGTTGCCGGCGTGCAGATCATTCTTTACGCCGGCGGGATTATGGTGCTGTTTTTGTTCGTCATCATGCTGGTGAATATCGAAAAGGCGGGCAAAGAAGAGCAGTTCAATAAGATCTGGGCGGTGGGACTACTAGCGGCGGTCATGCTCGGTGGACTTCTGGTGACCGTATTCGTGAAGGGAAATGCGTTGTTCCCCGATCGCGGGATGATGTTGCCGCCGGAAGAATCGAATACCCAGGCCATCGGTACCATGCTTTATGGGAATTACGTTTTCGCGTTTGAGATTGCATCTTTGCTGCTGCTGGTTGCGATTATCGGCGCCGTGGTGATGGCTAAGAAACGGATTTGAGATGCAATTCAGTGCTTAGGTTTCAGCATTCAGTGTGAAAGCAGCGACTATAAATGGTTCCTATCACAACACTGCATTATCTGGTGGTGGCCGCCGCTCTCTTTGTTCTGGGCGTGATTGGAGTGTTGACCCGCCGCAACGTGGTGATTGTGTTGATGTCCATAGAGCTGATCCTGAATGCAGTTAATTTGAATCTGGTGGCGTTCTCGCGAATGTGGGGATTGCATGGCCAGGTTTTTTCAATTTTTGTGATTACGGACGCGGCGGCGGAAGCAGCCGTGGGATTAGGCATCCTCATTGCGTTCTTCCGCAATAAAGAGACGGTGAACGTGGATGATGTGGATTTGATGAAGTGGTGAAAAATTAGCATGTTTTTCCTAAAGAACATTTGGCTGATTCCGTTGCTCCCAGCCGTTGGGGCGGCGCTCATGCTGTTCTTTGGGCGAAAGCTGCGGAAGGTCACCGTGAACGCGGTCTGCGTCGGCGCGGTGGTGCTGGCGTTTGTCTGCGCGTGCGGAACGGTTTGGCAGTATGTCCACTGGGCTGCCGCGAATGGACATCAGCCCTTTGAGACATCGGTGTTTACCTGGCTGGGCACCGACACCGGGCATCTCAATTTCGTCAAGTATGACGGTACTCCCGCACAGTTCAAGATTGATGCCGGGTTCCTGTTAGATCCGCTTTCCAGTTTGTGGCTGCTCTTCGTCACCGGTGTGGGAATGCTGATTCACATTTACTCCACCGGATACATGGCGCATGAGGGTGGGTACTACCGGTTCTTCGGATATCTCAATCTCTTTATGTTCGCCATGCTTACCCTGATTCTGGCGAACAACTATGCCGTCATGTTTGTCGGCTGGGAAGGCGTGGGTCTCTGTTCGTATCTGCTGATTGGATTTTACTTCCATCGCAAGTCGGCAAGTAACGCCGCCAACAAGGCATTCATCGTCAACCGCATTGGCGACGCCGGGTTCATCCTGGGCATGTTTTTCATTGCCTGGTATTTCGGGTCAGTGAATTACTCCACGGTGAATGGGTTGGCACGTAGCGGACATTACAGCATTGGGGATCCCATCATCACCGCCGCGACTTTGCTTTTGTTTGTCGGCGCATGCGGCAAGTCGGCACAGTTGCCTCTGTACGTCTGGCTGCCCGATGCAATGGAAGGTCCTACCCCAGTTTCGGCGCTAATTCATGCCGCGACCATGGTCACTGCTGGCGTGTATATGGTGGCGCGTTCGAATGCGCTGTTCGTGCTGGCACCGACCTCGATGAAGACGGTAGCCATCATCGGCGGCCTTACCGCCATCTTCGCGGCTTCGATTGGACTGGTCCAGAACGACATCAAGCGAGTGCTGGCCTACTCGACGGTCTCACAGCTGGGATACATGTTCCTGGCGCTTGGAGTTGGAGCGTTTTCAGCGGGCGTGTTCCATGTATTCACCCATGCTTTTTTTAAAGCACTGTTGTTCTTGGGCGCAGGCTCTGTGATCCACTCCATGAGCGGTGAGCAGGACATGCGAAACATGGGTGATCTGGGCGGAAGAATAAAGGTCACCCACGGAACTATGTTTGTGGCGACGTTAGCAATTGCCGGCATTTTCCCGTTCGCAGGATTTTTTTCGAAGGATGAAATTCTCTGGCAGGCTTATTCGGCGGAGCATGGCGCGTACCGCTGGCTCTGGTTTATTGGATACTGCACCGCGTTGATGACGGCATTCTACATGTTCCGGCTGATGTACCTGACCTTTCATGGGAAGCCGCGGATGAGTCATGAAGTGGAACATCATATTCATGAATCTCCGAAATCGATGACGGCGCCGCTCGTGATTCTGGCCTTCTTTTCTTTGTTCGCAGGTTTTCTGGGATGGCCGCACAGTCTGGGCGGTTCCAACCGCATTGAGAAATTTTTGGAGCCGGTGTTTGCCAAAGAGGCGAGTGTTCTGCGGGCTGAAGGTGAGGCGGGCCAGCTCGCTGCAGGGAAGCAGGAAGTGGAGCACACCAGTGGTGCCGAATATTTCCTGATGATTTTCTCCCTGGGCGCCGCGGCGGCAGGCTGGGGCATGGCCTGGAAGTTCTATCGCCATGCGGATAAGGGTTATAGCGAGCCAATTGCTTCAGGTGCACCAATCGCGTACAACCTGCTGATGAATAAGTACTACGTCGACGAAGGCTACGACTACGTGTTCACCGGCCGCAAAGAGATTGGAGACCTGCGCCTCGGGGCCATGGGATTGGGTGAAGCTGCCTCCCTATTCGATTCGCGGATCATCGATGGTGCCGTGAATAACGTCGGTCGCTTTACTAGATTGACCGGAAAAGTATCCTCTTGGTGGGACAAGTGGATCATTGACGGCGTCGGCGTTAACGGTCCCGCGATTCTGGCGCGAGGGATGTCGTATCCGGCGCGGCTTTTGCAGTGGGGATTTGTGCAATGGTATGCGCTGTTGATGGTGGCCGGGCTGGCAGGATTTGGTTTCTATTTTTACTGGGTTGCTAAGTGATGCAAGACCTCCGGCCCGGCCCTTTGCGTTGAACGGGGCACGCGCCGGCGCTTCGAGTCTCGAGAACTGCTTTTATGCAAAGCCACATTCTCTCGATCATTCTTTTCACGCCTCTTGTAGGCACGCTACTGATCCTCGTTATTCCGGGGGAGAAGAAGAATGCCATCCGCTGGGTCGCGAATATTTTCGCGCTGGGCGGTTTCCTCATTTCCCTACCACTGGTGCCGTGGTTCTGGGCACAGCGCATGGAGCCCGGCTTCAAGTTCATGGAGGGAACCGCCAACAACTGGATCCCTTCCATCGGCGCAGGCTACAACCTCGGCGTCGACGGCATTTCATTCCTTCTGATCATGCTGACCACGCTCCTGGGATGGATTTCCATCCTGTCGTCGTGGACGGCGATCGAGAACAGGACCAAAGAATATTACGCGTGGTTTCTGGTATTGCAGACCGGCATGTTGGGCGTCTTCATGGCGCTGGATTTCTTCCTGTTTTTCGTATTCTGGGAAGCCATGCTGGTACCGATGTACCTGTTGATCGGAATCTGGGGCGGTCCGAATAAGCTTTACGCGGCCATTAAGTTCTTCCTGTATACGCTGGCAGGTTCGGTGTTGATGCTGCTGGGTATCCTGTTTCTTTACTTCAACCACCACACCATCACCGGCATTTACACCTTCAGCATTCCGGCGCTCTACCAGACTGCATTGCATATCCCATTCCAATACGCGATCTGGTTGTTTCTCGCATTTTTCTTGGGCTTTGCCATAAAGGTGCCGATGTTTCCGTTCCACACCTGGCTGCCGGACGCGCACGTGGAAGCGCCAACCGCTGGTTCGGTCATCCTGGCAGGTGTTTTGCTGAAGATGGGAACGTACGGATTCATCCGCTTCACGCTACCGTTTTTCCCAGAAGTTGTGATGAACGGACGGGTGCGCGGCTGGATGATCACGCTGTCAATCATTGGAATCATCTATGGCGCCCTGGTTTCCCTGATGCAGAAGGACATGAAGAAACTGGTGGCGTATTCGTCGGTCAGCCACCTGGGTTTCTGCACACTCGGTATCTTTGCGGTCACGCCGCTAGGTCTGAGCGGCTCGGTGCTGCAACAGATCAATCACGGGATCTCGACCGGCGCGCTGTTCTTGATCGTCGGAATTTTGTACGAGCGACGGCACACCCGCGAAATTTCCGAGTATGGCGGTATCTCGAATGTCATGCCGGTTTACGCCACCATCGCGATGATCATGTTCCTGTCGTCGATGGGTCTGCCGCTGCTGAATGGGTTCGTGGGAGAATTCACCATCCTGCAAGGCACGTTTACCGAGAATTGGCGTTGGGCGGCCTGGGCAGTGCCTGGCGTCGTGCTGGCAGCAGCTTATTTGTTGTGGCTGTATCAGCGGGTGTTTTTTGGCCCGGTCACCAATCCCAAAAATGAAAAGCTGCACGATCTTACTCCGCGCGAGTTGTTGACCTTCGCACCGCTCCTGATATTGGCGTTCTGGATAGGGCTGTATCCTAAGCCTTTCATGCAGATCCTGGAACAACCGGTGAACCAACTAGTACTTTCTGTGAGGCCAACTTACCCCGGGCTTCAGCCTGCGGTGAACGCTTCGAACCCAGTTCAGGCTGAAAATGCGAAAGGCATGAAATAGGCATGTCCCAGTTTTTCACCAACACCGACTACGTCATGTGCCTGCCGATCCTGCTGCTGACGCTGTTTGCCTGCGGCATCTTGTTGATCGACCTGACGGTGCCTCCAGAGTGGAAATGGTCGAACGCACTACTGGCGCTTGCAGGTCTAGTGTTTGCGGCGTTGGGAATTTCAGGTTTGCCCAAGATAGGGATATTCCGTGGGGTGCTGGGAATTTCTGGGACGCTGGAAGCCGCCCACGTGCTCTACATGCCGGCCGTCTCCGGCGCGATGCTGATCGACCATTTCACCATCTATTTCTTCTATCTTTTTCTTGCAGGAGCGGCGGTCGCGATTCTGATGTCAGTGCGGTATCTGGAGATTGAGCAGGAACATCACGGCGAGTACTACGCCCTCATGCTTTTTGCGGTGGTGGGCATGATGTGCATGGCCGCCGGCTACGACATTGTGTTGATCTTTATCGGCCTGGAGCTGATGGCGATTTCAACCTACGTGCTGGTGGGATTTCTGCGGCGCGACAAGCGGTCGAATGAAGCGGCGCTCAAATACCTGCTACTGGGCGCATTTTCTTCGGGAATCTTCGCTTACGGGCTTTCTCTTTTCTACGGACTGACAGGCAGTACCAGCCTGCCGGTTATCAGCGCGCACTTGGGACGCGAAATGCAGGGAGCGCACCCGCATATGAGTCCGATCACGATAGTGGCGCTGCTGACGACCTCCGTGGGACTATTCTTTAAGATCGCAGCATTCCCGTTCCATCAATGGCTGCCCGATGCTTATGAAGGCGCGCCCACCAGCATTACTGCGTTTATGTCTGTTGCGGTGAAGGCAGCGGCTTGGGCCATGCTCCTGCGTATTTTCCTGTGGGGACTGTATCCGCTGCGGACGGTTTGGGTGCCGTTGGTAATCTTTGTCGCCATCGCCACCATGACCGGTGCCAATTTGGCGGCCCTGACGCAGAGTAATTTGAAACGGCTGCTGGCCTACTCTTCCATCGCCCATGTCGGCTACATGCTATTGGGCCTGGTGGCTTTAGGGTCCGTTATTTTCCCTGCGCCCGCCTTCTTTGATGGGTTCAAGGGCATTTTGCTCTACCTGATGGTTTACACCTTCATGAACCTGGGAGCGTTTGCGGTGGTGACTTCGCTGCGGCAACGCGAGGTGATCGGCGATGAAATCGACGATATTGCGGGACTCTATTTCCGGGCGCCCACGGAAGCGATCCTGATGCTAATCTTTCTGCTTTCACTCGCCGGGATTCCGCCGCTGGCCGGGTTCTATGGGAAGTATTTCATCTTCCTCAGCCTGATTGAGAGCGGACACTACGTCCTTGCTGCGCTGGGAGTGGCGTACTCGGTCTTTGGTCTCTACTACTACTTGCGGGTCGCCAATGCCATGTTCATGCGCGAAGCGCTTAACAAAGAGCGGCTCACGATCAGCTTGGGGATGAAGATCGCATTGGGCGTCACTGCTTTGGCCACCGTAGTAATTGGCATATTCCCGGAGCACTTCATTCAGGCGGTAAACTGGTCGCTGAGACTAGGTTAGGGCCTCGAGGTTTCCTTGCCGGACACTGATCCTCCCAAAAAAAGTTTCTGGTTACAGGCCGGGCAAATCAGTCAGGTCGCGTTCGTGTTACCCGCGGCTACGGTAGTGGGATGGCTTTTGGGGGCGGCCCTGGACAGGTGGCTGCATACTAGTCGGCTTTGGATCGCTGGGCTCCTTCTCGGGATCGTGGCCGGCTTCGTGGATTTGATCCGGACGGTGCTTGCTAGTTCGAAATAGTCTTGCCTCGGGAAAAACCTTTCACCACACAGAACAAAGATTACACAGCCGAATGCATTTGGCGATCACTTCTGAATACCCCTGTGCCGTCGGTTTGTGGTTAGGAACTGCAGGCCTCGGCCGTAGTATCCTCAGCCGGTGGCTCGTTTAGATCTCAATTCACTATCAGCCGCTAACCTCCGGCGCGAACTCGGTTTTCGCAATAAGCAGTATGCCGCCAGGCTGGGCTTGGATTGCCGTGAAAGTTATGGCAATCCTGCGGTGATCTGCTATTTGCCCTGCGAAGAAGAACTGACACACGGCAATTTCCTGCCAACGGCATATCGAGCCATCCTAAAGAATGAATCGTGGAGAAAGCGTCTCGGGAAGGTTCACACCATGGCGCGCAGTTCGCTCCCTCGCGAAGACCGTCGCTGGCGGGAGCTTGATTCATGCAACAGTTCCGACGCGCTGCTAATGAACATTTTTTGCTACCCCGGTACTTTTAGAGGCGGCGCCGTCCTTGATCTGCTGGGAGTCGAAGCCGGAAGCGTGCCCGAGTTTGGTGTCCGGGCGAAAGTTCCGCGTGGTGGTGATAGCTTCGATCGCACTGAGGTCGATATGCGGTTGGGGAATCTGCTGGTAGAGGCCAAGCTTACTGAAACGGACTTTCAGACGGCGGACGGAATTCTGGTGAAGAGCTATCGCGACTTTGCCGAAGTATTTGAATGTAGCCGGCTTCCAAAATCCAACGGGCGGTTTCTCTGCTACCAACTGCTCCGCAATGTCATGGCGGCGCACCACTACTTGGGATCGTTCTGCATTTTGCTGGACGCCCGGCGCCCCGATCTCATGGAATTGTGGTTTGCGGTGATGACCTGCGTACGGTCGGTTGACTTGCGCCTGAGGTGCAAGGTTCTCACCTGGCAGGAACTGGCCGCGGTGTTGCCACCCAAGCTGCAGTCTTTCCTCGAAGAGAAATACGGTATTTTCGCGGAGGGTCGTGCGGCTACTAGCAGCCAGGGAGAATGCCTTGCCAGCCTCTGAGGCGGCCAGCGAAGCGTTCTACTCGGGGGCTCTCCCGCGCATCCGCCGCATGATGCTGGTTTTGGGTCTAGTAACTTTCCTGGGCGGATGGCTCCGCTATGGGTGGCGTATTGCTCTGGGCGTAGCCTGCGGCTGCGCCATCGCCTATGTGAATTTCATCTGGCTGGAACGCGTAATAACAGCCTTTGCCGATCGCATCGCGAATACCAAAATCGAACAATCGGGCGGAGGGATTGTGGCGAGATTTCTGTTCCGCTACCTTTTGATGGCTGCCGCTGCCTATGCTATATTCACTGTTTCCCGCGCCAGCCTCTACGGGCTCCTTGCAGGCCTGTTTCTCCCCGTAGCTGCCATAGCGTGCGAAGCCGCTTATGAGGTTTATGCCGCGTTACGGCGCGGCGTTTGAGCGAAATCGCTAGGAGCTAGAGCTGGAAGCCGCATATGCCTGAACAACTTTGGTTTACAGAAATCCTGAACCACCTCCTCGCCGGGCCGGTTACCGCACTGATGCGGGCGATACAGGTTGAGCCGCAGTATCCGCAGGCTCCGATTAGCAATCCGGTGGCGATGGAGATTCTGGTAGTAATCTTTCTGCTGTTGTTGTTCGTGCTGGTGCGCACCCGCCTTTCGGTAGAGGAGCCTAAGGCCTTGCAGCACGTTTTCGAAGGCGTGCACGGGTTTATTGAGGGGCAGAGCGAAGAAATCATTGGTGGCCATCACAGCGACCGCTTTACGCCATTTCTAGTGGCGCTCGCCTTCTTCATCCTGCTTTGCAATCTGATCGGGCTGATTCCGGGATTTGAATCGCCGACGTCAGTACCTGTGGTGCCCCTGGGCTGCGCCATCTGCGCGTTTATCTACTACCAAGCGGCGGGATTCCGGCACCACGGCATCGCCTATTTGAAGCACTTCATGGGCCCCATGTGGTGGCTTGCCGTCATCATGATTCCCATTGAAATCGTCAGCCATCTGGCTCGCATGCTCTCGCTGACGGTCCGGCTTTACGCCAATATGTTTGCCGGTGATATGGTCACCATGGTGTTTTTCTCCCTATTGCCTATTGGCGTCCCGGTGATTTTCATGGGACTGCATCTTGGGGTCTCTTTCCTGCAGACATACATTTTTATCCTCCTGACCACGGTGTATCTGGCAGGAGCGGTCGCGGAAGAGCACTGACCGCCGGTTTTTCGCGGATTTAAGTTCGCCGTCCAGTGTGAGGGCGTCTGTACGAGGATGACGTCAACCACCTCCTGCGGCAAATTCAGGTAAGGAGAAGAAAATAATGAAACTGCTTAGCAAGGTATTTATGGCGTTGTCATTTCTAGCCTTCGCCGTTCCGGTGTTCGCCCAAGGTGGGGCGCCGGCTGGCGCAACCAATTGGGTCGCAATCACCGCTGGATTCTCCATGGCGATTGCATCTGCGGTTTGTGGACTAGCACAGGCCAAAGCAACTGCTGCGGCTGCGGAAGGTTTAGCCCGAAATCCGGCGGCCCGCCCGGGAATTCAGCTGGCGCTGATTCTGGGTCTGGCACTGATTGAATCGCTGGCGCTCTATACGCTGGTCATCATTTTCGTGAAGGTCGTCTAACCAATCTTTCGAAAAAACAAAAGGCCTCTGTCGCCATGGCAGAGGCCTTTTTGCGTCGAAGTTCTTACTGCTTACGCTGCGCTTCCCAGTCTTCCTCGGTCTCGTTGCGGGAGTGCTCTGCGGCTTCAATCAACATCCGGCGCAGGCGATAGCGGCTCTCAAGATCCGTCTTAACGATTTCGAATCCGACTTCGTTGACTCGGGCGCGGCGCAGCAAAACCTGTGCTCGAATGCGGCGTACGCCAACCGAGATATCCAGATTGGCATCTGCGCCAACTCGGAGATTATCTTCCTTAATGCCCATTCCTCCACCCAAGCTAAGTTCGCGGACTTGTATGCTCGATTTGCCCCACGAACTGCTTAGGACTGCAGAAAACGGTTTTACCAGAGATACCCGGTCGTAGCGGCGCTGGCGGACCCATGGGCACGCCGGAGCGGCATCAAGCGGAGCAATCGTGAGCTCATTGGGCTCCAGGCCGCTGGTTGCCAGAATTTCTGTGCCGAAACGCGGATCAATCTTGGTCAATGATTGAGCTGCCGCGATCCGGAGCTCACGGTGATTGATCCACTTCCACATCTTCTTAGTTTCGAGAATGCCGCGAAGAACAGGGACGGAATCCGGATCTCGCAAGCGGCCAAGCGATTCCACCGCTTTCAGCTGCAGCAGTGGTGGCCGGCCCTGGGCCTCGCCGGATTCAGCGATGACCATCAGTGATGCTGCCGCTGAGTTGTCGCCGCTCATGCCGATTTCGTCCAATGCCTGGGGCAGCACTGCGGCATCAAGAATTTCCAACAGTTCCAGCAAAGTGCGGCCGCGGTCCGGGGCAGCGCCGTAGGCGATCTGACGCACCACGACGTCGTGGTAGAAACGGTTCCACTCCGGCAAACGCACCGGAAGGAGTTCCAGCAAAGTCGGGACATCCAGCCGGCTTAAAAGCCCAACGACGGCGGCGGCGTTGCGTGGCTGACCGGTTCGCAGCGTCTCCCGCAAGTGATGCATGGCAGGGGCGCCGAGTTCCTGAACGATTTCCACCATGCGGTCGCAGTCTTCGCGACGCATACAGCGGAAGAAGCGGTCGGCGAGTTGTTCGGCTGAAGCCTGGGCCGTCTGCCGCAGAACATCAAAGAGCTCAGGCGGAATGTCAGTCAGGGTCAACGCCTCTTCGATGAACTCGGGAAGGCGATTTTCCACACCGATACGAGGCCGCAATTCGTCGGCAAAAACGGGGCGCTCTTTGGCAATGCGGTCGAGCGATCCGCAGACTTCAGAGACTGCGCCGTAGATGCGGCGGCTACTGGCCTCCGCGCTGATGCGTACAAAGGCGGCGCTTAACAGGCTTTGCATTTCCGGGTCTTGTTCTTTGGAGAGAACATCTCCCAAACGCGAAACCGTCGTTGCGAGTAGTTCAGACCCTGATAGCGCGAACAAATCGGCCAGCTGGCCAATGCCCGTTGCAACTTTGCGGCGCGGCTCGATGTCTTTGGCATTCAGGCAATTAACATAATTCTTCAAGATAGCGCTGGAAGTCTCTTTATCGCCTCGCTCCAGCAGTAATTCTAGGAACTGGCGCATGTTGCGAGCGGGCACGCAGGGAGCTTCAGTAGAGAGCAGCACGCTCTTTTTACCGGCTTCGGGAACTTCCGCCCAGAACAAGCGATCAAGAATATCGGCATGAGATTCCACCAGAATCCCAGCCTTGCCCATCTTATCTTCCTGGATGCGTAGAATCTGGCGTAGCGTGTCCATCTGCCGGCTCATGTGCTCCAGCATCTGATGGACTGCGTTGACCTTTACTTCGCCTTTTTGAAAACGCTCGAGGGCGAAGCGAATTGCCATGTGCTCGGCTGCCTTCATCAGCAGCGGAGTATCATTTTCTTCGGTGCTGACGTTGGCGGCGAGGCTTCCTAGCAGTTGCTGCAGGTTAAGCTTGGTGTTGGGATCAACCTGATTGAGTTCCTGCTGCAACATCTCCTGCGTACCGTTGGGATTTGTTCCAACTTCGCCAAATTTGGTCAGCAGACGGATGGCCTGGATCACTTCTTCTTCCTGCAGCGGAACCGTGCCGCCTTCCCATGTTCCGGTGCCATTGCCGCTGCCAGTCCCGGTTCCGCCACCCGCAGCGTTGGGAACGCTCCCGACCGGAGCTCCGGGCCCGCTACCACTCTGTGCACCTTCGGCTGCGGCGATTAATTGCAAGAGTTTCTGGGGTTCACTCAACCATTGCTTGAACTCTGGACCCAGTGTCTGTGCAGCGATCTGCGCGGCGATGCTGATCTCGCCGGTGGTTGGATCGGCGGCCACGAACCGGACTTCATTGATCTTAATCGACCCCCCGGAACCGTCCCCCAGGGCTTCCTTCACTTGTTGCGCGACATCCTGGGCTTTGGATCCACCGGAGGTGAAGGCTTTTACCAACCGGGTAAAGTCGTTCTTGGTGACGTTTTGCGAAAAATGAATGCTCGCCAAGCCTGCAGTCGTCAGCAGCTGAGCGAAGCTCTTTTCCGCCTGTCCGGCTTCGAGCGGCGTTCCATCCAGCAATAGCTTGTTGTCCGAACATCCCAGTAGAAAACCACTGTCACCGGTAGCAGGCAACCCCTGTTGCAGTTCATTCCAGGTGATATCAAACTGACCTTCGGTGCGCTTGTGATCAAAGCCGTAGAGACGGGTATATTTGACCAGAATATTCAAACTGTGCACGAAAGCACGGGCAGAGGCTACCCTGCTGGACTTGGCGGTTGTGGCTGCCGTTTGGATATTCTGCTCCTAGATGTTTTCCGGGGGTACGCGTAAGCGTAATGCGAAACCGCCAATTGACGCACATTACGGAGGTAATTGAACCTTTTGCCAGCCCGACCAGGGTTTGTGTGGGAGCTCCGGTGGGGGCGCGTTTTGTCTGGGGAAACTGGTCAGTTACTCCCCTTGGGGGGGCGGGTTGGGTAGAAGCGTAGTGTGACTCATTCTCAATTAGTGCAGAAAGCGGTGGAGTGGCTCCGACATTACCGTTGTGGCGTGGTTTTGTCGGAGCAGGCTTGCGTCAGCGGCGAGATGCCCGATGCAATCGGCTGGAAGCGGAAATGCCATTCCGTGGTGGTGGAATGCAAGGTTTCCCGAGCGGATTTTCTGGCGGACCGGGCCAAGCCCTGGCGGACCAAGCCAGAGGGAGCGCTGGGATGCGAACGCTTCTATCTAACCCCTGCGGCGTTGGTGAAACCTGACGCCCTGCCACCCGGGTGGGGGCTGCTCGAGTGTCGTGGCCGCGCGGTGGAGATGGTGCGTTGCGCAGCTAAAGATTCCCGGGGCGTTGCCGGGTTTCGTCATGAGATGAATTTGTTGCTTTCCAGCCTGCGCCGAGTCGAAGTGCGCATTGAACCCCAGTCGATTACTGACTTCTTGAAATGGAAGAATCGGATGGCGGAGTACAACCGGGGAACACTGCCCCGGGGAATTACACCCTCGGATGCCGAACCTAATTTCTTCCTAGACCCGGACAAAGAGTCTCTTCCAAATTAAGCGCCGACTCTTAATTTGCAGGATTGCTGCGAGCGAAGCACCGGCACAAATCCGGCGGCTTTTTTGCAGCTCAGCCTCACCTCAAAACAGGCTACTGCAGCGACCAGGTTAGATCGGTCCACCAAACCTCGACGCGGTTGGTCAAAGTTTTCGGGTGTTGGGTCAGGTCGAAGCCGCCACGCGGCGTGTGATGTGCCGATGCATAGTCCCAGCTTCGGTCCGCGTTGTTGTTTTCCTCGATCGGGAACCTAGTCGGGGCGGTTCCCAGCCGCTTTAAGTGCATCCAGTCTTGGCGTC
>Ga0097621_100000510_pt1 | contig 27211 bp, 21 predicted proteins | sample KBSMisM72_FD_73165 | JGI IMG/M metagenome (GOLD analysis project Ga0097621, IMG submission 73165) | Miscanthus rhizosphere microbial communities from Kellogg Biological Station, Michigan, USA - KBS Miscanthus M7-2 (version 2) (version 2) | ecosystem: Host-associated > Plants > Roots >... | reverse complement strand
ATCGCCTGGAACAACCCGAACAGCGCGATCGAAATCAGATAGCCGATGAAAAAGAACGGCTGGAGAAACGCGAACGCGAGCGTGGAGAAGAACACCGTCAGGAAGATGTTGAACATCCCGCGCTGCGCGTAGATGGTGCAGATTTCGACGACTTTCTTGCTGTCTTCGACCGACGCCTTCTCGACGCCCTCGAGCTTGATGTTCGCCTTGATGAACTCGACCGCGCGGTACGCACCGGTGCTCACTGCCTGAGTCGAGGCGCCCGTGAACCAGTAAATCACCGCACCGCCCGTGATGAGCCCGAGCAGGAACGGCGGATAGAGAATCGTCAGTTTGTCGACGTCGTGCGTGAGGTCGCCGGTGAGCGCCATGATGATCGAAAAGATCATCGTCGTCGCGCCGACGACGGCGGTGCCGATCAGCACGGGCTTCGCGGTTGCCTTGAACGTGTTGCCGGCGCCGTCATTTTCCTCGAGCAGGTCCTTCGCGCGGTCGAAGCGCACGTCGAAGCCGTACTGTTTCTTGACGCTCTCCTTCACACCAGGCAGCGTCTCGATGACCGACAGCTCGAACACTGACTGCGCGTTGTCCGTCACCGGTCCGTACGAGTCGACGGCAATCGTCACCGGGCCCATCCCGAGGAAACCGAACGCGACGAGTCCGAAGGCGAACACAGCAGGCGCCGCCATCAGATCGCCGAGGCCGAAGCGGCTGACGTAGTAGGCCGCCCCCATGAGCGTGACGATCGTCAGGCCGAGCCAGTAGGCGCTGAAGTTGCCCGCGACGAACCCCGACAGGATGTTCAGCGATGGACCGCCCTCGCGCGACGCCGTCACGACTTCCTTCACGTGTCCGGATTCCGTGGACGTGAACACCTTGACGAACTCGGGAATGATCGCGCCGGCCAGCGTGCCGCAGGTGATGACCGTCGACAGCTTCCACCACAGCGAGCCGTCGCCGAGGCCGGCGATGAGGACGTACGAGACCGCGTAGGTGATCGCGACCGAGATCAGCGACGTCAGCCACACCAGCGACGTCAGCGGCGCCTCGAAGTTCATCTTGTCGGCGTTGCCGAAGCGGGCCTTGGCGACAGCCTCGTTGAGGAAGTAGGAGAGGCCGCTCGCGATGATCATCATCACGCGCATGACGAAGATCCACACCAGGAGCTGCACCTGCACGGTCTCGCCGCGAACCGCCAGGAGAATGAACGTGATGAGCGCGACGCCCGTCACGCCATACGTCTCGAAACCGTCGGCGCTCGGTCCGACCGAGTCTCCTGCGTTGTCGCCCGTGCAGTCCGCGATGACGCCCGGGTTTCTCGCGTCGTCTTCCTTGATGTTGAAGACGATCTTCATCAAGTCCGACCCAATGTCGGCGATCTTGGTGAAGATGCCGCCCGCGATGCGCAGCGCCGCGGCGCCGAGCGACTCGCCGATGGCGAAGCCGATGAAGCACGGGCCAGCGTAGTCGCGCGGCACGAAGAGCAAGATGCACAGCATCAGGAACAGCTCGACGCTGATGAGCAGCATGCCGATGCTCATGCCGGCGCGCAGCGGAATCGCGTAGATCGGGAACGGCTTGCCGCGCAGGCTCGCGAAAGCCGCCCGCGAGTTTGCGAACGTGTTCACGCGGATGCCGAACCACGCCACGCCGTAGCTCCCGGCGATGCCGATGAGGCTGAAGACCAGAATGACCACCAGCGTCAGCGCTACCGGCTTGCCCGGAATCGGATTGAGCCAGCCGTAGTAGGCTGCGATGATCACGGCGATGAACGTCCACAGCAGCAGAATGAATTTGCCCTGCGTCGTCAGGTACGTCTTGCACGTCTCGTAAATCAGCTCCGAGACTTCTTTCATCGACGAGTGCACCGGCAGGTTCTTGAGCTGCGTGAACGCGACGAGGCCGAAGACGAGACCGAGTGCGGCGACAACCAGTCCGCCCATCAGGAGCGTTCGACCGTTCACGCCGCGAAAGTCGACCGTCGACAGATCGGGAAGCGTCAGATTCGCTTCGCCGGCGCCAGCTGCTGCCACCGCCTGCTGTCCCTCCGGCCGCACGGCCTGCGCCGACACCGCCGCGCCTGCAGCCGCCAGAAGAGCGATCACGATCATGACTGGCGCAACGACACGCACCAGGAGCTTGCCAACTGTCAGACTCATCTTCCCTCGCACAAAAGGTTGGATTATAGCCGCACGCTTGGCGGAAGCGCCATGCCGCCGGTGAGAAAGATGCGGATGCCCTCTTGGACAGAAATGTCCGGAAACACCGCCCGTTCGCGTTCGCACACGAGGACGTCACCGAGATACAGGTTGTTGGTCGGCACGTACACCGCCAGCATCTGCTCGGGCCCTTTGCCTCGATCGATCGTGAATTCCTTCGTCAGAAAGCCAATCGAGTAGCCGCGCGACACCTGTTCGACGAGCACGACCCGCTTGAATCCCGATTCGTTCTCCGGCGAGAACGCCGCGACCAGTTGCTTCAGCGGCGAATAGATCGTCTTGAACACCGGCACGCGCAGCAGGAGCTCTTCGCCGCGCGTGAGCAGCCGCCGTCCGAGCACGTTCGTGGCAAGCACGCCCACCAGCATGATCACCACAGCCGTCGACAAAATGCCGAGCCCCGGAATGCGCCGGCCGAGCAGCTGGTCGTAGAACGGCGTCGTCAGCCCGTCGACGACGCCGAAGATCCACACGAGGGCCGCGACGCTGATGAAGAGCGGAACGGTCACGAAGAAGCCGGTGAGGAATCTACGCCGGAGCCAGAGCCACATTACGAGTCACGCGTCAGTGGCGAGTCACGACGAGTCGTCACCGGCGGCCAGTCACGAGTCGTCACGGGTCAGCGGCCCCAGCCGGCGGCGATGGCGGCGGCCAGCGCGAGGCCTGCCGCGATGCGATACCACGCGAACGCCTGAAAGCCCGATCGCCGGACGTAATTGAGAAATGGCCGGACGACGAGCGCCGAGGAGATGAACGCCATCACGAATCCAATAGCGACCTCGACACCACGTGCTGACGCGAGCTCGTGCCGCGCCTCGAACAGATCGTGCGCGAACGCAGCCGCCATGGTGGGCATCGCCAGGAAGAACGTGAACTCGGCGGCGGCGGCACGGTCGACACGCATGGCCATCGCGCCGACAATGGTGCCGCCCGACCGGGACACGCCCGGCACCAGCGCAAGCGCCTGCCAGGCGCCCACGGCGAACGCGCGTCCCGTCGGCATGCTGTCGACGTCCATGACATCCGGCCGCGGCCGCAGCCGTTCCACCAGCAGCATCACCACGCCGCCGATGATGAAGGCGGCGGCAATCACCACGAAATTGCCGTACAGCACGTTCTTGACGAACTTCGACAAGAGCGCGCCTGCGATCAGCGCAGGAAGGGTTGCGAGCAGAATCTTGAACGCGAACCGGCGCGCGTCGGGCCGAGTGGGCAATCCGGTCAGGACGTCGATCAACTTCGCCCGGTAGAGCCACATGACAGCGATGATCGACCCGAGCTGAATCATCACCGTGAACACACCGCCAGGATCCTGGTAACCGAGCAGGCGCTCTGAGATCAGAAGGTGCGCGGTGGACGACACCGGCAGAAATTCAGTGACTCCCTGGACGATGCCAAGGATCGCCGCTTGAATTGCGGATGGCACGCGATATCGCTTAAGAGGCCCGTGCCTTACGCTGCGCCTTGGTCTTGCGCGTCGGCTGCTGCGGAGCGGGCGTCTGCTGCGGGGCGCTGGTGCTCGCGGGCGCATGCGCGCCTGCGCGTGTGGGCGCCGTGCCGCGCCAGAAGCTCACGATCGCCGCGGCGATGAAGACGCTCGAGTAGGTGCCCGTGATGATGCCCACCACCATCGTGAACGCGAACCCGTGCAGCACCTCGCCGCCGAAGAAGAACAACGCGAGCGACGTCAGCAGCGCCGTGCCCGACGTGATGACCGTCCGGCCCAGCGTCTGGTTCACCGACGCGTTGATGATCTGGTACATCGAATCGCGCCGCATGCCCCGCAGGTTCTCGCGGATCCGGTCGAAGATGACGATGGTGTCGTTGGTCGAGAAGCCGGTCATCGTGAGGACGGCGGCGATGACGTTCAGCGACATGTCGTAGCGGAAGAACGCCAGAAACGCCAGCGTCACGAGCAGGTCGTGGATCGTCGCGACGACCGCGCCGACGCCGAAGCTGAATTGGAAGCGGAAGGCGAGATACGCGAGGATGCCGACCAGCGAGAGCGCCGTGGCCCAGATGCCTTTGCTCGTCAGCTCCGCGCCGACCGTCGGGCCGACGATTTCGCTGCCGGCGACTCTGAACTCGCCGAGGCCGCTCTTCTGAAGGGCCGCGACCACTGCGTCTTTCGTCGCGCTGAGCCCCTGTCCTTTTTCCGCGCCGATCGACGGCACGCGGACGCGGACCTGATTCTTCGACGGATCGCCGTACGCCTGTACGACGACGTCGCCGCCGCGGAAGCTGCGGTCGAGCGCGGCCCGCACGTCCTCGACGCTCGTCGGCTTCGAGAATTCCGTGATGACGACCGTGCCACCGGCGAACTCCACGCCTTTGGGAATGCCCTTCGTCGCGAGCACGAAGAGCCCGGCGAGGATAATCACCCACGAGAGCACGAGGGCGTGCCAGCGCCAGCGGAGAAAGTCGTATTTGGTGTCCTTGAAAATATGCATGGCTAGATTGACAGCTGCGCGCCCTGGCCGCGGCCGGTGAGTTCGAGCTCAAAGAGCGTTTTCGAGACGAAAATCGACGTGAACAGATTGGACGCCAGGCCGAGCGCGAGCGTGACGGCGAACCCGCGAATCGGACCGGTGCCGAAGTTGAAGAGGAACGCCGCCGAGATGAGCGCCGCGACGTGCGTGTCGACCAGCGTCCAGAAGACGCGGCTGAAGCCCGCGTTCATCGACTGACGCGAACTCCGGCCGGCTTCGAGTTCTTCCTTGATGCGCTCGAAAATCAGCACGTTCGAATCCACGCCGATGCCCATCGTCAGCACGAAGCCCGCGATGCCTGGCAGCGTCATGACCGCGCCGATGTACGCCATCAGGCCGAGCAGAATAATCAGGTTGAACACCAGCGCGACGACGGCGTTGATGCCGGAGAACTTGTAGTAAACCAGCATGAACAAGACGATCAGCAACAGGCCGACGAACGAGGCAATGACGCCGGACCGAATCGAGTCCGCGCCGAGGCTGGGGCTGATCGTGCCCTCGGACAGGTAATCGAGCTTCGCCGGCAGCGCGCCCGACCGGAGAATCAAGGACAGGTTCTGCACTTCTTCGTTCGTGAAGCTGCCCGTAATGCGGCCGTCGGTCGAGATGCGGGAGTCGATCCGCGGCGCCGACTGCACGCGGCCGTCGAGGATGATCGCGAGCTGGCGGCCGACGTTGTCGCCGGTGACGTTGCCGAACTTCCGGCCGCCTTCGTTATTCAGCGTGAAGGCCACCGCCGGCTGGTTGTTCTCATCGAGGGACGTACGGGCGTTGCGGAGGTCGCGGCCGGTGACCGCGGCGACTTTGCGCACCAGGTAGTACGACGTGTTTGCCGTGTCGCCGGGCGCACCGCTCGAACCCGGCACGATTTCCATCCCGCTCGGGACCTGCCCGCCGACGAGCAGCGATTCCTTCGTCGACATCGGACCCTGCTCGACAATCTTCAGCTCGAGCAGCCCCGGCGATCCCATGATCGCCTTCGCCTTGTCGACGTCGGTGACGCCGGGCAGCTGCACGAGCAGCTGGTCGGTGCCCTGCTGAGCGATGCTCGGCTCGGTGACGCCCAGCTCGTTGATGCGGCGCTCGATCGTCTCGCGCGCCTGCACGACGGCCTCGTCGCCGAGCTGCTGGGCGATGTTCGGCTTCATCGTGAAGGTATACGTGCCGTTGGTGCCGGGACTGAGGTCGTAATTCGCGCGCACTTCGTTGGCGGCGTCGCGGAATGCCGCGGCTTGCGCCGGCGGTACGCCCTCGAACTTGAACTGCGTGACGCTCGGCGTGGTGAGGTTCGTGAACATCACGCCCTTCTTGGTGAGCTCGTCACGCAGCCGCTCGCTCTCCTGATCCGTCTGGAGCCTGAGCGCATCGTCGGTTTCGACGCGCATCTCGAGCTGGACGCCGCCCTTGAGATCGAGTCCGAGTTTGAGCTGCTTTTCCTGCAGCCAGCCGGGCGAGGGCCAGTGATATCGGCCCGCGAGAATTGGATACACGCCGACGCCCGCGAACACGACGAGCACGACGACAATCGTGATGACCTTCCAGCGGATGTTCTGCATTCCTCAGTCCTTGGCCTGCGATGTTCCTTCGGCTTCCTGCACCTGCGGCTGCCCCTGCAGTCCGCCAACGGCGGCCTTCGACACCTCGATGCGGACCTTGTCGGCAATCTGCAGCTGCACGGTCTCGCCGCTGATGCGCGTCACCTGTCCGTAGAGGCCGCCGGTCGTGATGATCTTGTCCCCGACCTTGAGGCCCTGGAGAAAATCCTGCACCTTCTGCTGCTTCTTCCGCATTGGGAGCAGGATGATGAAATAGAAGATGCCCAGGACGAGCACGAACGGAATGAGCTGCAGCCACGCGCTGCCGCCCTGGTCCGACGCTCCGCCCATCGCGAAGAACGTACTAATGTCGAAGGAACTCATACCTGAAAGTTTCGAACCGTCCAAACTTAAGACTTTCTCTGATACGACGAAGGGTGTCAAGGTAAAAGTGTAGGTTATGCAACGTGTTAAGGGTCGCCGCGTTGATCTCGTTCACCGCGTAGAGATGCCGCAAATAGGCGCGTGAAAACGTGCGGCAGGTATAGCAGCCGCAGTCGGAATCGATGGGGCCATCGTCTTCCGCGTACTGCGCGTTCTTAATATTGATGCGCCCGTGCCGGGTGAAGAGCTGGCCGTTCCGCGCGTTCCGGGTGGGCAGGACGCAGTCGAACAGGTCGACACCGCGAGCGACGGCCTCGACAATGTCTTCGGGCGTGCCGACGCCCATCAGGTAGCGCGGCCGCTCGGCAGGAAGGAACGGCGTCGTGTGCGACACGACGTCGTACATCGTCTGCGGCGGTTCGCCGACACTCAATCCTCCAATCGCGTAGGCGTCGAAGCCCACCTCGACCGTCCGGGTCGCGCTCTCTTCCCGCAAGTCGAGGTGCGTGCCTCCTTGCACGATGCCGAACTGCGCCTGCCCTGGATTGGTGACGACGACGCCAGGCACGCGTCCGTGGCGAATCGCGACGAATCGATCGCGCGCCCGGCAGGCCCAGCGGAGCGTCCGTTCCATGGACGTCCGTACCGCGGAGACGTCGGCCGGCAGCGCGAGACACTCGTCGAACACCATGCTGATGTCGGAGCCGAGCTGCGCCTGAATGTCGGCCGCCTTCTCCGGCGTCAGCAGGTGCTCCGATCCGTCCAGGTGCGATCGGAAGCGCGCGCCGTCTTCCGTGATGACGCGGCGCTCGGCGAGACTGAACACCTGATAGCCGCCGCTGTCGGTCAGGATCGGCTTCGTCCAGCCGATAAACCGATGCAGTCCGCCGCGGCGCGCAATCAGGTCGTCGCCAGGACGCAAGTACAGGTGATAGGTGTTGCTCAGAAGGATGTCGGCGCCGACCGACTCCAGATCGCGATGCGTGACGCCTTTGACGGCGCCCTGCGTTCCAACCGGCATGAAGGCGGGCGTCTCGACGTCGCCGTGCGCGGTCGACATCACGCCGGCGCGCGCGCGCGCATCGGTGTGAGTGACCCGGAAAGCAAACGACACGTGCTAAGTTTAGTTCCGAGATTCGTGTGAAAAAACTACGCGTCGGCATCATTTACGGCGGCCGCTCGGGCGAGCACGAAGTGTCCTTGGCGTCGGCGGCGGCGGTCTTCCAAAACCTCGATCCTGAGCGTTACCTCCCCGTCGCGATTCTGATCGAAAAGGACGGACGGTGGGCGCTGCCTGCGCGTCCCCCCGCGATCACGGTCGCAGCCGATGTGATCCAAGGCGCCAAGAAGGAACTCAGCGAGCCGACGCGCGAAGCGCATCTGGTCGCGCATCCCGGCGGCGACACGCTCCTGACGGTCGATCGGCGCGAAAACGGCGCGGTCGTCGCGGGGCTGGGACTCGACGTCGTCTTCCCAGTGTTACACGGCCCTTATGGAGAGGACGGGACCGTCCAGGGCCTGCTCGAATTGGCGAACGTGCCGTATGTCGGCGCCGGTGTGCTGGCGTCCGCCGTCGGCATGGACAAGGCCGCGATGAAGATGATCTTCGTCGCCAACAGCCTGCCGATCTGCGACTACCACGTGTTCCTGTCACGCGACTGGCGGCGCGACGAACGCGGGGTGATGCAGACGATCGTCTCGAAGCTGGGCTTCCCCGTGTTCGTCAAGCCGGCCAACCTCGGATCGAGCGTCGGCATCTCGAAGGCCCGTCACGCGGCCGAACTCCGCCAGGCCGTGGAACTGGCCGCGCAGTTCGATCGCAAAATCGTCGTCGAAGCAGCCGTGCCGAACGCGCGTGAGATCGAATGCTCCGTGCTGGGCAACGACGACCCTGAAGCGTCGGTGCCTGGAGAGGTCGTGCCGTCGCGCGAGTTCTACGACTACGAAGCCAAGTACCTCGACGAGGGCTCGAAGCTGCTGATCCCGGCGCCATTGAGCGAGACGCAGGCCACCGACGTGCGCCGGCTGGCGATCGCGGCGTTCAAGGCGATCGACGGCGCGGGGATGGCGCGCGTCGACTTCCTGCTCGGGCGCGACACCGGCATTCTCTATTTGAACGAAGTCAACACGATTCCGGGGTTCACGACGATCGGGATGTACTCGAAGATGTGGGCAGCCAGCGGCGTCGCATTCCCGACGCTGCTGGACCGTCTCATCGCGCTCGCGCTCGAACGTCATGCGGACAAGCAACAGCGCCGTACGAGCATGTAGGCTGTTCGGCGTCTCCCTTCTGATGCTCATCGCAGCGCCGCCTGCCCGTGCGGCGCTCACCGGTGGCGCCAAACTCGCCGCCGTGTATCACGCGATTCTTTCGGCGCAGTTCGATCGCGCCGACGCCGAGATGAAACAGGCGTGTCCGCCGGCGCCGCCGGAAGCGTGTCACGTGCTCGGCCTCATGTCGCTGTGGTGGCGCATCCAAATCGACCCGACGAACCGCATCCACGATCGACAGCTCAACGACCGCACCGACGCGTCCATCAAAGCGGCAGACGCGTGGACGAAGCGCGAGCCAAAAAACGCGGAAGCCTGGTTCTATCTGGCCAGCTCGTATGGCCCGCTCGTGCAGTGGCAGGTTCTTCGCGGCGAGCGGCTGAGCGCCGCCCGCAACGGCAATCGCGTGCGCGAGGCGCTCGAACAGGCGCTGAAGCTCGACCCCTCGCTGGCCGACGCGCAGTTCGGCATCGGGATCTACCGGTACTACGCCGACGTCGCGCCCGCACCGGCGAAGCTCCTTCGATGGCTGCTCTTGATGCCGGGCGGCGATCGCGTGAAGGGCTTGCGCGCGATTGAAGCAACCAGTCGCAGTGGAGAGTTGATGCGTGATGAAGCCGCGTTCCAGCTGTACCAGATCGACATTTGGTACGAACGCAAGCCGAACGAGGCCATCACGCTGTTGCGATCGCTCGACGAGCGCTATCCGACCAACCCGCTTTTCCTGCAGCGCATCGCCGAAACGTACGACGACTACTTACACGACGCACGCGCGAGCGTCGCTGCATGGCAAACGCTGATCGATCGCGCACGTCACGATCGTGTGTACGACGCATCGCGCATCGCCGTGCTCGCCGAGAAGAAACGGAGCGCGATCGTCGCGCGCGATCCGAAACTTTTTTGACTTTTGAGTGCACTTTGTGCTTGACATCACTTTTTCGGCGTCCATAATCTACATCTGGTATGAGGAGGGCTTGCTGAAGCCATTCCTTGTGACCTGTGCACGGCGCGCGCGGATGCTCGAGTGAGCGTGCCAGGCGGCAGCCACTGGCGACGCAGGCCGCGCGTGAAACCCAGATGAAGGGGGGGATAGAAGACAATGGCGAAGAAAGCCAAGGGCGGGAAGAAGAAGGCCGGCAAGAAACGCTAAGCCAGCCTCGCCCGCAATAAAAGAAGGGGGCCGCCGCGAAACCTGCGTGGCCCCCTTTTTAGTTTGTCGACACGCCTTACTCTCCCGTCATCTGCTTGCCGTCCCACACACGAATCCGCCGGATCACGTCGTTCTGCTGAATGCGATCGACGACCTCCATGCCAGAGACGACGCGACCGATGACGGTGTACTTCGCGTCGAGGTGCGGCTGCGGTGTGTGCGTGATGAAGAACTGGCTGCCTCCCGTGTCCTGCCAATCGAGCGCGATGCCGACCGTTCCCCGCAAGTACGGACGCTCGCTGATCTCGTCGCGCACCGTGTAACCAGGTCCGCCTTCGCCGTCGCCCCGGGGATCGCCGCCTTGGATGACAAAGTCAGGCACGACGCGATGAAAGGTGAGTCCGTTGTAGAACCCCCGCCGCGCCAGCGCCACGAAGTTCTCCACCATGAGCGGCGCATCGAGCACCGCCAGCTCAATCTGCACCGTGCCGCGGTCGGTGTCGATGAACGCCTGCGTCGAGAACTGTGGGGCCGTCAGCACAGACGACTGATACGCCTCCTTTGACAGCCGAGTCGGCGCCGGGCGGATCCGCGCGGCGGTGTCGGTTTGCGGCTCAGCTTGCCGCAGCAGTGCGGCGGCGCGGACGCGCACGGCCCAGTCCTTGTCGCCGAGCGCGACGTCGAGCAGCGAGCGCGACACCGACACGCCGTACTTCGAAAATGCCTCGATGATTGCCGCCCTCGCCACGTACGTCGAATCGCGCAGCGCGAACTGATACGCCGCCGGCAATGCCTGCGCGCCGGCCGGCAGGCGCAGCTCGCCGATGCCGCTCGCCGCCGACGCCCGCACCACGGGATCGTCCGATTTCAGATGATCGAGCAGGATGTCGCCGATACCTGGCGCGTTCAGTTTCACGAGCGACGTCAAGACGGCGGCGATCACGCGCTGATCGCTGTCGGACAGCATCGACACCAGGCGCGGCAGCGCGCTCTGCCGCGGGAGCGTTCCCAGCAGCGACGCCAGCGAGGCGCGCACGTGCCAATCAGGATCGGGATCGAGCCCCGACAGAATCAGGATGAACTCTTCGGACGCGACCGACGACGCGGACTTCAGCGCCGCGGCGCGAATGAGCGGGTCGCGGTCGCCAAGCAGGTCGATCACGACATCGGACACGCCTGGCGTTCTAAAGCTGCCGAGCGCGGTCGCGGCTTCGAGCCTGACCGGCGGCGGGGTGTCGCGACTCTGCACCAGCCGCACCAGCGGCTGCGCGGCAGCGGCGTCGCCGATCTTTCCCAGCGCGCGGATGGCCTCGACTTGAACGCCGACGTCCGGCGACGTGATCAGCGGCAGCATCATCGCGACCGATCCGCGATCTTTCAGCGCGCCCAGGCCTTTGATCGCAAACGCGCGTGTGTAGGGATCCGCGTCCCTGGCGAGGGCCTGCAGCGCGGGCAGCGCGCGCCGATCTTCGATGCGCTGCAGCGCGAACGCGACCGGCCACCACGTGGTCCTCGGCTTCCCCGTCGGATCGACGACGGCCGCCGCCAGCTGGTCGTACGCTTTCAGCCGCGTCAACGCATAGACGCCGAGCCGAAATGCAGCAGCCGGCGTATCTCGACGCGCTTCATCGCCGGTGGACGGCGGCTGCGCAACGGCGCCCGACTGGACGATACCGGCGACCATTCGCCCGATTGGCTCGGCCGCCAACGGATCGCCGATCAATCCGAGCGCTTCGGCGGCGCTCCCTCGAATCAACGGCGACGGATCGCCGAGAGCGGCGATCAACGCTTCGCGTCCGTTCTTGTCGCCGACCAGCCCAATCGCGAACGCGGCCATCTGCCGCACTTCAGGCTCGGGATCCTTCATCAGCTCGACAAGCGGCGCCACGCCGGCGGACAGACCCACACGGCCGACGGCCAGCGCGGCGCGGCGCCGAACACGCGCTTCGCCGTCGGTCAGCAGCCGCAACAAATCCGCCGAGGCGTTGTCGGGATCGCGAAGCACTCGCATGTCTTCGAGCTTCAGCATCCACGACATCTTTTGTTCGAAGGCGGAACGCGTCGGGACCGCGGCAACCGGTGCGGGAGGCGGAGGCGGGGCACTGGCGCACGATGCGGCGCCAAGTGTGACAAGCGCGATCAATAACAGTGCAAGAACGCGACGCCGCGCGGACGCGGAGGACACGAGCGCGATGATATCATCGGCTCCGCCTTGCAGTTTCGTCACATCGCGATTGAAGGGCCGATCGGCGCAGGCAAAACCGCACTCACAGAACGCCTCGGCACACGCCTCGACGCCACCGTCGTCCTCGAGGAAACCGACAACCCGTTTCTCGCCGATTTCTACGCCGATCGCCCGGGCGCCGCGCTCCAGGCGCAGCTGTTTTATCTGCTGAATCGTCATCGTCAGCAGGTTGCACTTCGTCAGACAGACCTCTTCAGCCAGACCACGGTCTGCGATTACCTCTTCGACAAAGACAAGATCTTCGCGTATCTCAATCTCGACGACAACGAGCTGTTCATCTATCAGCGGCTGTACGAGCTGCTCGCGAACGACATCCCCTCGCCCGATCTCGTCATCTATTTGCAGGCGCCGACCGATGTGCTACTCCGGCGCGTCCACAGCCGGCGCGCCGACGCCGAGGCCGTCGCCCTGCAGCCTGACGATGTGTATTTGAAGGAGTTGAACGAGGCGTACCATCACTTCTTCTTTCACTACAATGCCACGCCGCTCCTCGTCGTCGAGACGTCGCAGTTTGATTCCGAAGCGAGCGACGAGACGCTCGACGACTTGATCAAGCAGATCAAGGCGATGGGTTCGGGCACGCGCTACTACGTCCCCCGCACCAAGTGAGCGTGGTAAGCTGAACGCTCAATGGCCTGGTTCAAGAAGGCCCGCAAGCCGATCGCGGCGGCGAAAGAAAAGGCCAGCCGCGTGCCCGAAGGCCTGTGGGTCAAGTGCGCCGGCTGCTCGCAGGCGATCTACAACAAAGAGCTTGCGACGAGTCTCAACGTCTGCCCCAAGTGCGGGCATCACTTCCGTCTCAGCGCCGTCGAACGCCTGAAGATGCTGTTCGACGGCGGCCGCTGGACCGAATACGACCGCGGGCTGGTGTCGACCGATCCGTTGTCTTTCACGGACACGAAGCCCTATCGCACCCGCCTCGAAACGAGCATCGAACAAACTGGATTGAAGGACGCGATTATCGTCGGGTCCGGCCGGATCGACGGCATCGAGATGATCGTCAGCGCGATGGAATATTCCTTCATCGGCGGCAGCATGGGCGTCGTCGTCGGCGAGAAGATCACGCGGGCCATCGAGCGGGCGATCGAGCGGCGATGGCCCGTCGTCATCGTGTGCTGTTCGGGAGGCGCGCGGATGATGGAGGGCGCGCTCTCGCTGATGCAGATGGCGAAAATTTCAGGCGCCCTCGCGCGGCTCGACAGAGCGCGGCTGCCGTACATTTCCGTCCTCACGGATCCAACCACCGGCGGCGTGACCGCGAGTTTCGCGATGCTGGGCGATCTGAACATCGCCGAACCCAAGGCGTTGATTGGCTTCGCCGGACCGCGCGTCATCGAGCAGACGATCAGGCAAAAGCTGCCGGACGGCTTTCAGCGCAGCGAATTTCTCCTCGAAAAAGGCATGGTCGACATGGTCGTCGATCGCCGGGAGATGAAGGCGGCAATTGCCAGAGCCATGAGATTCATGGGTGCGACAGCGGCACAGCCCGCGGCTGTGTCCGCAGCCGCCTCGGCTACGCCTGAAGCCGCCTCGCGCTAGTTTGGATCCACTCGCTTACCTTTTCGGCCTGGAACAATTCGGCATCAAGTTCGGCCTCGACAACATTCGCGCGCTGCTCGCGCGTCTCGGCCATCCCCAGCGCGCCTTCCGATCGATTCATATCGCCGGTACAAACGGCAAGGGATCCGTCACCGCGATGGTCGACGAGGTGCTGCGGCGCGCGCGTTACCACTCGGGACGCTACACCTCTCCGCATCTCATCGACCTGTCGGAACGATTTGTCGTCGGCGGACGGCCGATCGGCGCCGCCCAGATGCGGCAGTCGGCCGCCGACGTGCAAGCCGCGATCGAGGCGATGATCGCGGAGGGCACGCTCTCGGGAAAGCCGACCTTCTTCGAAGCGACGACGGCGATGGCGTTCGACCTGTTTCGCAACGCCCGGGTCGAGTTCGGCGTCGTCGAGGTTGGCCTGGGCGGACGGCTCGACTCGACCAATGTGATTGAGCCCGTCGTCACCGCCATCACGTCGATCGACTTCGATCATCAGCAGTACCTCGGCAACACGCTCGCGGATATCGCCGGTGAGAAAGCCGGCATCATCAAACCCGGCGTCCCGGTCGTCGTGGGCGCCGTGAAGCCGGAGGCTTACGACGTCATCGCCCGGATCGCCCGCGAGCGCGGCGCAGAACTCATTCTGGCGGATAGGGTGCCGGCGGAATACGGATCGATACACGTGGGACTTCGCGGCGAACACCAAGTCGCGAACGCGGCCGTCGCAATCCGCCTGCTCGAAGCGCTGGAACGATCTGGCATCGCGATTGGCAGGCAGGCAATCGTAGATGGCCTCGCGAACGTCTCTTGGCCTGGACGGCTCGATCATCGGCGGCTGCCCAGTGGACGGGAGATCGTGTTCGACGCCGCGCACAATCCGGCCGGCGCGCGCGCGTTGGCGTCCTATCTTCGCGCGCTCGGCCGCACGAAACCCACGCTGGTCTTCGGCGTCCTGCGCGATAAGGATGTGGAGGGGATGCTCGAAGCGCTTCTGCCGGAGGTCGGCCGGGTGATTGTCACGCGGCCGTCAAATACGCGCGCCGCGCCTGCGGAAGAGCTGGCGTCCAGGATACGAGAACTGGCCCCTGCGCTGGACGTCGAGGTGATCGTGTCGCCGCGCGAGGCTGTCGAGCGAGCGACGACCGACTCGCCGTTCGTCGTCGTCGCCGGATCCATCTTCCTACTCGGCGACATCATGCAAGCGTTTAGCGCGTGATAGGCTTCACGACGTCCCCATTCCAGCGATGCTGACTGTCAGATCGACAATCCTGCTGCTGGCGATCGCCTTCACTGCCGCCGCCGCGGCCGCGCAGGAACAGTTCGACCAAATCACCGGCATCGACAACATCATCGCCCTGCGTCAGCTCCAAATCGGTCCGAATCACCGCCAGCTCATCGAGAACGTCGAGTTGAAGTTCGGGGACACGATGCTCTATGCGGACGAAGTCGAGGTGTTCACCGACGAGACGCGAATCGTCGCGCGCGGGCACGTCACGCTCACGCAGACCACGAATCGGATCAGCGCGGACAGCGCCGAATTCAATTACAAGACGCGGATGGGCGTCTTTCACGCAGCCGCAGGCATCGCGACCATCAAACCGCCAGTGCCCCAACCGGGAGCGCTCGCAATTCCCACGGCCTCGAACCAGGATACGGACGTGATGTTCGCCGGTGAAGTCATCGAGAAGATCGGACCGCGAAAGTACAAGATCACGAACGGCGGCTTCACCACGTGCGTGCAGCCGACGCCGCGGTGGGATCTGCGCGCGGGCACCGTCGTCCTCAACATCGAGCACTACACCTTTCTGCGGAACGCGATATTCAACGTGAAGGGCGTGCCGCTGCTCTACACCCCGGTCATGTACTACCCGACCAAGAAAGAGGATCGCGCCACCGGCATTCTCCTGCCGACACTCGGATCGACCACGCTTCGCGGCGAGTCGATTCACAACGCCTTCTTCTGGGTGCTCGACCGAAGTCAGGACGCGACGTTCATGCACGACTGGTTTTCGAAGACCGGCCAAGGCTACGGCTCGGAGTACCGGTACAACTACGGAGCGACCGAAACGGGATATCTGCGCGCCTACACGCTACGCGAGCACAGCGCCGAGTACGTGACCGAGGATGGGACGCCGCAGGTGAATCCGGGCGGGACGTCGTACCAGGTGCAAGGCGCCGCGTCGCAGCTGTTTCCAGCGCACATCATGACGCGTGCTCGAGTCGACTACTTCTCGAGTCTCGCCAGCCAGCAGTCGTTCACCACGAACTTCGTGAACGCCTACTCGCAGACGCGATCGTTTGGCGCCAACGCGATCGGCGCGTGGCGAACCTACACGATGAACGCGACCGTCGACCACACCGACTCCTTCTCGAGTCAAACAGCGTCGGCGACGTACGGCAGCTTCCCGAGGGTTTCGTTTACGAGGAACGAACGTCTTATTCCTGGGACGCCACTTTACTTCTCGGTGGGAAGTGAGTACGCAGGCCTGCTGCGCAGCGCGAAGGACACGTTGGACCCGACGAGCGGCTACAACCAGGACGTGTCGAGGCTCGACTTCCTGCCGCAAATCCGCTTCCCGTTCAAGAAGTGGCAGTGGTTCACCGTGAATTCGACGTTTTCATGGCGCGATACGTACTACACCCGCAGCCTCGCGGTGACGGATCCGCTGACGGGAGCGACCGCGGCGTCGGCGGTCGACGAATCGCTCAACCGCAAATTTTTTACGCTGCAGTCGCAAATCGTCGGCCCTGTGTTCAACAGGATCTGGGACACGCCGGAGAACGGCTACGCGGAGAAGTTCAAACACACCATCGAGCCGACGTTGACCGTGTCACGAACGTCCGCGATCGACAATTTCAACAACATCGTCAAGATCGACGGTACCGACAACTACGTCGGCGGCGTGACACAGATGACCTACGGCGTCAACAACCGGTTCTACGCGAAGCGCCCGACTGCGTCGGGACAGCGGAGCCAGGCGATCGAAATCCTCGACGTGTCGATCTCGCAGTCGCACTACACGAACGTGCAGGCGGCCTTCTACGATCCGCAGTATTCAACGGCCTCGAGCACGAAAGCGCTGAGCAACTTCTCGCCGATCTCCATCGTCGCTCGTGCGATGCCGGCAAACGCGTTCAACGCCAACCTCACCATCGACGTCGACAGCCGCTACTTGAAAATGCGACAGATCGCGGCGAGCGGCAGCTACAACTGGTCGGGCCGTCTGCAGACGACGTTTGGATGGAGCAAGCAAGGATACATCCCGCAGCTGGCCGGCTACGCCGACCTCACTCAGCTCACCAATACCGTCAACGGCGGCACCAACGTCCACACACGCGACAACCATTACGGCGGTGTGTACAACTTCACCTACGACGCGACGCACAGCACGATGCTGCAGCAGAGCATTTCCGCGTTCTACAACTCGCAGTGCTGCGGTGTCGCGTTTCAATATCAGGCCTTCAACTTCGGCGGAATTACCTCCGGCCTGAATGTGTCGGCCGACCACAGGTTCTTTCTCTCGTTCACGCTCGCCGGTCTTGGCAACTTCTCGCCGTTCAACGGCGCGATGAGCGGAATTACGCGTTGAGCTCCACGCTCGTCACCGGCGCCGGCGGGTTTGCCGGCAGCCACCTGCTCGATCTCCTCACTCGCAACGGCTCGCACGTGGTCGCGTGGCATCGTCCCGGTGTCGAACCTCCAGCCGGTTGGCCTGGTGTGGTGTGGCAGGCCGTCGACGTCACCGATGCGGAGGCTGTGTGGTCGGCGATTGCGTCGGCGAAGCCACAAGCGGTGTACCACTGTGCCGCGGAAGCGCACGTCGGACGCTCATTCGGAAACACCACGCCGACGTTCAAGATCAACGTCCTCGGCACGCATCACGTGCTCGAAGGGCTGCGGCGCGCCGAGCTGCGCGCGAAGATGATCGTGCCAAGCTCCGCGATGGTCTACGCGAGCTCGGGTGAAGCCTTGGACGAGGACCATCCCCTCGGTCCTGATAGTCCTTATGCACTGAGCAAGCTCGCGCAAGAGATGACGGCGCTGCACGCCCGGGAGGACGGGCAGCATGTGACGATCGCTCGGGCGTTCAATCACGTCGGACCGCGACAGGATCCGTTCTTCGCGGCGTCGGGATTTGCGAGGCGCATCGCCGACATCGAAGCCGGAAAGTGGGAGCCCGAGATCGCCGTCGGCAACCTTGAGGCGCGTCGCGACATCCACGACGTCCGCGACACGGTGCGCGCGTACCGACTGATCCTCGAACATGGGGCGGACGGGCGCGCGTACAACGTCTGTTCGGGCCGGGCGATTCAAATCGGCGCACTGCTGGACAAACTACTTGCACATGCGCGTGTGCCCATCAGAATCCGCGTCGACCCTGCACGCTACCGCCCCAACGATGTACCGCTGGTCGTCGGCGACCCAAGCCGTCTGCAGACCGAGCTCGGCTGGCTTCCAGAAATTCCGCTCGACCAGACGCTCGACGATCTCCTCAGCTATTGGCGCGCCCGTTCGGTCGCTTGACAGCGTCCCCCGCCGTGAGCAAGATGGGTGGCGAACAAAAGGCGAATACGCCATGGCTGACGCCGAAACTCTTTTCGTTCTTGGTCACCGTCAACCCACGACGCGCGATATCGCAGCGGCCGTCAAACACGGAGGCGCCGCGGCCCTGACCGGCGCCGACCACAGAGCTGACGACGCGGCGTATCAGGAAGTGACTTGCCGATCTGCGCTCAATCGCGTGCAGGGTATGCCGTTCGACTGGACATTGAATCCGTATCGCGGCTGCACGCACGGATGCCACTACTGCTTCGCCCGCCGCTATCACTCGCAGTTCGAGATGAACTCGGGCGACGAATTCGCGTCGGTCATCCTGGTCAAGACCAACTTCGTCGAGGTGCTCGCGCGCGAGGTCGACCGGCCCTCATGGAAACGCGATCGCGCGGCCTTCGGCACGGCAACCGATCCCTACCAGCCAATCGAAGGGCACTACAAGCTGACGCGGCGGGCCATTGAAGTCCTGGCGCGCGCCAGAACGCCGATTGGGCTCATCACCAAGGGACCGATGATCGTTCGCGACATCGATGTGCTCCAGGAGCTCTCGAAGACCGCCGGCTGCACCATCTACATCAGCGTGCCGTCAGTGGACGACGAAGCCTGGCGTACGCTCGAACCCGGCGTCGCTCCACCGATGCAACGCCTTCGTGCGCTCCGCGAATTGGTGGACGCCGGCATCCACGCTGGCGTGCTCATGGCGCCTATCGTCCCCGGCTTCACGTCGTCGCGCCGGAAGGTGGAAGCCACCATCAAAGCAATTGCCGATCACGGCGCGCGTTTCATGGGATGCGCCGTCATGCGGCTGCAGGACGGCACGCGTGATCATTTCATGAAATTCATCGCCGATCGTTTTCCGTCGATGCTACCGGGCATGACCCGCCTCTACGGGCGAACGGAGTCCCCCGTGGCATATCGCAAGGAAGTGCAATCGATGGTGCGGGTGCTGCAGGAGCGGTATGGACTTCGCCGCCGAGACGAGGAAGCAAGCCCGGCTCTGATGAAGGAGTCGGACCGGTTGCCGGAGCAGGTCGCGTTCGCGTGGTAAGGCTTACGCGACGGCCGAACCTGCGAAGCGCACGCTGGTGCCGGGAACTTCGACCGCCAGCCGTCCTTCGCGGACGACGACCTCGAAGTTCGACGCCTCCTTCCATCGCTCGCTAATCGGCAGCTTGATCTGCTCGTCGATGACGCGCTTCAGGAATCGCGCCCCATACTGCAAGCTATAACCCACCGTGACGAGCTTCTCGAGCGCGTCGTCCTCGACCAGCAGCTGCTTGCCTGCGCGCTGGAGCGTGGCCTCGATATCGCGCAGATAGTGGCGCGCGATTTCGCGAACCTCGCTGTGCGTCAGCGGCGAGAACAGTACGACTTCGTCGATGCGGTTCCGGAGCTCCGGCGGGAACCGCCGTTCCAGCTCGCGTATCACTTCGCCCCGCACGTGATCGAGGCTGACCTCTTTCGACAAGAACCCCAGCGGACTCGTCAGCTTGCGGAAGTTCTCCGACCCGAGGTTCGAGGTCATGATGACGACCGCGTCGCTGAGATACACGCGCTTGCCCCGGCCGTCGGTGAGCCATCCTTCGTCGAAAGCCTGCAAGAACAGATTGAGGAGCGCTGGACTCGCCTTCTCCACCTCGTCGAGCAGGACCACGCTGTAGGGGTTGTCGCGCAGCTGGTTCGTGAGAACGCCGCCACGCTCGCTGCCGACGATGCCGCGGGGCATGCCGATCAGTTTGTCGACACCCATCGCGCCGTCCTGGTACTCGGACATGTCGACGCGGATCATCTTCTTCTCGTCGCCGAAGAGGAATTCCGCGACCGCCTTCGCGAGCTCGGTCTTGCCGACGCCGGTCGGGCCCAGGAACAGCAGGACGCCGTCAGGTCGATCGAATCCGTCCTTCAGCGGTCCCTTGTTCAGCACCAGCCTGCGCGCCACGGCGCGGATGGCCTCCTGCTGGCCGACGACGCGCGTCTGCAGCGTCGTCTCGATGTCGCGGAAGCGATCGGTTACGTCGCGGAAGACCATGTCTTCGGGAATCTGCGCGGCGTTCGAGATGACGGAAACCACGTCACTCCCGGTCACCTCCCAACGGCGGTCGATTTCCGCGCGGACCGCGGCCGTGTCGAGCCACCCGATGGCCTTGTCGGGCAGGTGGAGATGCCGCATGTATCTGGGCGACATCTCGAGCGCAGTTTCGATCGCATCATTAGAGATGCGCACCGAGTAGTTGCGCTCGAGACGAGGCCGCAGGTTGTAGAGAATGCGGCGCGCCTCGTCGATCGACGGCTCGCCGACGTGAACGCAGCGGAACCGCCGCGCCAGCGCTTCATCCTCCTGAATGTATTCCTTGTATTCCGACAGCGTCGTCGCCGCGACCATCCGGATCTCGCCGCGGGCGAGCACCGACTTGAACACGTTGGCAGCGTCGGCCGGCGCCCCCAGCGCCGATCCCGCGCCCACCATCGTGTGCGCCTCGTCGACGAAGAGAATGAGGTTCGGATGCTCTTTGAGCTCGCGGATGACGTTCTGCATCCGGTCTTCGAACATGCCGCGCAGCATAGTGCCGGCGACCATCGAGTTCATCTGTAGGTTGACCACCTGGCAGTCGCGGAGGCGGACCGGCACAGTGTCGGACTCGAATTCGATTCGGCGCGCGAGGCCTTCGGCGATGGCCGTCTTGCCGACACCCGGCTCGCCGACGAGCATCACGGAATTCGCCCGCTCGCGATGACAGAGGATTTCGAGGACCTGCTGAATTTCTTTGTCGCGCCCGAACACGGGCGGCACCTTGTCCTGCCGCGCGAGCAGGTTCAGGTTGGTGGCGAAATGCTTCAAGAATGACGGCAGCTCGAAGCGCTTCTTCAGGCGCTCGTCACGCATCTCGTTGTCCCGCACGTGGGTGTTGAGGCGCGTCGTCACCTGCTCGGGCTCAATGCCATGTCGACGCAGAATCGCGACGGGAACTCCCTGGGTTTCTTCGAGAACCGCCGACAGCAGATCGACGCCTTCGATCGAGTGTCTGCCGGCACGCGTCGCCTGATGGAGGGCGAGCTTGACGGCCAGCTTCGCGGTGGGCGAGACCCGCACTTCGCGTCCGGTAAACGTCGGCAGGCGACGGATGTCTTCGCCAATCGCTTCGAGAATTTCGTGCGGATTAAGGTCGAGCTCGCGCATCACTGAGGCGAAGAGATCCCACTCCACCTGCACGAAGGCGAGGAAAAGATGTTCCGTCGACAGCACCGCATGACCGCAGCGTTCCGCTTCTTCGGCCGCACGATCGATGATGCGGCGCGCGGTCTCTGAAATCTTCGTTGGAGAAATATCGAGGTCTTCTACCTGCACGTCGCCGCCTCCGTTGCCCAGGAAAGAGCAAGAGGTACGCCAATCCTTCGGAGGGTATATCGGCCGCATTTCGCGCACATGGTAGTGGCGAAACGTGTCATCGCATTTGTAGATCCTTGACCACTAGCCGCCGCACGCGCTTGTGTGGCTGCGAAGCCACAGCCTTTGGGGGCTTTCCCTCTAGTCGTGGACGTGCAGCAACGCGTCGATCCGATCCTTGGTGGGAGGATGGCTGCTGAAGAGACCGGCGAGCCCGCTGACCGAGAACGGCTTAATGATGAAGAGATGCGCCGTTGCAGGGTTCGCGTCGAGCGGCACCATCTTGGACGCCGCGTCCAGTTTCTGGAGCGCGCTGACCAGCCCGTTCGGCGTGCCGACGATCGCGACGCCGCCGGCGTCGGCGTCGTATTCGCGCGACCGTGAAATCGCCATCTGAATCAGCATCGCGGCAATCGGCGCGAGAATGACAGTTGCGAGCAGCGCAATCGGATTCCCACCGCGCCTGTCGTCGTCTCGGGCGCCGAAGAACATCGCAAAGCGCGACACCATCATGATGGCCGCCGCGATCGTCGCCGCGACCGAGCTCGTCAGGATGTCTCGGTGCTTCACATGGGACAGCTCATGCGCCAGCACGCCCTCGAGCTCTTCGTCGTTGAGCAGCTCGAGAATGCCTTCGGTCGCCGCGACGGCGGCGTGCTCGGGGTTGCGTCCGGTTGCGAACGCGTTCGGCGACTGGGTCGGGATGACGAAGCAGCGCGGCTGCGGGAGACCAGCGCGCTGTGCAAGCTGCGAGACGATGCGCACGAGACGGCTGTTGGGGTCGGCTTCCCGCGCCCCGTACATGCTGAGGACGATCTTGTCCGAGAACCAGTACGAGGCGAAGTTCGTGACGACGGCGAAGATGAATCCGATCACGAGACCTTGCGCGCCGCCGAGCGCTTCGCCGATGAGCAGGAGCAACGCACTCAACGCGCCGAGCAAGATCGTAGTCTTCAGCGTATTTGACATACCTGTCCCTATCTTATAATCGGAGAAATGCTTCCTGCTGTTATGACGCTGGTCGGAGTGCTTGCGTTCGGTCAGACGCCGCAGCCGTTCCCGCAGCCCGGCGCCAGGACGACAGGCCAGCCGCGAACGGCGCCACCCGCCGCGCCGCCTGCGGCGCCATCGGCTTCACAGCAGCCTGCAACCCCGCCGCCGACCAACGCGCCGGCAGCTCCGTCGGCGTCCGCGGCGCCGCAAGCCGAAGCCGCTCCGACCGACGCAATGCTTGGCGTGCCGATTTATCCGAGCGCGCAGTTCATCGCGTCGTACAACGCCGGCCGCGGCCAGCGCTACTACATCTTCGGCACGACGGCGTCCTTCGTTGATCTGGTGAACTACTACCGGACGACGCTGAAGCAGAAGGGAGAGCTGACATTTGAAGTGCCGGCGACCCACGAGTTCGACATCGGCAAGTTCGATGAAGACCGGATGGCGTTTCCGCCGGGAGTTGTGATCAAAGACTTTCAGTCGGACGTCTCGCCCGGCTACCCGAACCCGAAGCCGGGCGGGCAACCGGCGCGATTCCCGACCATTATTCAGATCGTCCCCGTCAGTCCAAGATAGGGCGACCTTTTCAAGGTCAACGACTACGCCTGCTCGACGTAGATCTGGCCCTTCTTCCTGAACTCGAGCGACTTCTCTTCCATCCCGCGCGCGGCTTCCTCACGGACCTGCTGCGTCAACTCCATCGAGCAGAACTTCGGCCCGCACATCGAGCAGAAGTGCGCGACCTTGGCGCCGTCGGCAGGCAGCGTCTCGTCGTGGAACGAGCGAGCGGTGACAGGATCGAGCGCCAGGTTGAATTGATCGTCCCAACGGAACTCGAACCGCGCTTTCGACAGCGCGTCGTCCCACTCGCGCGCGCGCGGATGTCCCTTCGCGAGATCCGCGGCGTGCGCGGCGATCTTGTACGCGATGACGCCGGCCTTCACGTCGTCGCGGTTGGGTAATCCCAGATGCTCTTTCGGCGTCACATAGCAGAGCATCGCCGTGCCGTACCAGCCAATCATCGCAGCGCCGATGGCTGAAGTAATGTGGTCGTACCCCGGCGCGATGTCCGTCGTCAGCGGCCCGAGCGTGTAGAACGGAGCCTCAGCGCACCACTCGAGCTGTTTCTCCATGTTTTCTTTGATGAGATGCATCGGGACATGGCCGGGGCCTTCGTTCATCACCTGGACGTCGTACTCCCAGGCGATCTTCGTCAGCTCGCCCTGCGTTTTCAGCTCGGCGAACTGCGGCTCGTCGTTGGCGTCGGCGATCGACCCCGGACGCAAACCGTCGCCAAGCGAGAACGACACGTCGTAGGCCCGCATGATCTCGCAGATCTCGCGGAAGTGCGTGTAGGTGAAGTTCTCCTCGTGATGCGCGAGGCACCACTTCGCCATGATCGACCCGCCGCGCGAGACGATGCCAGTCACGCGACGCGCCGTCATCGGGATGTAGCGCAGCAAGACGCCGGCGTGGACGGTGAAGTAGTCGACGCCCTGCTCGCACTGCTCGATGAGCGTGTCGCGGTAGACCTCCCACGTGAGATCCTCCGGCCGGCCGCCGACCTTCTCGAGCGCCTGGTAGATCGGGACGGTGCCGATCGGCACCGCGGCGTTTCTGATGATCCACTCGCGGGTCTCGTGGATGTTCTTCCCGGTCGAGAGATCCATCACCGTGTCGGCGCCCCACAGCGTCGCCCACCGCAGCTTTTCGACTTCTTCCTCAATCGACGACGACACGGCCGAGTTGCCGATGTTCGCGTTGATCTTCACAAGGAAGTTTCGGCCGATGATCATCGGCTCGAGCTCGAGGTGATTGATGTTCGATGGGATGATCGCGCGGCCGCGCGCGACCTCGTCGCGCACGAAATCGGCAGGCAACCCTTCGCGCAGTGCGATGAAGTCCATTTCTGGCGTGATCTCGCCCTTCTTCGCGTAATGCAGCTGCGTGACACAGGCGTCCGTCTTGCGACAGCCGACCCACTTCTCCCGCAGTTTCGGCAAACCGTTCTTGACGTCATGGCCCTGCGGGCCGCTGGTGTCGTAGACGCGAATGGAGGACTTGCCCTGCTCGAGCACGATCTCGCGCGTGGGCACGCGGACGCCTTGCGGTCCGTCCACGAAGACTTTTTTGGAGTTGGGATAGGCCGCGCTGAAGTCTGACATCTCCGCTCTCCCTTCGCCGGTTTCAACCGGAGCAGGTTCCAAGGGTTTGCTCTCAATCCCGTCTATTGGGATACCCCTGGCGGTTTAAAGAGCGACTATACCATCAAGAGCTGCTTCCGCTTCTCCGCGTCGAAGCGCTCGATTGCATACCTGAACGATGTACGTGGAATGACTCGCACGTTTGACCGCAGGTAGTCTTCAAGGCGCGCGGAATCCACCTTCCCCGCCTCGCGCAGACCCCATCCAACCGCCTTCTGAATGAGATCCTCGCGATCTGGATGCAGCCGTTTCGCAATCTCATAGACGAGGCCGAGCGTATGGCCTCTGCGCATCGGTTGGAGAAGGCCGACGATGGACGCGCGGCGTACCCACATGTTCTTGTCTTTCGACCACGTGCGCATCTCGCGAATCAGCGTCGGGTGTGTGACGAGCAGCGGGCCAATCACGACGCCGCACATCTCGTCCGTCGTCGCCCAATTCGACGAGTAGTTCTTCGAGAGCCAGCGCTTGCACCTGGCGAGCACCTTCGCCGTGAAGTCTTTGTGATAGCGCGCAAGCAATTCCAGTCCGACCGCCTTCACTTCGAGGTACCGATCGGGCATCAGCCGGTCGGCGAATTCAAGCGCGTCGTCGACGCTCCATCGATCGCCGTGAGCCAGGTGAATCTCGCGCGACAGCGCGCGCATGTTCGCCGAACCCGTGTTGTGGAAGCCGAGGTTGTGGTCGCCGCGGAAGTAGCGGCTGGCGTCGAACTCGCCGGCCGGACGCGCCATCTTCTTCAATGCACGCCTGGCCGCCGCCGCGGCGGCCGCTATAGTTTTCTGAGCAGGAAACATTTCAGGTAGTACGTCTCCGGCACGCCGAGGAGCACGGGATGATCCCGTCCCTGCATGCGCTTTTCGACGACCGTCACGTTGGCCATCGCGTCCACGGCCGCTTCATACACGATCTCTGCGAACATCGCCTCGCTGACGTTGTATGAGCAGCTGCAGGTGACGAGGATGCCGCCAGGATTGAGCAGCTTCAGGGCACGCAGGTTGATTTCCTTGTAGCCGGCGCGAGCGTTGGCGACCGCCGCCTTGTTCTTGGCAAACGCCGGCGGATCGAGCACGATCGTGTCGAACCGCTCGCCGAGGCGATCCAGCCCGCGTAGTTCGTCGAAGACGTTGCCGACTCGCGCGTCGATCGACAGACCGTTCGCCTCCGCGTTCTTCCGGACGCGCCCGATAGCCTCCTCAGACACGTCGAACGCGATCGTCTCAGAGCACTTCGGCGCCAGCGCCAGGGCGAACCCGCCGTTATACGTGAAGCAGTCGAGGAGCCGGCCGTGCGCGTACTGCGTCGCGGCGCCGCGATTTTCACGCTGATCGAGAAAGAGGCCCGTCTTTTGTCCACGGCGAACGTCGACGCCGTACCGGATTCCGTTTTCGACCACCTCTATCGTCTCAGGCACGTCGCCTGCGATCACTTCCACTTTCTGTTCCAGACCTTCGAGCGACCGCGTTCGCGGATCGTTGCGGGCGACCATGCCCTTCGGCTGCAGCAGCTCCTGCAGCGTCGCGGTCACGAGCGGCAGCACTCGGTCGGCCCCCTGTGAAAGCGTCTGCACGACGAGGTAATCGCCATACCGATCGACGACGATCGACGGCAGCAAATCGGCCTCGCCGTGAATCAGACGGTAGGCCGTCGCGTCGATGGCAAGCGAACGACGAAATGCGACTGCGTCTTCAATGCGTTTCCTGATCAGCGCGTCGTCCGCGGGCGTCTCGCCTCGCGTCAGCAATCGCAGTGCGATTTGTGACCGATCGCTGTAGAAGGCCGCTCCCAAGGGTTTGCCGCCGCGCGCGCTTCGCACGACGACCCGATCGCCGGCTGACGCAGCGGCCGTCTTCACATCGGATCGATAGATCCACGGATGCCCCGATCGCAACCGTTCTTCGCCGCGCGCGGAGATGGTGACCGTGGGAATCAAGACCGTCATAGTACAATCCTTCGCCGTGCGGATTGCGATCGGCGCGGACCATGCCGGATTTCTTCTCAAGGAACATCTCAAGCACACACTCGCGAAGCTCGGTCATGCGGTCGACGATCACGGCACGAACAGCGAAGCCCCGGTCGACTATCCGCCAATCTGCATCGCCGTTGGACGTGCCGTCGCCGACGGCAAGGCGGACCGCGGCATCGTGCTCGGTGGGAGCGGACAGGGCGAACAGATCGCGGCCAACAAAGTACCGGGGGTCCGTGCGGCGCTCTGCAACGATCTCTATAC
>Ga0097621_100000509_pt1 | contig 27237 bp, 18 predicted proteins | sample KBSMisM72_FD_73165 | JGI IMG/M metagenome (GOLD analysis project Ga0097621, IMG submission 73165) | Miscanthus rhizosphere microbial communities from Kellogg Biological Station, Michigan, USA - KBS Miscanthus M7-2 (version 2) (version 2) | ecosystem: Host-associated > Plants > Roots >... | reverse complement strand
TTGCCACATGTTCAGCGTGCTATTTCTTCGTGCCTACCGCAAACCCCGGGAACTCACCTGGCTAAGTGGCATGCTCCTCTTGTTTCTCGCCATGGGCTTCGGCTTCAGCGGATATCTGCTGCCCTGGAATACGCTGGCATTCTTCGCCACGAAAGTGGGAACCGACATTGCCGGCCAGGTGCCGTTGATTGGCAGGCCGCTGATGATTTTCCTGCGTGGCGGGGAAGAAGTCACCGGCGCCACGCTGTCCCGTTTTTTCGGATTCCACGTGGCTGTCCTGCCTGGCATCACCACCTTACTGATCCTTGTCCATCTGGCGTTGATTCAGCGGCTCGGCATGAGTGTTCCCCCAGCTGTAGAACCCCAGCGCACTCCCGCGCGCCAGCAGTCACGGGAGATGCATTTTTTTCCGAACTTTCTCCTGCGTGAACTGATGGCCTGGTATATCGCATTGGGCGTACTGGGCGCATTGGCCGCTCTTTCGCCCTGGGGACTAGGTACCAAGGCTGATCCGTTTGCGTCAGCTCCTGCCGGGATCAGGCCGGAATGGTACTTCATGTTCATGTTTCAGACGCTGAAATTGATCCCGGCTAAAATCTGGCGCGTCGACGGCGAAATGATCGGCATTCTAGGGTTCGGGGCGGCAGGTGTGGTCTGGACGTTGCTCCCTTTCCTGGAACGTAGTGGCAAGGGTCGCGGCCAGCGTTGGGCTTTGGGCGCAGGTATTTTTGCTCTTGCGTATATGACATCGATGACTGTCTATGGATACCTCGCGAAATAAGTACGCGATGAGACTGCTTTCGCCATTCCTCACCGCACTATTGCTTAGCGCCGTGGCTCGCGCCCAGGCGCCGAACACTTGCCTCGACTGTCACATCGCCCTTGATCCGCCCTATAAAGTCACGGACGAGCAGTTTTCCCAGGACATTCACGCTCAGAAAGGCCTGACCTGTGCCAGTTGCCATGGTGGAGACCCCAGCAAAGACGATCAGGACGCCATGAGCAAGAAGGCGGGCTTCCGCGGCAAGATCGAGCGGAAGGACGTCCCCGCAGTGTGCGGCCGGTGTCACTCTGACGGCGCCTACATGCGGCGGTACAACCCGTCACTGCGCACCGATCAGTTTGCCCAGTATCTGACCAGCGTACACGGTAAGCGACGCGTCCAGGGCGATGACAGAGTCGCCGTCTGCACCGATTGCCACGGAGTCCATGATTTGCGGCCGGCAAGCGATACGCGTTCGAAGGTCCACCCTTTAAACATTGCGCAAACCTGCAGCCGGTGCCACGCCGATGTGGCTTACATGAAGAAATACTCCATTGCCACCGACCAGTTTGCCGGCTATAGCGCCAGCGTCCATCATGAAGCGCTGAACCTGCGTGGAGATCTGAGCGCTCCCACCTGTACCACCTGTCACGGCAACCACGGCGCCGCACCACCTGGCGTCAGCACAGTACAGAATGTTTGTTCTACATGTCACGTTTTCCAGGCTCAGTTGTTTGAATCAAGCCCGCACCGGGCGGCCTTTGCCGCCGCCTCGCTTCCGGGATGTGTCACTTGCCACAGCAACCATCGGATCAGCCATCCCACAGACGCGATGCTCGGCACTGGCGCGGAGTCGGTTTGTACGAACTGTCATACAGATGGCGATGCCGGGTATCAAGCCGCCACTCAGATCGCACAACAACTTGAGCGTCTGGATACCTCGGCAAAGGGTGCTTCCGAGATTCTGGATCGCGCAGAGTCGGCAGGCATGGAGGTCAGCGACGCGTGGTTGGAACAGGACCAGGCGCGCGACTCGCTGACTAAGTCCCGCGTTGCTATCCACAGCTTTAATCCCGCACGGGTACAGGAAGAAATTGCCGCGGGGTTACAGATCACAGCGAAGACTCACGCGGAAGGCATTGCCGCGCTTAAAGAGCGGGATTATCGCCGCAGAGGCTTGGCGTTGTCACTGTTGGCGATCGTCGCGGTGGTCATTGGGCTGAGTCTATATCTCCGCAAGATTGAGGCCAGGCAGCAATAGCAATAATGCGTGGAGCGCTGTGAAAAAGTACTTGGGCAGATGGGAGGCCTTCTGCAAATCGGCCCCCGAGTCGTCTTGTGAGAACCATTCCTGACTCTGGTGGAAAGGAAACATGGCACCCGAAAATCGAACGTCGCATCCCAAGGAGCACTGGGTCAAACTACGTCGACTCTTGCGCAATCCTGTGAGTCTTGCAGGAGTGGCGCTGGCGCTGGTCAGTCTGGGCAACATTTTCCTGTTCTCTTTGATCGGGTTTATTGCGGAAAGACCCAGCCCGTACATAGGCATCCTGGCCTACATGGTGGCGCCCGCCTTTTTGATTTGCGGCCTGTTGTTCATGGCGGTAGGTGCTTGGCGGGAGCGGAAGAAAAAAACCGGAGAGATTTCGCTGTATCCCCGTATTGACCTCAACGACCCCGGACAGCGCAGCGCGGTGATGTCTTTCGCCACGTTTGTATTGGTGTTTGTCATGCTCAGCGGCGTGGGTAGTTATAAGGCTTACGAATTCACGGATTCGGTGCAATTCTGCGGTCAAACTTGCCACACGGTGATGAAGCCGGAGTTCACCGCGTATCAACTCTCTCCTCACGCTCGGGTGGGATGTGTGGAGTGTCATGTGGGCTCGGGCGCAACCTGGTACGTGAAGTCGAAGCTGTCGGGAACGCGTCAGGTATTCGCGGCCATATTCAATACCTTCCCGCGGCCGATTCCGACTCCGGTCCACGACCTGCGCCCTGCGCAGGAAACCTGCGAGGAGTGCCACTGGCCAAAGAAGTTTTATGGAGCCCAGCTTAAGGTTTTTACCCATTACTCCAGCGATGAGAAGAACACGCCGCGCCAGATTCGGATGTTAATCAAGACTGGTGGCGGCGATCCCGCCACAGGGGCCCCGGAAGGCATTCATTGGCACATGAATATCTCCAATGAGATTGATTACGTCGCTGCAGATGAGAAACGACAGGTCATTCCCTACATTTACGTCAAGGATATGCAGGGACGGGTAAGGGAGTACTACGCGCAGGATTCGACCCTGAACAGAGAACAGCTCGCCAAGGCGGCGCGACATCGCATGGATTGCGTGGATTGCCACAACCGCCCGACTCATGTCTACGTACCGCCGGACTTGGCTGTGGATCAGTCGCTGATGGCGCGGCGGCTCGATATTTCTCTGCCGTATATCAAACAGCAAGCGGTGTCCGCCCTGACCGGCAAATACGACGCCACCGATGCTGGGCTCCAAATCATCGCAAACCAGATGCGCGGTTTCTACGAAAGTAAGTATCCCGCGATCGCCAAGAACAAACAGCTCGATATCGGTAAGGCGATCGATGAAGTGCAGCAGATTTTCCGCAGGACGACCTTCCCTGAGATGAAACTGAACTGGCAAACTCACCCCAACAATCTAGGTCACTTTTATTTCAATGGATGTTTTCGCTGTCATGATGGGCAGCATGTAAGCTCGGATGGCAAAATCTTGAATAAGGACTGCGACACTTGCCATACCGTCATGGGGCAAGAAGAAGGCGGAGTAAGTATGGCCGCGGCCACGAAACTAAACTTTCAACACCCGGTGGAGTTGGGAGATTTAACCCAGGTGAGCTGCAGCGATTGCCACACGGGTGGGGTGGGACCGTAAACAATCAGGATCCTAGCAATTGCTCCAGCGCCGCCTTGTTTTTGATGGTGAGAGTGGCGCCCTTTACCTGCAGCAATTGTTTTTTCTTGAATTCGGAGAACAGGCGGCTGACTGTCTCGCGCGTGGTGCCGATCATTTCGGCGATTTCCTCGTGAGTTAGCGATAGTCTCACTTGCAATGCTTTCCCGTCTTTCCCATCAGGCGACCAGGAAAGCAAGAGCTTGGCAAACTTCTCCGCTGGGGAACTCGCCAATCCCAGAGTTTTGATCTCTTCGTACGCAGTATAGTAATTCCGGCTCAACTGCTCAGCTACTCTCACTGCTACTTCACCGTACTCCTTCAAGAACTGCAGAAATGCGTCGCGGGCAATGAAATTCGCTTGTCCGGGTTCAACCATCTCGGCCGTCACTTCATAAGGACGGTTCGACACGGTCGCATTCAAGCCCAGAATGTCTCCCGCTTCCGACAATTTTGTGATGATGGTTTTCCCCTCTTTGGAGGAGGTAGAAAGCTTCACCTTGCCGGCGCAAAGCAAGAAAACGCCGCGTGGCTGTTGTCCCTCAATAAAAAGCATTGCTGATTTGGGATAGATAGCCGTCGATTTAATTTCATTAAGCCTATGTAATGTGGTCGTGGGGAGGTTGCAGAAAAGATGCTCTTCTCTAACCGGGCAAGCGACGCAATTGTCAATGATGTTCAGGCCGTAAGGAGCGCGCATGGCACCTGCCTCTCCGGCTAAATTGTAGCACCGTGTGATTGGAATCACTAAAAGAGGTGCGTTTGGGCACGGATAACCTCTGCGCTAATGCAGAGAATGAGGGCGTTAGATGGCTACTTAGGACCCAGGAAAGGGGGTTGCCATGAGCACCCTAACCGAACTACACGAACCGGAAGCCTCAGCACAGCCCAAGCCGGAGGAAGTACAAGGCCAAGTTACTCCGGATCTATTACCGACTTTTTTTGCGGACATCCTGCTGGAATCCGACGGTCAGGAGAGGCGTCGCCGGCGCTGGGCTGCGGCCTCGTCGGCAATCGTCCAAAGCCTTATGCTGGCAACTATGTTGATTGTGCCTTTGATGTTTACCGAGGCCCTCCCCAAAGCACAATTGCTGACCTTCCTGGTTGCGCCTCCGCCTCCTCCGCCACCGCCGCCAGCGGCTGCGCCAGCGCCGGTGCAAGTGGTCCGTCACATTGAAAGTGACCTGACCGACGGACGCTTGCGTACCCCGAGCCGAATTCCGGAAAAGGTGCAGATGATTCGTGAAGAAGAAGCTCCGCCCCAAATCTCTTCAGGCGGCGGAGTCATTGGTGGGGTGCCCGGCGGCATCCCCGGTGGACAACTGGGGGGCGTCATCGGCGGTATCGTCAGCAGCGTTTCCAACACGGCAATGGTTCCTAAGCTGGCCGCTCCAGTCATCCCCAAACGGGTCCGGGTTTCTCAAGGCGTGACCAAGGGAATGCTGGTCACCAGGATCGAGCCAAGGTATCCGCCCATCGCGGTTGGAGCTCGCGTACAAGGCACGGTTGTGCTGACCGCAATCATTTCAAGGACCGGACAGATTGAAAATCTGACCGTCTTGAGCGGGCATCCGATGCTGGTTCCGCCGGCCCTCGATGCCGTAAAGCAATGGCGCTATCGCCCATTTTTGCTGAACGGCGAACCTGTGGAAGTAGAGACCACAGTCACAGTTACATTCCAGCTATCCAGTTAGATGACCGACACCGTGTTCATGTCTGGGATTAAGGAGTATTGAGATGGAACAAACACATCAATTTCGCGCTGTCGCTTGGTGGACTTCGGGGCGTACTGGCATTACGAAATCTGATTCTGCACCCAACGCCATTCATTTCACTGCACCCATCGCCTTTGGTGGCATGGAGGGACGGTGGACGCCGGAAGACCTTCTTCTGGGCGCGGTGGCCAGTTGTTTCACAACTACGTTCCGCGCTTTGGCAGAGCATTCCGCCTTCGAATATACCGATCTGCAGACCGAGGTAGACGGAATCGTTACCCGCACGGGATCGGAATACGGCTTCAGCGAGATCACAATTCGTGCCTGTGTGACGATACCGGACCCAGCAGAAGAAGCGCGCGCTCTTAAGCTGCTTAACAAGACGAAAGCCGCATGCCTGGTGTCGCGCGCGCTGTCCGTACAACAGACGTTCGAGGCCGTCGTCACTGTAGCCGCGGCCACGCCCGTCTCCTAGATCTAAGGAAGACCCTCAGAATCTCTGCAAGTCTTCCATCGTCTTGTTTCACGGAGAACTTGCCATGAAAACCACTATTCCCGTTCCACCTGAAACCGTGCTTCCGGTCACGCCACTTCTGCCCGGCGCGCCGGCGTATAAGATGGCGGAGCAGGTCCATCATCAGATTGCCCAACTCGCATTTGAGATATTCTGCGAATCCGGCCGAACCGAGGGCCACGCTCTACGGGACTGGTGCAAGGCTGAAGCCCAACTGCTTGAGCCTGTCACGGTTGAACTTGAGCAAAGCAAGCCGGAAGTCATAGTCCATGCCCGTTTGCGCGGATTTGCTGCCGGGGACGTTGAGCTCTCCTCCGATTCCCGCCATCTATTCATCGCAGCCGAGCACACGGCGGTGCGGTCCAAACCAGGTCGTGAGGCAGGTCGCCCCAATCGGGTTTTTAGGATCGTTGAGTTACCGTTTGAAATTGATTCGAGGGCAGGAACCGCCTTCCTCTCGAAAGAAGGCTTGGACGTAGTCCTTCCGCGAATCATCACGCTGCACCACCGACAGGCGGTTGCAAAGGCTGCCTGAATTATTGTCCGGAGTAGAGGACTCAAGAGTGTGTTTTTCTCCCGATTTCCATTTGTGATTGAAATCACAAGCAGCGATGACGCCGCGCATGGTGGTTACTGGCAAAAAGTAAGAAAGTAAAGCCAGTCGCGAGAGGTGCTTCCATGAAGACTGTAGAGACCAGCAAGCGAATAGCGCTGAATAACATATTGTTTGCCACGGACTTCTCTCCTAATTCCAACGCCGCGCTTCCTTATGCATTAGCCATTGCCCATCAGTTTGATGCGAAGTTATTCGCAACTCACGTTGTCTCTCCTGAATCCTATCTTTTCGCATCACCCGGAAGTTGGCCTGCGCTGCAAGAGACGGAAGAACAGCTCCGGCAAGACTTCGTTGCCCGTTTGGAAGAGCAGCTTCGAGGAGTCCCTCATCAGGTCTTGAGCCAGGTCGGCGACATCGCCGACGTTCTGTTCCGGCTGATCCATGATCATCAGATCGATCTGTTAGTTCTCGGTACCCACGGACGCACCGGGCTAAAGAAGCTATTGCTTGGGTCAGTAGCGGAAAAGTTATTCCGGCGGGCTTCTTGCCCTGTTTTGACCGTCGGTCCGGAAGTTGTCCTGGAGAAACCGGTGGCCGAATTTAACCGCATCCTCTTTGCTACTGATTTCAGCGATCAGTCCCTCGCTGCAGCGCCCTATGCAATCTCCCTGGCGCAGGAGCACCAATCGCGGCTAACACTACTCCATGTGATGGAGACGGCTCGTGCCGGAACGGTAGACTTCGAGCCTGACACTGAATACCTTACCCGCCAACTGCGTGAGCTGGTTTCGCGGGAGCAGGATTTCTGGTTCGAGCCGGAATACGTTGTGGAATTTGGGGACGCGGAAGAACAGATCCTGAAAGCTGCTTCAGATCACAAGGCTGACCTAGTCGTCCTTGGAGTTCGGGCGCTGCCAGGTTCCATCGCGATGGCGACCCATTTTGGGCACAGCAAAGCACAAGTCATTGTCGCTCATGCACCCTGCCCGGTGTTGACCGTTCGTGGATAGCCGGCGTGTAGCAATTTTTGCTAGTGAACGAATGAATTGTTGCCGATGTTATTGGCGACGTTAGTAGAAGGACCGGATTCTAATCTATGATTGTGAACGATGTTTCCCCTGCAGAGCAAACGAACAAACCTATGACCGGCGAGTCTCTCGGAAGACAGGGCTTAGACGCGCTTTTCCATCCTGAAACCGTCGCAGTCATCGGAGCTACGGATCGGCCGGACACTGTCGGCCGGACTGTTTTGCAAAATCTTCTTAACCCGGCCTTTAGCGGGAAAGTGTATCCGATCAACCCGCAACGCTCGGAGATATTGGGAGCCAGGGCTTACAAGAGTGTCCTTGACATTCCGGAGGGGGTGGACCTGGCTGTACTGGCAACTCCCGCAATCACAATTCCCGTGCTGGTAGCGGAGTGCATTAGTGCCAGGGTGAAGTCCGCAGTTGTGATTTCCGCGGGCTTCAAGGAACGTGGTGCGGAAGGCCTTGCCCTGGAAAGTCAGATTCAGGAGCAGTTGCGGAATAGTTCCATGCGCCTGATTGGACCGAACTGCCTGGGCATAATGAACCCGGTCATCGGCCTGAACGCCACCTTCGCCAAGGAAGCTCCAAAAGCTGGCAACGTCGCGTTCCTCAGCCAGAGTGGGGCGCTGCTCACCGCAATTCTTGACTGGAGCAACAAAGAGCAAGTTGGATTCAGCACCATTGTTTCTACAGGTTCCATGCTGGATGTTGGCTGGGGAGATCTGATTAGCCACTTCGGTGACGATCCTCACACCAAGAGCATTCTGGTTTACATGGAATCTGTAGGAGACGCGCGCTCGTTTATTTCAGCGGCACGCGAAGTCGCACTCACCAAGCCGATCATAGTTATCAAAGCAGGACGTTCCGAAGCTGCTTCGAAGGCTGCGGCATCGCATACCGGAGCATTGACAGGCAGCGACGAAGTGCTCGATGCGGCATTCCGCCGTTGCGGAGTTCTGCGAGTTCACAACATTGCGGACCTCTTCTACATGGCGGAGGTTTTAGGCAAGCAACCTCGGCCCAAAGGCCCCAGGCTAACCATCCTGACCAACGCCGGAGGGCCGGGTGTGCTCGCCACCGATGCCCTGGTAGCAAACGGGGGTGAGCTGGCGAAGCTCTCGGTCGAAACCCTGCAGAAGCTGGATGAGTTTCTTCCAGCTCACTGGAGTCATGGCAACCCAGTCGACGTGCTGGGCGATGCCGGTTCGGACCGTTATGCAAAAGCCATCGAACTTGCCGCGAAGGACCCTAACAGCGACGGATTGCTGATCGTACTTGCGCCGCAAGGCATGACCAATCCTACCGAGATCGCCCAACACCTGAAGCCCTATGCCAAGTCTTCCGGCAAACCGCTGCTCGCCAGCTGGATGGGTGGAACCAGCGTGTCTGAGGGCGAAGCCGTTCTGAACAGCACGGGAATTCCGACCTTCCCGTTCCCTGATACCGCCGCCCGCGCCTTTACCTACATGTGGCGCTATTCGGAAGATCTCCGCAGTCTCTATGAGACGCCGAGCCTGACCGAGGGTCCGGAGCTCAATGATGCCGCACGAGCCGGAGTCCAACAGATTATTGACGGAGCCCGCGAGGGCGGCCGACTGTTGCTGAATGAGTTCGAATCCAAAGCCGTCTTGTCGCACTACGGTATACCGACCGTCGAAACCCGGATCGCTCGGAACGAAGAGGAGGCGACTCGACACGCGAAGGCGCTCGGATATCCGGTTGTGCTCAAGATCTTCTCCGACACGATCACCCACAAGACCGATGTGGGCGGAGTCCAACTGAACCTGCAGGGCGAAGCTGCAGTTCGCAAAGCCTATCAATCGATCCAGGCTTCGGTGACGGAAAAAGCCGGGGCAGAGCACTTCGGCGGCGTGACTGTTCAACCTATGGTGAAGCTGGATGGCTACGAGTTGATCCTTGGAAGCAGCATCGATCCGCAATTTGGACCGGTGCTGCTGTTCGGATCCGGTGGTCAACTAGTTGAGGTCTACAAAGACCGCGCCCTCGCGCTTCCGCCGTTGAATTCCACTCTGGCCCATCGACTGATGGAGCAGACTCAAATTTACAAGGCTTTGAAAGGCGTGCGCGGCCGCAAACCCGTCGATTTGGCGGCTCTTGAAAGCCTGCTGGTGCGATTCAGCAAGCTGATAGTGGAGCAGTCAGCCATCGCAGAAATAGATATCAATCCACTCATTGCCTCACCCGACCGCCTGCTGGCGTTGGACGCAAGAGTTGTCCTACACGATCCGGCCAAGCAGAAAGACGTACCCAAACCTGCGATTCGCCCCTATCCGACACAGTATGTATCCCGGTGGAAGTTAAATGATGGACGTGAAGTCACCATTCGGCCCATCCGCCCCGAAGACGAACCCCTGCTGGCCGCGTTCCACGGGACTCTGTCCGACCGAACTGTCTACCTGCGCTATTTCGCCTCACTAAGCCTAAGCACAAGGACTACTCATGAGCGGCTGCTTCGGATCTGCTTCGGCGACTACGAAAGAGAGATGGTGCTTGTAGCCGAACATCATAGCCCAAAGACCGGTTTGCCCGGCATTGTGGGTGTCGGCAGACTAAATAAGTTGCGCGGAAACACCAACGAAGCCGAGGTCGCTGTTCTGGTGGCTGACGCATTCCAGAGCGGCGGATTGGGACGCGAGTTGTTGCGGCGTACCATCGACGTAGCGCGGGACGAGAAACTAAGCCGTGTCTGCTCGGAGATGCTGACAGACAACCTGGCAATGCAAAAAATTTCCAAGAAGCTGGGCTTCAAGTTACGGTCGCGGCTGGATTCGCCTTCCATCCGGGCAGTTTTAGATCTCTGATTTCCGCTTTCGGTGCAGTTCAACAAAACTGAGGATATCTATGGATGCCCTGCTGTTGCATCGAATTCACTTCGGCTTCACTATCACCTATCACTATCTATTTCCCCAGCTCACCATGGGGCTTGCACTACTGATCGTTGCCCTGAAAAGCATCGCTCTTTGGCACAAGAACGAGCGCTACAACGAAGCCGCCCGTTTCTGGGCGAAGATATTCGCTATTAATTTCCTGCTCGGAGTCGTGACCGGAATCCCGATGGAATTTCAGTTCGGAACGAACTGGTCGCAGTTCTCTCGAACTACCGGTGGAGTAATTGGACAGCCCCTTGCCATGGAGGGCGTTTTCTCATTCTTCCTGGAGTCGGCATTCCTGGGCCTCTTTATTTTTGGGGAAAAGCGCCTTGCTCCCTGGGCGCACTGGGCTTCCGCTTTTATGGTGTTTGTGGGTTCGTGGATTTCCGGATTTTTTATCATCGTAACCAACGCCTGGATGCAACACCCCGTCGCCTACCGGGTATTGCCCAATGGCGTGTACGAGGTCACCAGCTTTTGGGGACTGCTCACAAATCCATGGGCGTTGATTCAGTATTCCCACAATATGTCGGGCTCGGTAATCACAGGCGCATTTGTAATGTGCGCCGTCGGCGCCTTCTATGTGCTTGAAAACAGCTTCCCCGAGCAGGGAAGGATTTTCTTGCGCGTAGGTGTGATTGCCGGAGTGATTTCCTGTGTAACGCAGATATTCCCTACCGGTGACCTTCATGGCCGCTACATGGCCAAGCAACAACCTGCGGCTGTCGCGGCCATGGAAGGACTATTCACCACGAAAAAGGGAGCACCCATTGTGTTGATGGGCCAGCCAGATGAGGAACGGCAGACCATCGACAATCCGATTGTAGTCAATGACGTCCTGAGCTTCCTTATTTACGGCACCACGCGAGCGGAAGTGATTGGATTAGACCAGATCCCCCGCGACCAATGGCCATCCCCGCTTCCCCTCTTGTTTTACAGCTATCACATCATGGCCGGGCTGGGGACGTATTTCGTCTTGTTGATGGTTGTCGCGGCTTTCATGCTTTGGCGAGGAAAGCTGTTTCAATCGCGGTGGGTATTGTGGCCGCTTCTGCTTAGTTTCCCGCTTCCTTACATCGCCAATACGGCGGGATGGATGACGGCGGAAATCGGGCGGCAGCCTTGGGTGGTTTACGGTCTGATCCGGACCACGCAGGGTTATTCGAAATATGTTTCCGCCGGCAACGGGCTGTTTACTTTGCTGGGATTCATGGGCATGTACACCGTGCTCTCGGTCCTCTTTATCGTTCTCGTCTATCGCATCATCACCCACGGCCCGAGAAGCGGTCTCCCGGCGACAGCCCCTAAAGGCACGCCGGTGACGGTGGCATAGGAGCAGAGCATGGGAGTCATCTGGTTTTGGATCGTCGCGGCCATGCTGGTTGCGTACGTCGTACTCGACGGCTTCGATCTCGGCGTCGGCGTTCTGCATGTATTCCTGGCCCGTACTGAGGAAGAGCGGCAACTAATGCTGCGATCAATCGGGCCGGTATGGGACGGGAACGAAGTCTGGTTGTTGGCGGGAGGGGGCACTCTTTATTTTGCTTTTCCGCTCCTGTATGCCTCCGCTTTCAGCGGTTTCTATCTCGCCTTAATGATCGTGCTTTGGCTGCTGATTATGCGCGGAGTCGCTGTCGAGCTCCGGATGCAAATCGCAATGGGCGTGTGGAAGACATTTTTTGATGGTCTGTTCTTTTTCTCCAGCACCTTGCTCGCCATCTTTTATGGTGCAGCGCTGGCGAATGTACTTCGCGGGGTTCCCTTGCTGCCGGACGGTTATTTCTTTCTCCCACTCTGGACGAACTGGCAAATGGGAATTTACCCGGGAATTCTGGATTGGTACACCGTAACTGGCGGCGTGGTAGCACTGGTAGCCTTAAGCCTTCATGGCGCTCTTTACATTGCTGTGAAGACCGGGGGTGACCTGCAGTTTCGCGCTCGGACAGCAGCCGGTCGAATCTGGATCGCTTTATGCCTCTTGACTGTGGTGAGTCTTCCAGCTTCGGTCATCGCCCGCGCTGACACGCTCAACAACTATAGAAACTATCCACTTACCTTCGCCGTTCCGGTCTTTGTACTGCTTTCCTTGTTCGGGATGATCTACTTCAGCCGCCGGGCTTCGGATCGCAACGCGTTCGCCTGCTCGTGTGTTTACCTGACCACCATGTTGGTCGGTGCAGCAATTGCCCTATTTCCACGACTGTTGCCCGCGACCACAGGTCCTGTTTACGACATCACAATTGACAACGCAATCTCCGGCCCGCACACCTTGCAAGTTGGCCTAATCTGGTGGTCAGTCGGCATGGCGCTGGCGGTCGGATACTTCGTGCTCATCTATCGGATGTTCCGCGGCAAAGTCTCGCTGGAAGGCGGCGGATACGGGCACTAACACTCGACGGCGATGCCTATGGCGTCACGGCGCAAGGGTCTTGTCCGATAGTTCCTGTGATCTTTCGAATTGCGGGGATTGGACCCGTTGGTGAGCAAATGAGATTTGTTCGTTAGTGAGTTCAGCCGCCAGGGAAGGTATCAGATCCCGCCCTCTCTGACCTCGCCGCATGAGAGGCTGAAAGTATCCACGCGTGGGCTGCTTCTGGATCCTTCGGCGTTCCAAGTCCCTCGGCATACCTGCATGCGAGGTTTTATCCGAGCGCCCGTGTGTCCCTTGGCAGCAGCTTTTTGAAATAAACGAAAGGCCTCTGCATTGTTTAGAGCGATCCCGTCACCTCTCCAATACATTCGGCCGGCTCGTTCGCGCCAAGCGGGTCTCCGCCATCCACCAGTTTATCCGCCAATTCTTTTCGCACTGAAAAACCTCCCTGGCCCCGGGATTATGCCGAAGTGCCTTGCATGGGAAGAAATACCGTTCCGGAGTCTGCTACCTCAATGCGACACGGGCTATTTAATATCTACCCTTCTTCTACCACCTTTATCGGAATCAGGCTTGCGCCCAATGGTGCTTTTGGAGAGAATCTGCAGAAACGATTTTGTTTGCTAGAAGAATTTCTCTCTGCGAGTCAGATAAATCCTACCGAGGCCTCATATTTCATGAAAATCCGCGCGGCCCTTTCAATAGTTGCTTTGCTCTCTCCAGTTTTTTTGCATGCGGGTGACACGGACTACTACCGCCACATCATTTTCGACAACAGTCTTACTCCCGACAACTATTTTTACAGTTATGGGCAGGCATCAGGCGGAAGTTCCATCGAAACACAGAAAGAAGGAAGGCTTCCGGTCGAAACCAAGAACTTCCTGACTCCTCCCAATGCGCTTCGCCTCACTTGGGAATCAAAAGCCACGGGAGGCTGGGAGGCGGAAATAAGAGTGAACAATTTTCGCTACCGATTCCCGGAACTCGATGGTAGCAACCTTTATTTATGGTGCTTCGCTCCGCAGGCCATTGCTGCCGACGATCTGCCAAGAATAATGCTTTCTACTACGCGGGAAGGCCTCCAGGTCGCAGAGTTCCCGGGAAGTTTCACCGCTCCGCTTCCCCTAGGGAAGTACGCCGGCGATGTTCCGGCTGGAAAGTGGGTACAGGTTCGAATCCCTCTTTCCGAGTTTAAGACGGATTCCATATACGAGTTCCAACCTCAACACGTGCAGAACGTGCTCTTCCTGCAAGGTAAAAGGGATGGCGCTCCGCACACGCTCATTGTTGATGAGGTCCGATTTGATGATGACGCCGGCAGCACGGATGGAACTGCGTCTTTGCCTGCCCCGCAAAATGTAAATGCGGTGGGTTACGACCGGCACGTGGAGGTTCGTTGGAATCCGGCGATTGATCCCGGGCTGGACCGGTATGTGATCTACCGGGCCATGGACGGAAAAGATTTCCAGCCCATCGGAGCACAAATTCCAGGAGTCGGCCGTTACTCTGATTTTCTCGGGAGATCGGGCGTGACTGCGCAATACAAAGTGGTGGCGGCAGACCGTCACTACCGCCAGTCGGCGATGTCGGCAGCGGTAAGCGCCACCACGCGCGAACTTAACGACGATGAACTTCTCACCATGTTGCAGGAAGCATGTTTTCATTACTACTGGGACGGGGCTGAACCGCATTCAGGCATGACGCGGGAAAATATCCCGGGAGACGACCGCATGGTTGCCACCGGTGCCAGCGGTTTCGGGATTATGACGCTGGTTGTGGGCGCTGACCGCGGCTTCGTCACTAGGGAACAAGCAGTTGAGCGGCTGACCAAAATCGTGACCTTTCTCGAAGGCGCGCAACGCTATCACGGCGCCTGGTCCCATTACATGTATGGGGCAACTGGGAAAACCATGCCGGTTTTCGGGACTTTTGATAATGGTGGAGACCTGGTGGAAACATCCTTCCTGATGCAAGGCCTGCTCGCTGCCCGGCAATATTTCCACGGGGACAATCAGAAGGAACAGGATCTATATCGGCGGATCACGCACCTTTGGGAGACGGTGGAGTGGAATTGGTACCGCGAATCCAAGACCAGCGATTTCCTTTACTGGCATTGGTCCTCGCAGTGGGCATGGCAAATTCATCATCCGCTGATCGGGTTTAATGAAGTGATGATCACGTACCTGCTGGCGATATCTTCTCCGACGCATGGTGTGCCCGCGGATATGTATTACTCCGGTTGGGCGAATCAATCGAAGACTGGGATCGAGTATCGCGGTGGCTGGTCGAACGCAGTCGACGGGGACCATTACAGCAACGGCCACACTTACTATGGCATCAAGCTCGACGTGGGCGTGGGCACCGGCGGCCCGCTTTTCTTCGCGCATTATTCGTTCATGGGACTCGATCCGAGGCGCATGCATGATCGCTACACATCTTCCTATTTTGACAATAACCGCAACCTGACGTTGATCAACCGGGCCTACTCCATCGCGAATCCCAAGAAATACGCGGGTTATGGACCCAATTCGTGGGGATTGACCGCCAGTGATGGACCGATGGGTTACGTTCCGCACGCGCCGGATAATGGAAGCGACGACGGCACTATCACTCCTACCGGCCCGCTGGCGTCATTCCCTTATATCCCGGACGTTTCTATGGAGGCATTCAAATATTTTTACCGGGAACGCGGTGCGCAGATGTGGGATATTTATGGGCCGCGTGACTCGTACACCCCGGGACAGAATTGGGTGTCGATCATCTACATGGGGCTGAATCAGGCGCCGATTACAGTCATGATTGAAAATCGGCGGACAGGATTGGTGTGGAAACAATTTATGTCCAATCCCGAGATTGGCGGGATGCTGCAAAAGCTAGACGCTTTGACGAACAAGAAACCGTAAGACGTTCGAGAATCTACGTCTCTACAAATGAGGAGTGGAATGCCGATTTCTCGCCGCAAATTTCTGCAAACGACTTCCCTGGCCGCGGGCGCAGCAGTCGGATCGCGGTATGTGTTCTCTGAGAGCAAACTGGCACAGCCACTTTCGGAATTCGACTACGGCGACGTAGTTATTCACAGCGATCTGCATGAAAAGCAAATGGAACAGACCCATGGCGTGTTGATGGATATTGGCGATGACGCTTTGATGAAACCCTTTCGCCTGATGATCGGTAAGCCGGCGCCAGGCGAGGACATCGGCGGTTGGTATCGCTACGATCCCAACTACGACTGGCGGACGTTTGACGCCGGTTTCGCACCTTCGGCAACTTTCGGCCAGTGGGTTTCCGCGCTGTCAAGAAACTATGCGATCACCGGCAATCAGAAAGTACGCGAGAGGGTATTACGTCTTAACCGACTCTATGCGGAGACAATTGACGACAAGTTCTACATCAATAACCGGTTCCCTGCTTACTGTTACGACAAGCTGGTTTGTGGGCTCATAGACTCCCACCAATACGTAAAAGATCCTGACGCCTATCGCATTCTGGAGCACACCACCAACACGGCTATTCCGCACTTGCCTGGCAAAGCCATTGAACAGGGGATAACCTGGCGCCCGGGGACCGACGAGTCCTACACCTGGGATGAGTCTTACACCATCTCGGAAAATCTGTTTTTGGCCTACCAACGGGGCGCGGGAGAACGTTACAGCAAGCTGGGAATTGACTATCTCGCAGATTTCTACTTCGACCCACTCGCGGAAGGCAAATGCAGTTTTGAAGGACGCCACGCTTACAGTCACGTCAATTCGCTCTGTTCAGCAATGCAGGCTTTCTTAACGCTGGGCAGCGAAAAGTACTTGCGTGCTGCCAAGAATGGTTTCGACTTCCTCTCCGCCCAAAGTTTCGCCACCGGAGGATGGGGGCCTGACGAGCGTTTGCGCCCCCCGGACAGCGATGAAGTCAACGCAAGCCTTACCAACACCCATCACACGTTCGAGACGCCCTGCGGATCGTATGCCCACTTCAAGCTCACCCGGTATCTACTGCGCGTCACTCGTGATCCGCGCTACGGCGATAGCATGGAACGCATGATGTACAACACCATTCTCGGGGCCCTACCGCTGCAGCGCGACGGCCGCTCATTCTATTACTCGGATTACAACCTTCAAGGCAGCAAGGTATACTGCGATCATCGCTGGCCCTGCTGTTCCGGCACTCATCCCCAAGTCGCTGCAGATTACAGAATCAACACCTATTTGCGAGATCCGCAGGGAATTTTTGTGGCGCTGTATATTCCCTCTACCGTGACCTGGAAACAGAATGGGGCAGAGGTAAGTCTTAAACAGAGTGGATCGTATCCCCTGGAAAGCCTGGTGCCCATGGAAGTGACCGCATCTCAACCGACCGAATTCACGGTCAACCTACGAATTCCTGCATGGGCGCAGGGGGCTTCGGCGGCCATCAATGGCAAGCGCCTCACCCAGGATGTAGTCCCAGGAACTTTTCTAGCCGTCTCCCGGAGATGGAAGACAGGTGACCGCGTGGAGCTGGATATGCCGCTGGCCAAGCGCCTCGAGCCGATTGACCGACGTCACCCGAAAACTGTCGCTCTTCTCTCCGGTCCTTTGGTGCTTTTCGCCATTGCCGACAAGCCGCCGGTAGTAAATAGCGACCAGTTGTTGGCGGCGAAGAAGGTTAGCGAACAGCGCTGGCAGGTGGAAACCACTTCGGCACCAATGAATCTGCTTCCCTTCACTGCTATTTCAGATGAGCAATATTCAACCTATATCCAAGTCACCTAGGAAACTGTGGACACACCCATTAACCTGCGCTACGTAATCTTCCTGGCCGCCACGGCCGCTCTAGGCGGACTGTTGTTCGGGTTTGATATCGGCATCATCACCGGTGCCGGGTTGTTCCTCACTAAACACTTTGGATTGAGTGACCTCAGCTTGGGCTGGGCGTTCAGTTGCCTGCTTTTCGGATGCATGCTTGGGTCCGCGGTGGCTGGACGCCTCTCCGATTTATATGGCCGCCGAACGACCCTGTTGTGGGTTGCGGTTCTGTTTGCAGTCACCTCCGCAGCAACCGGTCTAGCCCCGACCTTTGCCACATTCGTGATCGCGCGCTTTGTTGGCGGATTAGCAGTGGGCACGGCTTCGCTGGTTTCTCCTATGTACGTGGCGGAAGTCGCGCCACCAAAGTTGCGAGGCCGCCTTGGCGCACTCTACCAGCTATCGATAGTTACCGGAATCCTGGTTTCGTTCTGCATCAATTATCTTCTGCGCGGCAGCGGTCCCGATAACTGGCGCTACATGTTCATGAGTGGAGTCATCCCCTCGATTTTGTTTTTGGTGCTACTGCTTCGAGCCCCCGAAACTCCCCGCTACCTTTTCATGGCGGGCCGGCATGACGCTGCTCTAATAATTCTTGAACGGATCGGGGGAAAAGAAAGTGCAATGCATGAAATGTCCGAAATTGAAGCCAGCTTTCATGCGAAGGATAGCGGATGGGGTGACCTGCTTCGTCCCGGAATCCGGCGGGCTGTAACCGTCGGATTTTTTCTGGCGATTTTGGTTCATTTTTCCGGGATCAATACCATCATCGATTACGCGCCCGCGATCCTTCATGCCGCCGGGTGGAATATCGACGCAGCATTGTTCTCAACATTCGTTATCGGGCTAACAAATTTTGCCCTGACGATCGTTTCGTTTTGGACCATCGATCGCTATGGACGGAGACCTCTCTACATAATCGGCTCCCTGGGAATGACTCTGGCTTTAATTTTATTGATGGCAGTCGTTATGACGGGACAGTTTCGCGGCATGGTGGTCCTGGTTTTGATATTGAGCTACCTTGTGTTCTTTGGATCCTGCATCGGCCCGGTATTCTGGACCTTGGTGCCGGAGATTTTCCCCAACCATATCCGTGGCACGGCGATGACCGTTCCCGTACTGACGCAGTGGCTGGCAAACGCAGTAGTTGTTTTGTTCTTCCCCTATGCGTTCAACCGGATCGGAAAAGCGGTGACTTTTGGCATGCTGGCAGCGGTAGCCTTGTTGCAGGCAATTTTTACCTGGTTCTTTGTTCCGGAAACTAAGGGCAAGACTTTGGAAGAAATTGAAGAATTCTGGACTACGACTAAAACCAATCGGCCCGAGTCGATAGTAGTGTAGATAAAAAGGGAGGAATTTGTGGCAGCGTAGATTCCTCACCTCAGCCGGAATGACAACTCTTTGGAAGGAGAGTTTATGGCGAAAGCTTTGAACGATGCCGACATACGGCGATACCACGAGGACGGCTACGTAGTAATTAAGGGCTTGCTCGATCCGGAAGAAACCGGATTGCTGGCGCGAGCCGCGCGCGAAGATCGCGTTCTTGACCAGCACTCCTTTGGACGCGCCGACGGCGAAGGCGGCACGGTGCGCCTGTCTTTGTGGAATCACCCGACCGACACGATTTATGGAATGGTCGCGCGAAGCGAATCGATCGTCGGCTCGGCTGAAAAGATTCTCAACGGCGAGGTGTATCACTACCACTCGAAAATGATCATGAAAGACCCAAAGGTTGGCGGCGCCTGGGCCTGGCACCAGGACTATGGCTACTGGTATCACAATGGGGTGCTGTTTCCTCTGCTGACCAGCGTGTACATCGCGGTCGATCCTGCCACGCGAGAGAATGGTTGCATGCAGGTCATCAAACGCTCCCATGAACTGGGACGAATCGAACACTTCCTAACCGGCGAGCAGGCCGGTGCCGATAGAGCCAGAGTTGATGAAGTTCTCAAGAAGTTGGAGTTGGTCTACGTCGAAATGGAACCGGGCGATGGACTTTTCTTTCACTCCAACTTGTTGCATCGTTCCGACCAGAACCGATCCAACAATCCCCGCTGGGCGATGATCTGTTGTTACAACGCTGCACGCAATGATCCTTACAAAGAAGCGCAACATCCGCGCTACACGCCATTGTCGAAAGTGAAGGACGAGGAAATTCGCAAAGCTGGACTGCGGCGTTTTGGCGGCGATGAATCGGCTGGCACGTGGCTCGACCCGACTCACGATGTTAGTGCTCGTAACCTTGACAAGAGCGACTGATGGTTAACGGCGACTCCTACATAATTCATTGTAGATATCTTCCGTACTACATCGGAGTAACACAAAGTTATGTACAGTATGATTTTTGTGCAAGTACGTAACCGATTTACTTCTGCGGGCTCAGATTGATTGGTCGGCAAGGGGAAATCATTGGTTGGGAGTAAAGCTCGTGGGTAAGAAAAGCAATCCCGATGCTATCGGCGCCCACATTAAGTGGCAGGCCGGCGATCTCAAACGTAGCCGCTTGAAAATCGGGGGCGGCAGCTATCTTTCCTCGCATGATTTCCAGGGAGGTTCTGGGATGTTGGGCCTCGCACCAAAATTGATCGCCTCGAAATCCGCTGGCCGCAACCCAGCACGCATGTCGATGTCATAACCGATTTGCCGATCACCCGCTACATCACCATCGTCGAAGGCGGAGGCATCAAACCGCCTTAGTTCTCAAGGAATTATCTCTACCGCAGCCCCTTCGCCGCGCGCGGAATCCGGGCTTATCCAGACAGTGGCCTTCGCAGCTTCGACGGTGTATTTGTTTTGATCGTTCCACAGCGCGAAGGCATCGGCCGGAAGATTGAACGTCACAGTCTTGGTTTCATGGGGATTGAGCGCGACCTGTTCGAAGGCTTTCAGCGCCCTTACCGGTTGCGCAACACTGGTCCCTTCCAGGCGGACGTACAGCTCTACGATTTCTTCTCCGGCGCGCTGGCCGGTGTTCGTTACATCGGCGCTCACCGAAAGCACTGTTCCGCCGTTACCCAGCTTCGGCATCAGGTGGGACGCTTTCAGCTGCTTTGCGGCAACTCGTGTGGCTCCATACTTGAAGCTCGTGTAGGAAAGCCCAAAGCCGAACGGAAACTGCGGAGTGTTCTGTTCATCAATGTACCGCGAGACGTAGTTGTTGTCAGGTGTCGCCGGGTCAATCGGACGCCCGGTGCTCAGTGCGTTGTAATAAAGAGGCTCCTGTCCCACATCACGCGGCCAGCTCACCACAAGCTTTCCGCTGGGATTCGATTCGCCATAAAGAGTCCGCACCAACGCTGATCCGGCTTCGATTCCAGGGAACCATGCGGCCAATACAGCGGGCACATGCTGAAATGCCCAAGGCATCGTCAGTGGTCGCCCGCTGAATACCAGCAGCACGACCGGCTTACCGGTCGCCACTACTTTCTCCAGCAATTCCTGCTGCCGGCCGGGCAGTCCGATGTGGGCGCGGGAAGTTGCCTCCCCCGTCATTTCGCCGCCGCTCTCCCCTAACGCAAGAATCACCAGGTCTGCCTTGTTCGCGATTGCAACCGCGGCGTTGATATCTTCATCGGAACCGCCGATCACATTCACGCCTTTGGCACGCAGCAGATGATCTTCGCCAATCTGTTTTGTGAGAGCCACAGGAAAGGAAGCAACATCTTTACTGTCTGCCAGGCCCTGCCAGGCGCCCAGCATGCTGGACGAATCGTCGGCAAGTGGTCCGATCAAGGCAATAGCCCGGTCGTCTTTCGACAATGGAAGTAGTGGAGCGGCATTCGGTCCCGGAGCGTTCTTTAGCAAGACCATCGACCGCTCCGCCGCGTTTTGCGCCAGCCCGAGGCTTGACGGTTGCAGCATTGCGCTGGCCTCGCGGCTCTCGTCGACATAGGGACGCTCAAACAATCCGAGCGCAAACTTCACCCGCAGCACTCGGCGTACAGCCTCGTCTATCTCCTCCACGGGAATTTTGCCGGACTTCACCAGCGCTGCCAGGTGATCGTGATAGAGGCTGCTGGCCATATCCATATCAACCCCACCAGAAAAAGCCTTCCGCGCCGCGGTAGATCCATCGTTAGCAATGCCGTGCGGGATGAGTTCGGCTATCGAGGTCCAGTCGCTATCGACGATGCCTTTGAACCCCCACTCTTTGCGCAATACTTGTTTGAGGGTAAAAGGATTGGCGGAAGCCGGAACCCCGTTAATGGCATTGAACGCGCTCATGATGCTGGCGGATCCCGCATTGACCGCGGCCTGGAATGGAGGCAGGTAGTACTGACGCAGCGTATGTTCGGAGATTTCAGTGGAGTTGTAGTCGCGCCCCGCTTCCGCCGCGCCGTATCCAACATAGTGTTTTGCGCAAGCAATGATGCTGTCAGGTGCGTCGAGCCGCGATCCCTGATACCCGCGAACGTAAGCCGCCGACATCACCGATCCGAGAAGGGGATCTTCTCCCGCACCTTCGGTGATACGCCCCCAGCGCGGGTCCCGCGCAATGTCGACCATTGGAGAAAATGTCCAGCGAATGCCGGTCGCTGAGGCTTCTTTGGCGGCAACTCTTGCCGCATTCTCTACTATTTGCGGATCCCAGGTCGAGGCCAGCGCCAAAGGGATGGGGAACTCCGTACGAAAACCGTGAATCACATCCAACCCGAAAAGGATTGGGATATGTAGTCGTGATTTCTCTACCGCGAGCCGCTGGTAAGCATTGGTCTCTTTTGCAGTTGAGATGTTGAAGAGGGCGCTAATCTGTCCCTTCGCGAGCATATCTTCGTAATCAGTGCGCCCAGTCCCGGGGCCGGTGGGCTGGCCGGCAGAGTATTGCACCAATTGGCCGACCTTTTCGTCCAATGTCATCTTGCGTAACAAGCTTTGTACCTTTGGATTCAGGCTAGGATCGTAAATACCGGCACCGGAAGGTAGCTGAGCCGGGATTGACGCTTGAGAGATAACCTGGGCTGCCATGAAAGAGCCCCTCAAGAGCCAAGCGGAGAAGATAAACACAGGAATTTTCAGCATGGCTACAATTATCCCCGGTTTGGCTGGAGGTGAAAACCTGAATTGATTCGAGGCCAGCCAATTTGTGCCTTCGCTTCACGCCATTTACTATGGCCGTCCTATGACGGGTTTCCACTTAGCCCTCTCGCTTGTGGTGCTTTCCATTCCAACCATAGGCGTCGCGCAGGAATCGTCCTCTTCGATTCCAAAAAAGTACACGGCCACCAGGGACGTCGCCGTTCCCATGCGGGATGGAGTCAAACTGCGGGCGGATTTGCTCCTTCCTGCGGGTGACGAACGATTCCCTGTCCTGGTCTATCGAACTCCCTACGGAAAACACAATGCAGAGAAGGACTACACAACTTTTGTTCATGCCGCTGAAAGAGGCTATGCGGTCGTCATACAAGACGTGCGTGGCCGCTATGCCTCCGAGGGAGAATTCGTTGCCTACCAGCAAGAAGGACACGATGGCTACGACACCATCGAGTGGGCAGCGGCGCAGTCTTGGTCGAATGGATCGGTCGGCACCTTCGGTCTCTCCTACCCGGGAGCGGTTCAGTGGCTGGCTGCGATCGAAAATCCGCCACACTTGAAGGCCATGGTTCCGGCCATGACTTTTTCTACTCCTCAGAATTTCTTCTTTGCCTGGGGCACTTGGGACATGTCGTGGATCGATTGGATCTGGAACAACATTGCGCCCGACATTCGCCTAAAAAAGAATTTGCCCGGCCCGAAAACTTCTCAGGACGCAGCGGACGCCTGGAAAGACGTCGCCCCGGTTGCCTACCGCGAATTGCCCCTCGTCGGCCTCAAAGAATTGCAGGGTGTTGCACCTTACTACTACGAATGGCTTCGGCATCCACTTGAAGATTCTTGGTGGGATTGGTGTGAACTGCGAAACAAATACGGTCGCGTGAAAGCCGCTGTTTTTAACCTGTCAGCATGGTATGACGATAACTACGGTCCGGAAGGTGCATCCACGAACTATGCCGGACTGCTCAAATCCCGCCCTGGCGAGGCACCACACACTCATCTGCTTCTCGGCCCGTGGGTCCACGGTGTTGATTCCACCGCAAACGCTCAAGCGGGAGATCGTCACTTCGGTGCCGCCGCGAAAATCGATTACGACGAAACTGTACTCCGCTGGCTCGATCATTATGTCCGCGGCATTGAGAACGGAGTCGAGGGAGAAAAGCCCGTTCGATATTTCGTCATGGGACACGACGAGTGGCGGGAAGCGGACTCGTGGCCGCCTCCGGCTAAGCAGAACAGTTTTTATCTAGTTTCCTCCCATAGCGAGTCGGCTCGCACCGGTAGGCTTTTGCAATCGGCGTCGGATGGCAGCGGTTACAGTTCCTTCGAATCCGATCCCGCGGATCCCGTAACCAATCTCTATAAATCGTCAGGCGCGCACGATTATCGTCAACTTGCCACCCGGAGAGACGTCCTAACTTTTGATTCGGCCCCAATGGAACGCGACCTAGAGGTGACGGGCCCGATCGAGGCCGAGGTGTTTTTCTCCTGTGACTGCCGCGACTTAGATATCTGGGTCCATCTGCTGGACGTCGCCCCTGACGGCACCGCTTTCAACTTGATGAGCCCCGGCCTTAACGTGGTTCGGGCAAGTTACCGGGATGCGCAACACGGGCGGCAATTGCTGAACCTGGGCCAGATTTATCGCCTGGAATTGCCGCATTTGATCACCAGCAACGTCTTCCAGAAGGGGCACCGCATTCGAGTTCAGATCTCGGCCTCCTTCTTCCCCAACTTCTCGCGAAATCTTCAGAGCGGCGAATTGGAATCAACTTCGGCCAAGATGCAGAAAGCCACGATCCGCGTATACCAGGAGCGCCACTACCGTTCGCGTTTGATCCTGCCTGTGGTTCAGCATTGATTCGGGCAGCTGACCTCTGTGGTTGTGTTGCCACGATTGTGTGATCCGTGACACGCCTTACGTGAATGCCTCTTAACTCATTCGCGACGCCTACGTGCTGAATCGTCTAGACTTCGGCCTTCCTCCAAGGCCAGAGCCGCCATGGCCGATCTCTTGCTCTCCTTCAGTCGCAACTCGTTGGAGCGATGGAGGAAAACATGGCAGGCTTGGCGCGGGATTTCAGAAGCGAAGTACGTCGCGGGATTTTCGTGGCGATGGTCGCAGTCGTCACAATGCTCATCGGATCGACCTCAGCCGGACAGGTGGACAACCGAGGCCTGAACGTGGGCGAAGGATCGCTGCTCTACCGCTCCCCGGTGTCGGGACAATATGAGCCGGTACCGCTGGTTCACACCGATGTCGCTATGGACGTGCGCGGCCTGGTCGCCTCGGCGACGGTGACCCAGCAATACGCCAACACCGGGACCGAACCCCTCGAAGCCGTCTATGTCTTCCCTCTGCCGCACGATGGAGCGGTCTACGATATGGAGATACGAATCGGCGAGCGCACCATTCGCAGCGTGATCCGAGAACGCCAGGAAGCCAAGCGCGTCTACCAAGCCGCGAAGGCAGAGGGCAAACGCGCCGCCCTGGTGGAAGAAGAACGGCCGAATATCTTCACCGCTTCGGTCGCGAATATCATGCCGGGCGACCATATTGATGTACGCTTGCGATATGTGCAGCCACTGCGATGGGAGGCGGGAAAGATCCGCCTGGTATTTCCCATGGTGGTTGGGCCGCGATACATTCCGGGTACCACTGCCGTGGGCCACTCCGGAACCGGATGGGCGCAAGATACAGACGCCGTGGCCGACGCATCGCGCATTACGCCGCCAGTCCAGAACCCGGAAAGCCGCTCCGGGCATGACATCTCGTTGGCTGTCGACTTCGACAGTGGCTTACAGGCTGCAACCCTCCATTGTATTTCGCATCAAGTGTCGGTTCGTCAGCTCGAAGACGGCCGTCAGCACGTCGAACTTGCTGATGGTGCGACAATTCCTAACAAGGATTTTGTTTTGGAACTACAGCAAGCGGAAACAGCGCAAGCCAAAGCTGCGCTGTTCCTTTCTCCGGTAGGCGGCACCGGGGAAACCGAGTTTATGCTGGCTGCGTTTCCTCCGACGCTGGCTCCCCGCGAACGCGTCCCGGTGGAAATGCTGTATATGATCGACGTTTCCGGCTCAATGGAAGGCACTTCGATTGAGCAGGCCCGAGCCGCCCTACTGCAGGCCCTGGATCGGCTTAGACCCGAAGATCGTTTCGGTATCTTAGCGTTCAGCAGTGGATACGGAGAATTTGCCAATGAAACGTTGCCGGGGACCCCTGAAAACCTCGCCGCCGCACGACGCTATGTGAAGCGCCTGCACGCAGACGGCGGTACTGAGATGTTGCCGGCGCTGCTTCACCTCATGCGCAAACCGCAACGTCCAGGATATTTACGTCACATCGTCCTGCTTACAGACGGCGACCTGGGCAACGAGGAAGAAATTTTCTCCGCTCTGAGCTCGGATTTAGGGAATGCCCGCCTTTTCACCGTCGCAATCGGAAGCGCCCCGAACTTGTTCCTGGCGACAAAGATGGCGCAATTCGGACGAGGAATCTTTTCCCATATCGCGAACATCAGTGAAATTCAACAGCAGATGTCACAGCTGCTGGAGAGTATCGAGAGTCCGGTACTCACAGACGTCAATCTTTCGTTTGACGGAGTAGAAGTCGCGGATGTCTATCCTCAGCGCCTGCCGGATCTCTTTCTTCAGCAACCATTGGTGGTCTTTGGACGAATCACCAGGGGCGAAGTGGGCACCGTCCACCTGACTGGACGTGCGGGCAATGAGCCTTATGAATCCAGCATCCCGTTGGATGCTTCCAAAGCCACATTCCATCCCGGCATCACGACTCTCTGGGCACGCCAGCGGGTTGAAGACTTGATGGACGGTTGGCGGCGCGCCGACGACAATGGCAAGACCGAAGTTCGCACTGCCATCATCTCCCATGCAATCCGCTACAGGCTGGTAACGCGGTTTACGTCCCTGGTTGCAGTCGAGGAAGTTGTGGCAAATCGGGGCGGACAATCCAACACCGCGGCGGTTCCCACCGCGATGCCCGAGGGCTGGCAGATGAACAAGGTCTTTGGCGCACCTGCCACGGGTACAGCCGATGCCTTTCTCGAAGCGATGGGGATCACGATGCTCCTCGCAGGTTTTGCCGTGTGGTTGCTGTTCCGCCGCTCGAGGCTGGGAGCATGGTAGCGAGGATGGCACGATTCGTTGCAGCCCTGCTCTTGCTTGCGGGAGCAGTGCTCACGGGTCGTGCCGGCTACATGCACGCGAAGGCACAGCTTGCCAAAGTGCTGATTCATCGGGCGTGGGAAGAAAACGTGCAGTCGGGCAAGCCCACCGCCCCGTGGCCCTGGGCCGACACCTATCCGGTTGCGAGGCTGCGAATCCCGCGCCTCGGCTACGACGAATTTGTTTTAGAGGGTGCGACCCCGCGAACCATGGCTTTCGGACCCGCACGTCTGCTGAGCGGAGCAGGATTTGGAGAGTCAGGCAATTTAGTCCTGGCCGGCCATCGGACCAGTTGGTTTCGTCCTCTGGAATCGATTGCGCCCGACGATATTATCGAGATTGAGTGGCTCGATAGGAAGCACCAAATTCATGATTCGATGTATACCGTGGCCGCGATCCGGGTAACGGACCCGCAAGATGTCTCGTTTCTGGCGCCCACTCCGGACGAGGCGCTGACGCTCATCACTTGCTATCCTTTTGGCCG
>Ga0097621_100000508_pt1 | contig 27247 bp, 20 predicted proteins | sample KBSMisM72_FD_73165 | JGI IMG/M metagenome (GOLD analysis project Ga0097621, IMG submission 73165) | Miscanthus rhizosphere microbial communities from Kellogg Biological Station, Michigan, USA - KBS Miscanthus M7-2 (version 2) (version 2) | ecosystem: Host-associated > Plants > Roots >... | reverse complement strand
GCGCTGGCGGCGGGCCAGAAGCCGGGCGGCGACTACCGCGCCGTCACCCGCGACCCGGCCATCACGGCAACGCTCCACGGCCAGGCGGTCCGCGATGCGGCGCCGTTGACGACGGAAGGACCGTTTCCGCTGGTGATCATCTCGCACGGATATCCCGGCAACCGCTACCTGATGAGCCACCTCGGCGAGAACCTCGCGAGCAAGGGGTTCGTCACTGTTTCGATCGATCACAAGGAGAGCACCTACGACGATCAGAAGGCGTTCGCGAGCACGCTCTATAACCGGCCGTTCGATCAACTGTTCGTGCTGAACGAGATGGAGCGCCTCGGCAAGGCGGGCTCCGGCAGCTTTCTCAGCGGCCGCCTCGACGCCAGCCGCAGCGGCATCGTCGGCTACTCGATGGGCGGCTATGGCGTGGTCAACGTGATCGGCGGCGGTTACAGCAAGGCGAGCGAGACCGTCAATGGCGCGCCGCCGAACAAACTGCTGGCCGAGCGCGGTGCCGCGAACGCCGAGTACCGCAAGTCGATCGATCCACGCATCAAGGCGGCGATCGCCATCGCGCCGTGGGGGATGGTGGGCGGCTTCTGGGACGCCGACGGACTGAAGGGGATCGCGACGCCCGTCCTGTTCGTGGCCGGGAGCGCGGACGAAGTGGCGGGGTACGAGAAGGGCACGAAGGCGATCTATCAGGACGCGGTGAACGCCGATCGCTACCTGCTGACGTTCGTCAACGCCAACCACAACGCCGCTGCGCCGATTCCTGCGCCGGCGGAAACCTACGCGGCGGCCGAGGCCGGCAAGCCGGCCGCCTTCGCGCACTACGCGGACGCGGTCTGGGATACCGTCCGAATGAACAACATCCTCGACCACTTTGCGACGGCGTACTTCGATCTCTACCTGAAAGGCGATCAGGAGAAGAAGTCGTACTTCGAGGGGTGGAAGGGGTTCAAGCGAGGGACGACGGTGGGGCTGACGCTCGATCACGCGGCGCCGGGGAAGTGAAGATCGCGCTGCGCTGGTGCGCGCCTGCGATTGGAGTGCTGATCTCTCTTGGAGTGATCGCGGCACAGCAACAGTCCCTCCCTCGCGCGACGCCGGCGGAAGTCGGCCTCGGGTCAGCGCCGCTCGGGGAAGCCACCGCGCTGCTGAAAGAGTTCGTCGCAGAGAAGAAGATCGCGGGCGCCGTGGCCGCGGTGGCGAGGCACGGCAGGCTCGCGTATCTGGAAGCGGTCGGCGTGCAGGATCTCGAGACGCGGGCGCTGATGACCGATCGCTCGATCTTCAGAATCTACTCGATGACCAAGCCGGTGACGGCGGTCGCGGTCATGATGCTCCACGAGTCCGGCCGCTTCAGCCTGGCCGATCCTGTTTCGAAGTACCTGCCCGAGTTCAAGGAGGTGCGGGTCGTGTCCCCCGACGGCGCCTCGCGTCCGCCGGCGCGCGAGATCACGATCCAGGATCTGCTGCTGCACACCGCGGGTTTCAGCCACCGCACTTCCGAGCTCTACCGGACCGCTCGGGTGCGCGTCCGCACCGACACGCTGTCCCAGTTCATCACGAAGATTACACACGCGTCGTTGATGGAAGATCCGGGCACGCGGTTCCGCTACAGCGAAGGCACCACCGTGCTGGGGCGGCTGGTCGAGATCTGGTCCGGCAAGCCGTTCGACGCGTTTCTCGACGAGCGCGTGTTCAAGCCGCTCGGCATGACCGAGACCGGGTTCTGGGTCCGTCCCGAGCAGCGCGCGCGGCTGGCGACGGTGTACCAGTCGGCACGCGGCGGCGGGCTGACGCCGTTCGAGATCGAGACCGAGGTCCCGTTCACGGAGCGCCCCACGCTGCTCGAAGGCGCGGTCGGACTCGTGTCCACGGTCCCCGACTACCTGCGTTTCAGCCAGATGCTGCTGAACCGTGGGGAGCTGAACGGCACGCGCCTCCTCAGCGCGAAGACGGTGGATATGATGACGGCCAACGGTCTCAGCGACGCGGAGCTGAAGCTGCGCGGCGGCACGCGCGGATGGGGCCTCGGCAACGTCGACGTCGCCCTCGACACCGGCGAGTACGGGTGGGACGGCACCGCCGGCACGATCTTCACGATCGATCCGCGCCGCGAGCTGATCACCGTCCTGATGTGGCAGACGGTGCCGGCGGATCCCGACGGCCTGCGCGCCCGCTTCAAGGCGCTCGTCGACCGCGCGGTCCAGTAAATCCGTCGCGAGTAATATAAGGACGTGCATCACCTCACGACGAACGAGCTCGAGGCGAGGCTGGACGAAGTCATGCAGTCGCCGAAGGACCACGGCGTGCTCGAGATGATCGTCCGCCGGCCGGCGGTCGGCGCGCGCGAGATCCTCGAGGAAGGGCAGCTCGATCCGGCGGACGGCCTCGTCGGCGACAGCTGGAAGCTGCGGAGCAGCCGGCGGACGGCCGACGGCACGCCGCATCCCGACATGCAGCTCAATCTGATCAACTCCCGCCTCGTCGCCCTCGTGGCGCGGGAGCGGAGCCGCTGGCACCTGGCCGGCGATCAGCTGTATGTCGATCTGGATCTGAGCGAGGCCAATCTTCCGCCCGGCACACGGCTGGCGATTGGATCCGCCGTCATCGAGGTGACGGCCGAGCCGCACACCGGCTGCTCGAAGTTCGTCGAGCGCTTCGGCGTCGACGCGATGAAGTTCGTCAACGCGCCCGAGCGGAAGGATCTGCACCTGCGCGGCATCAACGCCCGCGTCGTGCATCCCGGCGTGGTGCGCGCCGGCGACCCGGTCAACAAACTGTAGCGGAGGCTCGTGATGCGTCGTGTGGCTCTGTTTCTGATCTCGCTCCTCGCCCTGCCGGCGACCGCCTCGGCGACCTGGTCGGTGATCGCCGTCGATCGCAGCACCGGACGGGTCGTGATCGCGTCGGCGACCTGCGTCGATCGCGACGACCAGTTCCTGATGGGTGTGCAGGCCGTCGTCGTCCCCGGCAAGGGCGTCGCCGCGTGCCAGGCGGGCGTCGACAACACCCATCAGAACCAGATGCTGGTGTTTCGGGAGCTGCAGAAGGGGACCGATCCGAAAGCGATCATCGAGCAGCTGAGCGCGGATCCGGCGTTCCAGACGCGGCAGTTCGGCATCGTCGATCTGCAGGGCCGCAGCGCCGGGCACTCGGGCCTCGGCAACGGCTACGTCTCGCAGGACATCCACGGCCAGGTGCCGGGCACCGAGATCTTCTATTCGATTCAGGGCAACATCCTGCGTCCCGGCACGGTCGTGCCGAACGCGGTGCAGGCCTTTCTCAACACCAGGGGCGCGATCACCGATCGGGTGATGGCCGCGATGGAAGCGGCTGATGGATCGGGCGGCGACAGCCGCTGCACCTGCCCGCCGTGGCCGACCGACGGCACCAAGCCGGCGATTCCGTGCTCCGAGAAGACCGCGCACGTCGCCTACATCCTGATGGCGGAGAAGGGCGACACCAACGGCGACTCGCACAACAACGGCAAGTACACGATGTATCTCACCGTGTCGCAGCCGGCCCCCGATCACGGACCGAACGTGATCCGCGAAGGCGAGAATCTCAACCCGGTCAAGACGCTGCGGCTGCGCTACGACGCCTGGCGCAAGGCGCAGCCCGCGTCCTTCAAGTAAGCCTGAGGAGAGCCGATCACATGCGACTGCTGTCCTCGACGTTCGCGCTCGTGGCACTGTGCTCGACGCTGGCTATCGGCCAGCAGCGCGGTCAGCCGCCTCCTGCCAATCCCGCCCCTCCTGCCGCTCCTGCCCAACCCGGCCAGCGCGGCGGAGGCGGCCGCGGCCGCGGCAACGTGCAGGTGATGACGCTGACCACGCCGGCATGGGCCGACGGCGGCCAGATTCCTGCGAAATACACCCAGGCCGACACGGATATCTCGCCAGCATTGAGCTGGAGCAGCGTGCCTGACGGCACGGTGAGCTTCGTCCTGATCGTGCACGACGTCGACGCGGCGATCGGCAACGGGACCGACGACATTCTCCATTGGATGCTGTGGAACATCCCGGCGGCGGTGACGAGCCTGCACGAGCACGCGCCGTCGATGGCACAGCTGCCCGACGGCACGCGGCAGATCAGCGCCACCGGTCCGTACTATCGCGGCCCCGGTGCGCCGGCATCCGGACCGGCCCACCATTACGTGTTCGAGCTGTTCGCGCTCGACACGATGCTGGATGTCCCTGCCGTCGGCGCGTCGCCGCCCAGCACCCGCGCCGCCGTCGTTGCCGGGATGGCCGGACACATCCGCGGCAAGGCGTCGTACGTCGGCCTGTTCAAGCGCTGAATCGGGGTCAGATCTCGATTTTCGCATTCCGGGTCGCAACGTGCGAAAATCGAGATCTGACCCCAACTCATCGCAGGCGCGTCGTCGTGACCGGCGTCGGTCTTGTCTCTCCGCTCGGCACCGGCACTGACATCACCTGGCGAGGTCTGCTCGCCGGGGCATCCGGCATTGGTCCGATCACCCTCTTCGATGCCGCGCGCTACTCGACGCGGTTCGCGGGCGAGGTGTCGGGCTTCGATCCTCTGGAATGGATCGACAAGAAAGACGTCAAGAAGTGCGGCCGCTTCATCCAGTTCGCCATCGCCGCCACGACGATGGCGATGAAGCAGAGCGGCCTGCAGATTGGCCCGCACAACGCGGAACGGGTCGGCGTGGCGATCGGCAGCGGCATCGGCGGCTTCGAGGTGATCGAGCGGGAACACACGGTGCTGCTCGAACGCGGCCCTGACCGCGTCTCACCGTTCTTCATCCTGTCGGCCATCGTCAACCTCGCGGCGGGCCAGGTCTCCGTGCGGCTCGGCGCCAAGGGGCCGAACACCGCCGTGGCGACCGCCTGTACGACCGGCGCCCACGCGATCGGCGACGCCTTCCGGCTGGTTCGCGACGGCTACGCCGATGCGATGATTTGCGGCGGCACCGAGGCGAGCATCACGCCGCTGGGCGTCGCCGGGTTCGCGGCGATGCGCGCGCTCTCGACCCGCAACGACGATCCGACGCGGGCCAGCCGCCCGTGGGACGCCGGCCGCGACGGCTTCGTCGTCGGCGAAGGGGCGGGCGTGCTCGTGCTGGAAACAGCCGATGATGCGGAGCGCCGGGGCGCGACCGTGCTCGCGGAGATCGTTGGATACGGGATGAGCGCCGATGCGCATCACCCGACGGCGCCGCCCGACGACGGCGACGGCGTCGCCCGCGCCATGCGTGCCGCGCTCGACGAGGCCGGCCTGGCGCCGGGAGACGTCCAGTACATCAACGCCCACGCCACCTCCACACCGCTCGGCGACGCCGCGGAAGCGGCGGCGATTGCGCGGGTCTTCGGCGAAGATGCGTCTCGCGTGGCGGTCAGCTCGACCAAGTCGATGACCGGCCATCTGCTCGGCGGCGCCGGCGCGCTCGAGGCGGGAGTCACCGTCCTCGCACTGCGCGACCAGATGGCGCCGCCGACCATCAATCTCGATCAGCCTGACGCGGACAACCCGCTCGATCTCGTGCCGCATCACGCACGGCCAGTTGCGATGGCTCACGCGATGACGAACTCGTTCGGCTTCGGCGGCACCAACGCGTCGCTGATCTTCAAGCGACCGCCTTCCTGATCACACCGTAACAGCGACAAAGAAGAAACCGCGGAGTCCGCGGAGATCGCAAAGAGAAGAATGTTCTCTGCGGTCTTTGCGTGCTCGGCGGTTCCTTCTTAGTCGTTGTTCAGTGTGATCCTGACGGGCGGGGTTTGCCCCGGTTTCTGTGCCGCGGCCTTGAGCTTGCCGCTCCCTGCCGCTACCATCCCGACCGTGGCGTTTCGCGCGATCCTTCAGGCGGAACTGGAACGGCGGCGTGGTTCCAATCCGCGCTACTCGCTCCGCTCGTTCGCGCGTGATCTCTCGGTCGATCACTCGACGCTGTCGCAGATCCTGCGCGGCAAGCGCCGGCTGACCGGCCGCAACGTGCGCGCGTTCGGCCGCCGGCTCCGCCTGGCTGCGCCGGCGATCGCCGAGCTGTGCGCGCTCGAGAACGAATCGGCGGTGCTCGCCGCGCTCGATCGCCCCAACTTCCAGGCCGACTCGCGCTGGGTGGCGAGCATGGTCGGGATCCCGCTCGACGAGGTCAACGTCACGTTGCAGCGGCTGCTCAGAAAACGGATCGTGACGATGACGGCGCGCGCCCGCTGGGAGCGCGTGTAGGAGGAGAATCGTGGGAAACCCGGTAGTCCAGTGGCAGATCGTCGCGAAAGAGCCCGAGACGTTGACGCGCTTCTACGCGTCCCTGTTCGGGTGGAAAGTGCAGACCAACAACGCGCTCGGCTACCGCGAGGTCGATACCCAGAGCCCTCGCGGCATCAGCGGCGGCGTCTGGCCGTCGCCGCCGGAGGGGCACAGCCTCGTGCAGCTGTTCGTCGAAGTGGACGACGTGGACGCCTACATCGAAAAGGCGACGAAGCTCGGCGCCACGGTGATCGTCCCGAAATCGGAACTGCCGGACGGCGACGCGCTCGCGATCATCCTCGATCCGGCCGGCCTCTCGTTTGGCCTTTATCGACCCAGGAAGGCGCAATGACTCGGCTGCGGGGCGCAGCCTACCTGACGCTGCGGCCTTTTCCTCCGTCGATGTGCTTCTTGCTGATGTGCCAGGCCGGGTCTTTGCACATCGAACACGCCGCACCGACGAACGACTTCGCCGCGACCTGATCGCCGCGAGTCGTCCATTCCAGCCACTTCCACGCAATCTGGCCCAGCTCGCCGCCGTCGGCAGCGCCGTAGGTGCCGATGTGCTGCAGGTTGTCGCGCCAGCCATAGAACACTGGCACGTGGTTGATGCGCTCGAAGGTGCTCTTGCCGCTTCCGAAGGCGACATCGAGTGGCTCCGAACCGGTGATGATGAGGACGGCGCCCTTCAACTGTTCGAGCGGAGTCGACGCGCTCGCCGCCCCGGACCCCAGGCCGGCGCCGCTGTTCCAGACGCCCAACCCCGTGACACGCGCGTCCTCCGCCGCGAGCTGGACTGCGAGGCTGCCGCCGCACGACTGGCCCATGACGACGACGTGCGCGGAATCCAGTTTGCCGTGGAATCGACTGGCGGCGCTGGCGTTTTGCTCGAGCGCCCAGTCGATCGCCCGCTTCAGGGTCGCCACCGTCACCCGCCCGGGCGGATTCGCAGGATCCTGTTGCGGCGGCCCTCCGCGTGGCCCCGGCGCCGCCGCGGCCTGGCGTGGGGCCGGATTCTCCTGCGGACCCACCTCGAATTCCTTGTCTGCCATCGAGCCGCCCGAGATCACGAGATATCCGTGCGATGCGATCTCGGTCAGAAATTGACGGAACCGGTTCCCGGCATTGATGCAGGCGCCGTTGCCCCACACGACAACGGGCAACTTCCTGGCGCCGAGTCTCGTGAGGTCCGCGGGATAGTACGCGACCTGTTCAGTGAGACTCTCCTCTTGCGACATGATCGCTTTGTACGGACCCGAACCGAGCGGCACCTCGGGCTTGAAGTACGGCTGAACCCCGAACGGCAGCGGTTTTCCGCGGCGGTCGAGGGCCGGTGTCGGCGTCGGCTGCTGGCCGACCGCCGCCGTAACCGCGCCGAGCAGCAGGACGCAACCGAACGAGGCTGTCAAATGCCGAGCGGACATGACCTTCCTCCTCAATGACGCAAGCGGTTCGATAACTTGTATTATTAACAGAACAAGTATAGCATCGCCGACGCTTCACCGAGATGTCAGGAGCAGACGAACGCGTGAAACCGCTCAACGGAGTGCGAGTCCTCGACCTGTCGCGGATGGTGGCCGGAGGTGTCGCCGGCATGCTGCTCGCCGATTTCGGCGCCGACGTCGTCAAAGTCGAGCAGCCCGGCACGGGCGACCCCCTTCGTCAGTGGACGGCTGAGGGACAGCCGTTCTGGTGGAAGGTGTACGCGCGCAACAAGCGGTTCGTCACCCTGAACCTCAAGTCGGCCGAAGGACGGGCGCTCCTCCTTCGCGTGCTGCCGCAGTTCGACGTCCTGATGGAGTCGTTCGTGCCCGGCACGCTGGAGCGCCTGGATCTCGCGCCCGAGACGCTGCAGGCGCGGCATCCCGGACTCGTCATTCTGCGCATTTCGGGGTGGGGACAGACCGGCCCAGGCGCGGCGCGCCCGGGATTCGGCACGCTCGTCGAAGCCGCGAGCGGCTTTGCCGCCATGAACGGGGAGCCCGACGGCGCGCCGATTGTGCCGGGCTTTCCTCTGGCCGACGCCACCTCGGCGCTGTACGCGGTCAACGCGATCATGTTCGCGTTGTATCACCGCGACGTGCATCGCGGGCCGGGGCAGGTGATCGACCTCTCGCTGTTCGAGTCGCTGTTTTCGCTGCTGGGGCCGTTGTCGGCCGAGTACGCGGCGCTCGGCAAGACCCGATCGCGCAACGGCAGCCGCTCGAAAAACGCCGGCCCACGAGGGTGCTATCGCACCAGCGACGGCGGCTGGATCGCCGTGAGCGGGTCGACGCCGAAAATGGCGGAACGCTTCCTCCGCGCCTACGGGCTCGAGGCGTTGCTCGCCGATCCGCGTTTCGCCGACAACGAAGCGCGCGTCATCCACGGCCGCGAACTCGACACCGCGGTCACCGCCGCGATCGGCGCGCGCACGCTGGCTCAGAATGTGGCGATCATCGAGGAACACAAGCTGACCGCCGGGCCGGTCTCGACCGCCAAGGACATCGAGCAAGACCCGCATTGGCGGGCCCGGCCGCTCACGCTCGACATTCCTGACAACGGACGGTCGGTGCGGATGCACAACGTGGTGCCACGGCTGTCGGCCACACCCGGCGAAATCCGGTGGGCCGGCGGCGCGCTGGGACAGGACAACCAGACCGTGTTTCAGGAGCTCGGCATTTCCTGCGACGAGCTGAAGCAGCTGGCATCGACGGGCGTCGTCTAGGGGGACCTGTGGACAGCTGGCGCAGCGCGATTACCAACGCCGACGGCAACCGCATCATCGTCCGCGGTCACGATCTGGTTTCGCTGATGCAGCAGGGAACCTATGCCGACGTCGTCGCGCTGCTCCTTGGCGGACACGCGCCGGACGAGGGCGAGCGGCGGCTGATCGACGCCATGCTGATCGCCATCGCGGATCACGGCGCCGGTTCACCGAGCGCCGCGACGGCGCGAATGGCCGCCAGCGGTAACCGTCAGGCCCCGGAAGCGGCGATCGCCGCCGGCATTCTCGCCATCGGCGACGCCCACGCCGGCGCCGGCATGGCCTGCATGGTCATCATCCAGGCCGCTCTCGAGTGTGCCGCTCGTGAATCGCGTTCGCTCGACGATGTCGCGAGAGCCACGGCAACGGATGCCCGCGGCGCAGGCCAGCGGCTGCCGGGTCTTGGTCACCGGATGTACAGCGAGGACCCGCGGACCACGGCCTTGTTCGCGATCGCGGAGCAGCACGGCAAGGCCGGCCCCGGCGTCGCGTTCATGCGCGCGCTCGAGTCCGCGGTCGCGGAGATCATCAAACCGCTGCCGATCAACGTCGACGGCGCGATCGCGGCCGTCTTGCACGACCTCGGTTATCCGGCAGCCGCCGCAAAATTGATCTTCATCGTCGGCCGGACGGCTGGGCTGGCGGCGCATGTCATGGAGGAGTACGCGCGCGAACGCCCGATGCGGGTGCGGATTCCAGTGGTCTACGATGGCCCGGCGCCGGTGGATGACGCCGTCGGGGAAGTGCGGCGGTGACTGCACAGCCGCGCCCGTTCTACGGGCCGTGGATCATCGCGGCGTCGTTCGTCACCTTCGGGCTGGCGTCGGGCCTGCCGTACTACAACATCGCGTTTTTCTACGACTATCTGCGCGACGATCACCATTGGACGCAGCAGATGGTGACCCTCGGCGCGCCGGTGGCGATCCTGCTGACGATCTGGGCGGGACCGTTGCTGGCGCACCGCTTCAATCCGCGCTACTTGATTGTCGCCGGCACCGGCCTCACCTGCCTCGCGTTCCAGTGGTTCGGCCACCTGCACGGGTCCTCCTTCGAGTACTACGCGGCGTGGTGCGTGTACATGATCGGCTACCTGCTGTCGGGTCCGATCCCGCACCAGATCATCATCTCCAACTGGTATCGCCGCAAGCGCGGTCAGGCGATGGGGATTGCCTACATCGGCGGCGCTCTCGCCGGAGCGATCGGCAACAAGCTGGCGCCGTGGCTGGTGTCCTTGATGCCGTACCGCAGCGCGATCCAGGTGCTCGGGCTGTTGCTCCTCATCGCCTGGCCGCTGGCGCTCTTCGTCCTGAAAGATCGTCCTGAAGACATCGGCCAGAATCCAGACGGTGACCCGGTTCGTGACGTGCCGGCTCTCGACGCAGCCGGCTCGCTGACGTTTTCCGAGTTGACGCAGCGGTCGTCGTTCTGGCTGTTGCTGGTGGGCAGCGCCGCATCGATCGGATCGATCGCCAGCGTCAATTTCCTCATGAAGTTCGTGTTCGAGGAGCAGGGCTTCACGAATCAGGCGGCGCGGGATCAGATTTGGAGCACGGCCTCGTTCGCGGCGCTGATCTCCGCGATCGGCGGCCGCATCGTGGTCGGCTTCCTGGCCGATCGGATGTCACGCAAGACGGTGATGGTCGTGACCTACGCGCAAGTCGCGCTGGCGATTCCTTTGCTGTTTCTGATCACGCCGCAAACGCCGCAATACGCCTACCTGTTCGGAATCGTGTTCGGCTTCGCGATGGGCGCCGACTACATGCTGATTCCGCTGATGGCCGCCGATGTGTTCGGACTCCGAACGCTGGGACGGGCGATGTCCGCGATCGTTCCCGGCGACACCATCACGCAGTACTGGTCGCCGAACCTGATCGCCCGGCTGCGCGGCGTGTGGGGCGGCTATGGCAGCGCGCTGTGGGTGGCGTGCGCGATCGCCGCGGTTGGGGCGATCGCGATCGCTTTGCTGCCGGACGGTTCACGCCGGCCGGTTCCGGCACCGGGATCCGCGGCGCCGCGCCGCGAACCGGTCATTCCGTGACGTGGTGTCATGACCGTGCCTTCCGATAGTCGTACGGTCGTTTCGCCGCCGACCGGCAGTCGGCCGGACCCGCTTCGGGCGCGGCTGTTCATCGATGGCGTATGGGTCGATGGCGCCGCCGGTACGCGACCGGTGCTCGACAAGTACACCGGAGAAACGATCGGCATCGTCGATCAGGCGTCACGCGAGCAGGTCGACGCGGCGGTCGTTGCTGCGCGTCGATCGTTCGAGCGTACCGTGCTCGATCCGCAGCAGCGCTACACCCTGCTGATGAAGACCGCGACCCTGCTCGAGCAGCACCGCGTCGAGCTCGCGGCGTTGATTACTGCCGAGGGGGGGATGCCGATCGCGGACGCCACGGCCGAAACGGCCCGGGCGGTGCAGACCTTCATCGTCTCGGCCGAGGAAGCGAAACGGCTGACCGGCGAGGTCGTGCCGATCGAAGCGGCGCCGGGGCATGCCCATCGGATGGCATTCACCATCCGCGTCCCGCGCGGCGTCGTGTGCGGGATCACGTCCTTCAACTCGCCGCTCAACATCGTGGCGCACAAGATTGCGCCGGCGATCGCCTCCGGCAATACCGTGGTGATCAAACCTGCGGATGTCACGCCGTTGAGCGCGACACGCCTCTTCGAATTGCTGCTCGAAGCGGGGTGCCCCCCCGGGCACATCAATTTGATCCACGGTCCAGGCCCCGAGCTCGGACCGTGGCTGGTCGAACACCAGGACATCGCCTTCTTCACGTTCACCGGGGGCACCAGCGTCGGACGCTGGCTGCGCGAACGGATTGGCCTTCGACCGATCGCGCTCGAGCTCGGCAGCATCTCGCCGACCGTCGTGTGCGAGGACGCGGACCTGGATCGCGCGGCGGCACGCTGCGCGGCATCCGGCTTTCGCCGCGCCGGCCAGATGTGCACCTCGACACAGCGGCTGTTCGTTCATTCGGACGTGGTCGAGTCGTTCACGGCGCGACTCGTCCAGGCCGTGCGCGCCTTGAAGGTCGGCGACCCCCACGACCCGGCCACGGACGTGGGGCCGATGATCAGCGAGCGCGAGGCCGTTCGAGCCGAGACCTGGGTTCGCGAGGCCGTAGCCGGCGGCGCCCGGGTTGTCGAAGGAGGCCGCCGCGATCGAGCGCTGCTGTATCCGACAATTCTCGCCGACGTGCTGCCGTCGATGCGCGTGGTGTGCGAGGAAATCTTTGCTCCGGTGCTGTCGATCCTGCCGTTTGCCTCGCTCGATGACGCGCTGGAAGCCGTGAACGCCACCCCGTACGGGCTGGCGGCCGGTCTGTTCACGCGCGATTTGACGCGCGCGATGACCGCCGCCCGGCGCATCCATGTGGGTGTCGTTCATCTCAACGAGTCGGCGAGCAGCCGGGCCGACCTCCTCCCGTTTGCGGGCGTCAAGCAGAGCGGCGTCGGCCGCGAGGGCCCGAAATACGCCATGCACGAAATGACCGAGGAACGGCTGATCACGATCAGCCTGTCGTAGGAGATTGAGGGCCATGACTGGAGCGATGTTCATCGCCGAATGCCTGAAGCAGGAAGGCGTCACCAAGGTGTTCGGCCAGTGCGGCCATACCAACTACGCGTTGATCGACGCCTGTCACCGGCTGGGCATCGAGTACGTGTCGTTCCGCCACGAGCAGATGGCCGTCCACGCCGCCGACGCCTACTACCGGCTGTCGCACCAGCTCGCCGTCGTGAACGTTCATCTCTCGCCGGGCATGACCAACGCGCTGACCGGCGTCGCCACCGCGGCGGCTGACTCGACGCCGATGCTGGTGATGTGCGGCAACACGCCCTCGTATCACCACGCGCGCGAACCGCATCAGGGCATCCGGTTCCACGCCGACGCGTCGCAGGGGGACATCTACCGGCCGGTGTGCAAGCGGGTGTGGCGGGTTGACGATGCGAAGTTCCTGACCGACGTGATGCCGCGCGCACTGAACGTCGCGCAAACCGGCCGGCCAGGCGCGGTCCTCATCGACGTCCCGATGGACGTGTTCTCGCAGCAGTTGGACGCCACGCCGGTCACCGTCGCCCGTCGTCCGAACTTCGAACATGCGGCGGCGTCGGCAGCGGGGATCGCGGCGGCGGCGAAGCTGCTGGCCGGGGCGAAGGCCCCGTTCATCTTCGCCGGCAATGGCGTCACCCAGTCCGAGGCAAGCCGCGAGCTCCGCGAAATAGCGGAGCTGCTCGGCGCGCCGGTCGGTACCACGCTGATGGCGAAGGGCGTCTTTCCGGAGGATCACCAGCTATCCGCCGGCATGACGGGCATCTGGGGGACGCGGGTGGCCAACGATCTGGCACGACGCGCCGACGTGATCCTCGCGGTCGGCACCGCGTTCGGCGAAGCGGATTGCAGCTCGTGGAATCCGAACTACACGTTCTCGATCCCGCCGACGCAGCTGATCCAGGTCGACATCGATCCGCAGGAGGTCGGCAAGATCTACCCGGTCACCGTCGGCCTCGTCGGCGACGCCCGGGCGACGCTGCTGGAATTGGCCGCCCGTATTCACGAGGCGGCGCCGCGTCCGTCTGCCGCTCGCGCGGCCGATGTGAAAGCGCAGAAAGAGGCGTGGCAGAAGGAGCTCGCGGTCGAGCAGCGGAACGCGGAGAAACCGATCCACCCGGCCCGGCTGCTGAACGAGATCTCGCGGGTGGCTCCGAAGGACACGGTGTTCGTGACCGACGTCGGCTGGAACAAGAACGGCGCCGGTCAGCAGCTCGTGACGACGATGCCGCAGTCCTTCATCACCAGCGGCGGCCTGGCGACCATGGGCTTTTCGCCGGCGGCGGCCATCGGCGCCAAGATCGCCGCGCCGAACCGCCCGGTCATGGCGCTGGTCGGCGACGGCGGGTTTCTCTCCGTCGCGGGGGCGCTCACGACCGCCGTCGAATTGGGGATCCCGGTCGTGTGGGTCATCTTCAACAACTTCTGCTTCTCGACGATCCGCACCGTCGGCACCACTTACTTCAACAACGCGTACGGAACGGAGTTCCGCACGCCGGATGGAGAGCCGTACAACCCGGATTTTGTACTGCTGGCGAAGGCGTTCGGGATTGAAGCCGCACTGGTCGAGGAGCCTGACGAGTTGGCCGCGGCGTTGACCACCGCGCTGGCCGCCAACGTGCCGTACCTGCTCGAAGTCCGCACCCGTGGAGACGTCCCGATGCCGCGCACCGGCCACTGGGACATCGCCGAATTTCTTCTCGCCGGGAACGACTGACAGCAGCGAATCCGCTGGGGCGCGGCCCGCTCGATCCAACCGCATGGAACCCATCCAACCGGATGGAATGAGACGGCCAGAGTCTCACCATCTTATCTTCTTGTATTGACAACAAGACGAGTAGCCTTCATAGTGTCGGCCGCTGCAAGACGTCAGCTCGATGCCAACCGTTTAGTGGAGAGGCCATTTATGGTGCGACGAAGTGTCGTGTGGATGACCATGGCGTTGGTCCTGTTCGCCCGGGTGGGCAGCGGCCAGACCGTCACCATCGCCCAGATCTCCGGAGTCGTCAGCGATGAATCCGGTGGCGCCCTGCCTGGCGTCGAGGTGCAGGTGAGGCAGACGGCGACCGGCGCGACCCGGTTCGTCATCACCGACGAGCGTGGCCAGTACCTGCTCGGCAATCTGCCCATTGGTCCCTACCAGCTCGAAGCGAAGCTGCAGGGCTTCAATCTTTACCAGCGGACCGGGATCACGCTGACGGTCGGGGCGAACCCCGTGATCAACATCATGATGAAGATCGGCACCGTCCAGGAGACCGTCACGGTGACCGCGAATGCGGCGATGGTCGAGACCCGCAACACCGGCGTCGGCACGACCATGACCGAAGAGCAGATGGTGGGGCTGCCGCTGAACGGCCGGCAGGCCTCTCAGCTGATCATGCTTTCAGGGCCGGCGGTCGACAACGGCGCCTCGGGCGCGCTGATCGGCAGCCAGCGTCAGTATCCCAGCGCCGTCGCCATCGCGGTCGCCGGCGGCACCGGCAACAGCACCCTGTACCTGGTCGACGGCGGCTACAACAACGACCCACTGAACAACATCGGGCAGCCGATGCCGTTCCCCGACGCGCTCGAGGAATTCAAGGTCGAGAGCGGCGTGCGCCCGGCGCGCTACGGCGTCTACACCGGCGCGACCGTGAACGCCGTCACGCGATCGGGCAGCAATGCGTTCCACGGCGGCGGCTTCGGTTTCCTGCGCGATCACATCTTCAACGCTCAGGGCCATTTCGACGTCGCCGACGACGGACTGGTGCGCGCGACGACCGGCGGCACGCTCGGCGGTCCCATCATCAAGAACAAGTGGTTCTTCTTCGCCGGCCCGCAGATTACGAACGAGCGCGTCACGCCCACGTCCGCCGACACGTTCGTGCCGACCGCCAAAATGCTGGCCGGCGATTTCACCGACGTCATGTCCGCGCAGTGCCAGGGCGGCGTCAACCGCACGCTGGGCGCCCCCTTCGTCGGCAACAAGGTCAATCCCGCGCTGTTCAATCCGATCGCGATGAAAATCGCCGCGCTGCTGCCAACCGCCGGCACCGACGCGTGCGGCCGTACCCGGTTCACCGTGCCGAACGACAGCGATGAAATCCAGACCATCGTGCGCTCGGACTACCAGATGTCGGCGACGCAGAAGATCTTCGGGCGCTACTACATCGCGAACTACGACCGGCAGCCGTCATACGAAGGGACCAACGTCCTCCTGTCGACCGGAACCGGCCTCGGTCTGGACAATCGTGTCCAGACGTTCGCCGTGGGCCACGACTGGGTGCTCGGTTCGAATCTCACGGCCGCGACGCGCTTTTCGTATCAGCGATCCAGGGTCCTCCGGGTGCAGGGCGACGCGCTGCCCACCTGGACCGGGCTCGGGTCCAACGTCTATTCGTACACCCGGACCCCGGGACAGAACTTCTACAACCTCGCCGTGACGAATGGCTGGGCGACCCCGGCGTTTCCCGGCAAGTTCACGTCGACGACGCCGCAGTTCTCGGAAGACGTCGACTGGCTGAAGGGCGCGCACAGCCTGTCGTTCGGCGGGATGTGGATCCGCCCGTTCGAGGATGCCGACGGTCCGTTCCAGGCGAACGGCTCCTTCTCGTTCAACGGCACGCGCACCGGAGGAGCGAGCGCTCAGGACCGGCTTGGGATGGCCGACTTTCTGGTCGGACTCCCCAGTTCCTTCAGCCAGGGCGGCAGCCAGATTGTCGCCGAGAAGATGCCCTACGTCGGTCTGTACATGCAGGACGTGTGGCGCGCCAGCAGCCGGCTGACGGTCAACGTCGGCCTCCGCTGGGAACCGTACTTCGCAGCGAAGGATCAGAACGGCTTCACGATGGCGTTCAACCAGGACTGGTTCAACCAGAACCGCCACAGCGTGGCGTTTCCCAATGCGCCCGCCGGCCTGATGTTCGCCGGCGACGAAGGGTTCCCGGACAACGGCGCGAACACCTCGAATCGGTACAGCCAGTTCGCCCCGCGCGGAGGCGTGATCTTCGATCCCAAAGGCGACGGGTCGCAGACGATCCGGGCGGCGGTCGGCCTCTACTACGATTCGCCGAAGCTCTGGCAGTACGGCCACCACATGCTCAACCCGCCGTTCGGGAACACCGTCGCCGTGACCAATCCGTCGTTCGCCAATCCCTGGTCGACCTTTGCCGGCGGCAATCCATTGCCCGTGCCCGACCCGATTCCGGCCAACACGACGTTCCCCTTGCTCGGCACCTACGTCAGCATGCCCGTTGACATCCATCCGATGCAGGTGCGGCAGTGGAACGTGTCCTACGATCGCCAGATCTGGAGGGACTGGCTCGTCTCGGCCACCTATCTCGGCAACCAGACGACCCATCTGTGGAACGGCTACGAGCTCAATCCCGGCGTCTACATTCCCGGTGCGTCGACCACCGCGAACGTCGACGCGCGTCGCGTGCTGAATCTCCAGAACCCCGCGCAGGGCCGATACTACGGTTCCGTCGGGGTGACCGATGACGAGGGATCCGGCAACTACAACGGCCTGATCCTCGCCATCCAGAAGCGTCTCAGCCACGGCTGGAGCGCGAACACGAACTTCACGTGGTCCCGGTGCCTGAACAACGGCGAGCCGTCGACCGATATCACCAACACCTACCCCGACCCGACGGACCGCAACACCAACTGGGGACCCTGCGACGCGGATCGGCCGTTCATCTCGAACACGTCGCTGATCCTGCAGAGCCGGGGCGCCGGCAGCGGGTTGGTGCACGCGCTGACCGCCGACTGGCAGGTGGGAACGGTGATCCAGCTGCGCAGCGGCTCGCCGTTGACGCCGGTGACGACGGGCAATCTCTCGCTGACCGGATTGAACAATCAGCGGACGGTGACGATCGGCGATCCGGGCCTGGACAACCCGACGGAAACCCAGTGGTTCAACACCGCCGCGTTCGGGCCGAACACGCCGGGATCGTGGGGCAACACGCCGAAGGGCTTCCTCCGCGGGCCCGGGTTCTGGAACGTCGATTTCGCGTTGTCGCGAAATCTGGCGACCGGCACGGCCAAGCACGTCGAATTGCGGTGGGAAGTGTTCAACCTGTTCAACAACGTCGAGCTGGGAAACCCGAACGTCACCTTCGGCAACCCGAACTTCGGCAAGATCACGTCCACCATCGGCGGCCCGCTCATCATGCAGTTCGCCGCGAAGTACGTGTTCTAGAAAAGCCGCTGGACGTGGCTACGCGGAGGTCTCGACCTCCGTCTTCCACGTCCACTTGCCCTTGCGTTTCACGCGGACGAGGTTGACGGAGTAGTGGTACTTGTCGGCGCGGTAGAAGGTTTCAACGACCTCGAACGGCCGGCTCGCGGTCGTGAACATGACGCGCCTCATGTGCATGACCGGATGCAGCACGGTGATCCCGAGTCTTTGCGCGACTTCCGGATCGGCCGGAACCGCGTCGATCGTTTCCTGAGCGCGCACGATCGGAATGCGCAACTCCGTCTGGAGAATCTTCAGGAGCGGAACCGAGTAGAGATCCTTGGCGCGGATCCGCTTGCCGATGTCGGCGGCGAGATAGTTGACGGTGAACGAGAACGGCTGGTGGTCGATATGCCGGAGGCGGCGAATCCGCGTCAGCTCGGTGCCGGGCGCGAGGCCGAGCAGCGCGGCGATATCAGGCGCCGCCGCGACCTGCTGCATCTCGACATCGGTGACGGTGAGCTTCAGGACGCGTTCCTGCAGGTCCTCCAGGAACCCGGCGTACTTGACCGTCTGGAGGCGATGCGGCGTGTCCGCGGCGACGAAGGTGCCCTTGCCGTGCACCTTCGTCAGCATGTCCGCGGTCACCAGCTCGCGAAGGGCTTCTCGAACCGTCACGCGGCTGACGGACAGCTCGCGGCAGAGCTCGCTCTCGGACGGGATCTTGGAGCCGGGCGCGTATTCGCCGTTGGCGATGCGGTGTCGCAGCAGATGGTGGATCTGCTGATAGAGCGGCAGGCCGAACTCGCGCGTCAACGGGGTGCGTGCTGAACGGGCAGGTGCTGGTCTCACGACGTGTCCTGCCGAGGAGCATATCACTTGCCGTCGGGTGCGCATGTGACGCGCCCGCTGAGTGGATCTGATCTATGGCCGACAACCGACTGTTCGTCACGCTCGCCTGCGCCCTCGGCGTCACGGCGGGAACACTCGCCCAGAGCGACTGGAAGACGTACGGGAACGATCCGGGGCACGCGCGATTCTCGACGCTGACGCAGATCACGCCGCAGAACGTCACGCGCCTGACCAGGGCGTGGGAGTTCGACACCAAGACTGCCGGCCGGAAGTGGCAGAACACTCCCGTCGTCATCAACAACATCATGTACATCACGCTCCAGAACGGCGGCGTGGTGGCGCTCGAGCCTGAGACCGGCCGCGAGGTCTGGCGCTTCGAAACACCCGTGCGAGGGCGATCGGTGCGCGCGATCGCGTACTGGCCCGGCGACGCTGACGCCAAGCCGCGGCTGGTGTATGGCGCCAACGACAAGCTGATCGAGCTCGATCCGATCACCGGCACGCTGGTTGAGAGTTTCGGCAACAAGGGTGTTCTCGATGTGCATCCCGGACAGCCGGCCGGCCCGGTGGCCGCCCCTCGTGGTACGCCGAACGACAGCGACGAGGGCACTCCACGCGGCGGCCGTGGCGGCGGTGGGCGAAGCGGCGGGGCGCCCGACGGTGGAGGCCGTGGCGCCTTCGGCAGCGGGTTCTCCATCTCCTCGCCGCCGGCGATTTACCGGAACCTGGCGATTCTCGGCGGGTCGGAGGGCGAGAACGCTGTGGCCGGCCCGGCAGGCGATCCGCAGGCATTCGATCTGAAAACCGGCAAGCTCGTGTGGCGCTTTCACGTCGTCGCGCGGCCTGGCGAGCGGAACGGCGGCACCTGGGGCGACGGGTGGAAGGATCGAGGGGGTCCGCCGATCTGGGGCCTCATGACCGTGGACACCGACCGAGGGCTGGTGTTCATCCCGACGGGAAATCCCGGCGGCAGCTTCTACGGCGGCGATCGGCCCGGCGACAATTTGTACGCGACCTCGGTCGTCGCGCTGGACGCGGCGACGGGCGCGTACAAGTGGCACTTCCAGACCACCCATCACGATGTGTTCGATGCCGACCTCGCGGCGGCGCCGGCGCTGATTGACGTGGTCCACGACGGCAAACGGATTCCGGCGGTGGCCCAGGTGACGAAGATGGGCGGCATGGTGTTCATCCTCGATCGGCTGACGGGCAAGCCGATCTATCCGGTCGAGGAGCGGAAGGTGCCGCGCAGCAACGTCCCCGGCGACGTGAGCTCTCCGACGCAGCCGTTTCCGACCAAGCCGTCGCCCTGGTCCCGCCTCGGCATGACGAAGGCCGACATCACCACGGTCACGCCGGAGTCGAACAGGTTCTGCACAGAGTGGTGGGAGAAGGAGCGGATGTCCAACGACGGCCCGTACACCCCTTACGGGACCGAGGGCGTCACCGTCGTCTTCAGCGGCACGATCGGCGGCGGCAACTGGGGCGGCGCGGCATTCAATCCGCAGCTCGGGTACCTGTTCGTGAACACGAGCAGCCTCGCCACCATCGGGCACATGGTCCCGGGCAGCGGCCTCGAGAAATATCGCAACGAGCTGTCCTACACGCGATTCTGGGACAACAACAGGTACCCGTGTCAGCAGCCGCCGTGGGGCGAGCTCGCGGCCGTCAACGTGAACACCGGCGAGATCGCGTGGAAGATTCCATTCGGGATCTACCCGGAGCTCGTCGCCAAAGGAATTCCGCCAACCGGCACGCCCAATCTTGGCGGCCCAATCGCGACCGCAAGCGGGCTCGTCTTCATCGGCGCCACCCGGGATGCGCGGTTCCGGGCCTACGACGCGAGAACCGGCAAGGAGTTGTGGTACACGCAGCTCGAGGCCGCGGCTGGCGCGACGCCCATGACGTTCATGGGACGCAACGGCGTGCAGTATGTCGTGACGGTGGCGGGTGGACCGGGCGACACCGATCGCGGCGGATCTGAAATGTTCCCGCAGAAGCTCGTGGCGTTCGCGCTGAGCGATCGGGTGACGACGACCGCCGCGGCCGCCGGATCGGGTTCAGCCCCGGCCGCGAACGCGGCTGCCAACGCCACACGGTCGTCGTCTCAGATGTCTCCCATCTCGGCGGAGCGACTGGAGCAGGGCCGTCAGCTGACGGAAAAATTCTGTACGACCTGCCACGGGCTGCAGTCGGAAACCGCGGAAGGCAAGACGCCGGAGGGCTGGCACGCGACGGTGGAGCAGATGGTCGGGCTCGGCGCGGATGCCACGCCGGAACAGGCAAAGATCATCACCGACTACCTGACCCACACCTTCCCGCCGAAGAAGTGACGGATCATGATGAGTGTCGAAACCGCCAGAGCGACGACCGACGAGGAAAAAGCGTCCGCCCAGGAGTTCTTGCGGCGGGCTCGCGCGGCAATGGCGGCGGTGGAACGGTTCGATCAGGCCACGGTCGACCGGCTTTGCCGCGCGGTGGCGTGGGCGACGGCGAACGAGCAGACGTTCGGCAGGCTCACCAGGATGAGCGTCGACGAAAGCGGCATGGGCAGCGCGGACGGCGTGCCGGCGCGCCGCTGGAAGATTCTCGGTATCCTGCGCGACGCCCTCAGAACGAAGAGCATCGGGATCATTGAAGAGCTCCCCGACAAGGGCCTCGTGAAGTACGCCAAGCCGGCCGGCGTGATCGCCGGCCTCCTGCCGGTCACCAATCCGCTCGTGACGATGGTCAATATGTCCATCAACGCACTCAAGTGCAGGGACGCGATCGTCTTCTCGCCGCACCCGCTGAGCAGGAAGACGGCGCTCGAGATCACGCGTGTGCTGCGCGCGGCCTTGCAGCGTCAGGGCGTTCCGGAGGACTTGATCTTGTGCCTCCCGAAGCCGAGCATCCCGCTCGCGCAGGAACTGATGTCGATTTGCGATTTGACGATCGCCACCGGCGGAGCCGCGATGGTGCAGGCCGCCTATGGCTCCGGAAAACCGGCCTACGGCGTCGGTGCGGGGAACGCCACCGTGGTGATCGACGAAACCGCGGATCTGCTCGACGCGGCCAGGAATACGCGGATCAGCAAGACCCAGAATCACGGCTCGGGATGTTCATGCGACGGCAACCTGCTGGTCGAGGCGACGGTGTACGACAGGTTCCTCGACGCGCTGCAGCAGGAGGGCGGCTACCTCGCGGGACCCGGCGACAAGGCAAGACTCGAGGCGGTGATGTGGGACACCCAGGGGCGCCGCACGCTCGAGACCGTGGCGCGCCCGGCACGCGTCATCGCGGCCAGGGCCGGCTTTCAGCTACCGGAAGGCAAGTCGTTCATCATCGTGAAGGAGCACCAGATCGGAAAGGCACATCGTTTTTCCGGAGAAAAGTTGTCGCCGGTGCTGGCGATCTTCAAGTACGAGGGGTTCGACAACCTGCTCGAGATGGTGTCGGCGATTTTCGAAGTGGGCGGCAAGGGGCACTCGCTGGGCGTCGCGTCGTTCGACGAGGATCACATTCACCAGCTGGCGTCGATGGCGCCGGTCAGCCGCATGATGGTCCGGCAGCCCAACGTCAGCGGCAACGCGGGGTCGTTCACCAATGGCATGCCGATGACGGCCAGCCTGGGATGCGGCACCTGGGGCGGCAACATCACGAGCGAGAACATCAGCGTCAAGCACTACATGAATACGACGTGGGTGAGCCGGCCGATTCCCGAGGACAGGCCGAGCGAGCAGGAACTGCTGGGCGAGTTTTACAACTCCGAGACGTTCGACGAGGTGGCGGTCGAGCAGTAGCGGCGCGATGGCTTCGCGCGCTCGGGGGTCTCTACAGCAGCCCGGAGGCGCCGAAACCTCGGCGCAATGTGAGCAGATCGCGTTTCATCGCGCCGAGCACCTGCTCGCGCGGCAGGGTGATGTAATCCTGCGCGCTGTCGGCGCCGCCGTTCGGATACTCGGCCTGAATTTCTATCGGGCCCGAGAAGTGGATGTCCTTCAGCGCGGTTGCGAGCCGCGGCAGATCGACCATTCCCATCCCCAGTGGAACCGACCGCGTGCGCCAGCCGTTGCCGGCGGCCCACGTTGCACCCGGACTGTCCGCACTCCCGCGTCCGCCACGGCCGCCCTGATCGGCCGCTCGACCGGGCCCGGCGCCGCGCTGGGGACCACCCGGTCCGCCGCCTCCTGGCCCGGCGCCTCGAGCGCCCGCACCGGGCGGCGGGCCGTCGCCACGACTGCCGAGCGCGCCGGCGGGTCCGGTGTACGGACCACCTTCGCCCTTGAGTCCTAGGTTCTGCTCGGGCGCGTAGTCTTTCACGGCGAGCGCCGCGATATAAGGGCCCGCGCCGCGTAGATTGACTTCCCAGAGACCGTTGATGTGATGCGACTCGTGGCCGGTGTCGTAGTGGAAGCCGACCTGCTTCGGATCGAATTCCCTCAGCAGCGACAGCAGGTCCCACATGACCGACCCCACGGTCCCGGGCATCGAATAGGTGTGGTAGCAGGCGGTCATCTTGTACTTCTGGCTGAGCGCGGCGATCTTGGCGACGCGTGGCTTGAGCGCGTCGAGCTGCTCGGCGATCGACTGCTTCAAGTCGTAGCGGTAGGTGCCCCACCAGTAATGGGTGATGCCGAGCGATGACGCGGCCGAGACGATGCGCTCCGCGACGGGGTCCGCGTCCGCAATGTTGGTGGTGATCGATCGAACCAGCAATCCGCGCTGGCGGATGGTGTTGACGAAGAGCGGCAGTTCCCTGGCGACGTTGTCCGGATCGACATGGCCGGGGTACGGCCGCACCGTGACGTTGACGCCGTCGAATCCCATTTCGATCGCGGCGTCCGCGACCTCGTCCGCGGTGCGGACCCACTGCAGGTGGCGCGAGTAGATGTCGACCTTCAGCTTGTCGCCTCCAGCCGCCTGACCGGCCGCCTGCGCCTGCAGTCGCGGCCGCGTCGTCCCGGCGCCGCCCGCCAGGAGCGCGCCGGCAGTGAGGTGGAAGAAATCGCGTCGCTTCATAACGGCGCAGTCTATACACAACTTGTACTAACCGCAATACATGTTCTTGTAGTAATGTGTGGCCCGCCGCGCGGCTTCCATAGGTGTGCCATGAAGGTGTTGCGACTGTCCTTGTTCACCGCCGTGTTCCTGTCGTCGCTGGCCACCCTGGATGGCAGCGGTCCGAATGACTGGCCGGGATTCGGCAACGATCCGGGCGGGACCAAGTTCTCGCCGTTGACGCAGATCACGCCGGCCAACGTGACCAGGCTCTCGGTCGCGTGGACCTACGACACCGGCGAAAAGGGCGGCGGATTCCGCGGCTGGTCGGTCACGCCGCTCGTCATCGACAACGTGATGTACTTCGGCACCTACGCGGGCAAGCTGGTCGCGCTCAACGCGGAGACCGGCGCCGAGCTGTGGAAGTTCGACCTGAAGACGATCGCGTCGTCGGGCAGGTACTCCCCCCGCGGGATTTCCTACTGGCCCGGAGACGCGCAGACGCCGCCGCGTGTCGTGGCGACGACGACTGACGGCTTGCTGACGCAGGTCAACGCCAAGAACGGCGAGCTCGTTCGAATCGGCGAGAAGGGCTACGTCGACCTGAAAATCGGCGTGACCGAGAAGTTCGGCGGCGGCTACAACGTGGCGGCGCCGCCGGCGATCTTCAAGAACATCGCCATTCTCGCACCCGCGACCGGCGAGCAGGGCCGTTACGGCATCCCCGGCGACATCCGCGGGTTCGATCTCAAGACGGGCAGGGAACTCTGGCGCTTCCACACCATCCCGCAGCCGGGGGAGCCGAACGTCGGCACGTGGGGGGCCAACGGCTGGCAGGACAGGCGCGGTCCCGGAAGCTGGGTCAACATGACGGTCGACGTCGACAGTGGCCTCGTGTTCATCCCGATGGGACAACCCACTGACCAGAACTTCGGCAGCACTCGTCCCGGGTCAAATCTGTACTCGAGCAGCCTCCTGGCGCTCGACGCGGCCACGGGCAAGCTGAAGTGGTACTACCAGATGACGCATCACGACATCTACGACTGGGATGCGAATGCGCCGCCGACGCTGATCGACGTGAACAAGAACGGCACGAAGATTCCCGCGCTGGCGCAAAGCACCAAACAGGGAGTCATGTTCATCCTGAACCGGCTCACGGGGGAGCCGATCTTCGGCGCGGAAGAGCGGCCGGTGCCGCCGCTCGATGCGCTCGGCGACGCGGCCTGGCCGACGCAGCCGTTTCCGCTCAAGCCGCCGCCGATCTCACGCACCAGCATGACCCGCGAAGAGGTGAACAAGACGTCGCCCGAGTCGGAGACGGCGTGCAAGGCGCTGTACGACACGATGGTCCAGTCGGGGCCTTACACTCCGTACGGGATGGTGCCGAGCCTGGTATTTCCCAGCTCTGAAGGCGGCGGCAGTTGGTCGGGTGCGTCGTTCGATCCGGGACGTCATCTCATCTTCGTGAACACGCGAAGCCTTGGGACAGCGGGCGAGCTGCGGCCTTCGATGTCGTCGGGGCTGTTGCCGTCATTCGGGAAGGTCAAGATTCCGTTCGACAATCCTGACGGCTATCCGTGCAGCGCGCCGCCTTGGGGCGAGCTGATGGCGATCAACGCCGATACCGCCGACATCGTATGGCGCGTACCGCTCGGCGAGTACAAGGAATTGACCAAACGCGGGATTCCGAAGACCGGCACGGCGAATGCCGGCGGCCCGATTGTGACCGCGAGCGGCCTGGTGTTCATCGGCAGCACAACCGACCAGCAGTTCAGGGCCTTCGATTCCGCGACCGGCAAGGAATTGTGGGCGGCGACGCTGCCCAACGATGCGATCGCGACACCGTTGACCTATCTGGGCCGCAACGGCCGGCAGTACGTCGCCACCGTCGCAGGTGGCGGCCTCGACAATTTCGTGAAGCCCGCGCTCGTGGCCCCTCGCGAGAACGTCGTGGTCGCCTTCGCGTTACGGTAGTCCGCGACGCAGTCGTCCGATGCAGTACATCACGCTCGGCACGTCGAACCTGCGAGTCTCTCGCCTCGCGCTCGGCTGCATGAGCTTTGGCTCGCCCGAATGGCGCGACTGGGCGCTGACGGAGGAGGAGAGCCGCCCGATCCTCCGGCGTGCCTTCGACGCCGGCATCACGTTTTTCGACACGGCCGACATGTATTCGGACGGCATGAGCGAGGACATCCTTGGTCGTGCGGTGCGCGACTTCGGTGCGCGCGACGCCGTGGTGATCGCGACGAAGGTCTTCTACCCGACCGGCGGCGGTCCGAATGACCGCGGGTTATCCCGAAAGCATCTGTTGGCGGCGATCGATCGCTCGCTGCGACGTCTGAACACCGACTACGTCGATCTATACATCGTGCATCGATGGGATCCCGAGACGCCTCTCGAAGAGACGCTCAGTACCCTCGACGACATCGTGAAAGCGGGCAAGGTCAGGTTCCTCGGTGCCTCGAGCATGTACGCGTGGCAGTTCATGTCGGCGCTGGCGCTCCAGGATCGGCACGGGTGGGCGCGTTTCGTATCGATGCAGAATCTGTACAACCTGGTCTATCGTGAAGAAGAACAGGAGATGCTCCCGCTCTGCCGCTACGAGCATATCGCGGTGACCCCCTGGGGGCCGCTCGCCGCCGGCATGCTGGCCCGTCCCGCCGAGGCCTCGGGCCAGGGAACGCTGCGCGGCCGAACCGATCCGTTTGCCCGTGAGCTCTACGATCCGATCGTCGACCACGACTTGGTCGCTCGCTGTCACCAGGTGGCGAGAAGCAAAGGGGTGTCGCCGGCACGCATCGCGCTGGCCTGGCTGCTGCACAAGCCGGAGGTCGCTGCGCCAATCGTCGGCGTGACGCGGGCAGCGCACCTCAGCGATTGTCTCGGCGCGCTCGACGTGCGGCTGTCGGAGGAGGAGATGCGGTTTCTCGAAGAGCTCTACCGCCAGCACCCGATTGTCGGTCACTCCTGACGCTCAGACCGCCGCCCCGACGCCCATCCGCCGGGCAATCGCTTCGAAGCGGGGATCGCGCTTGAGCGAATCGAAGCGCGGATCCACCTTGATCGAGATCAGATCGAAGGAACGATCCTCGAACGCCTTCTGCATCCAGCTGAAGCCGAGATCGGTCTCGCCCAGCGCGAACTGAATCCAGGCGAACTCCAGCGGGGAGACGTAGCGCGCCCTGGCGTAGGACTCGAGCTTGCGCAGCACCTCGAGCGCCTGCTTCTTCCGTCCCGCCAGCGCGAAGGTGCGGCCCAGGGCGCCGTGCATGCGCGGCGTCTGCGGCGACAGGTAGACCGCGCGCTGGAACGCCGCCGCCGACTCGTCGAAGTCCTTGCGCTGCTCCTGGATCACGCCGAGGATCCAGTAGGCCGGCGCGAAGTGCGGGTTCAGCTCGATCGTGTGGTCGCATTGTTCGAGCGCCGCTCCGAAGTCGCGTCGGAAATAGTGAATGACGCCGACGTCGCGGGCGATAATCGATGAAACGGGGTCGAGCGACTGGGCGAGGGTCATCTCCTCAAGTGCTTCATCAAGCCGCCCCATGGGCACCAGGCAGGAGATTCCGTACCAATGGTGCGCGGTGGCGTACTTCGGATCGAGCGCGATGGCGCGCTGGAACTCCGAGAGGGCCTCCGGCACCTGTCCGGCTGATGCCAGCGCGTCCGCCAGGTTGCGGTGGGCTACCGCGGCATTCGGATCGGCGGCGACAGCTGCGCGGAATGCGGCCACGGCGTCCTG
>Ga0097621_100000506_pt1 | contig 27267 bp, 27 predicted proteins | sample KBSMisM72_FD_73165 | JGI IMG/M metagenome (GOLD analysis project Ga0097621, IMG submission 73165) | Miscanthus rhizosphere microbial communities from Kellogg Biological Station, Michigan, USA - KBS Miscanthus M7-2 (version 2) (version 2) | ecosystem: Host-associated > Plants > Roots >... | reverse complement strand
CGCGGCGCGTGCTAGACCTAACTGGTGAGAGCCAAGGGATTCTGGCGCGCCGGATGAGTGGGGATTCGCCGTGGATATTTCCGTCGCCGAGAAACATGATGCGTCACATAGCCAGGCTGAACGGGGCGCATGACCGGCTCTGCAGAAAGGCTTTGGGATTCGGAGTTTCCTTAAGCTTCGTGTTGTACGATTTCCGGCATACTTTCGCCACGCGGATGGAGCAAGCCGGGGTTGATCTAAAGACAATTGCGGATATTCTCGGCCACAACTCCCTGCGCATAGTAAATTCGATATGTGCATCCCACCGCAGAGCACAAGAAGGCAACAATGCTACGTTACGAGGTTGACCAGAAGGCGCGCATTCAGCAAGAGGGGAGGCCTAATTGACCCACAAAACCCTTGTCCACTTTTTATCCACCCCTGAGACCGAAATTGCCCCAATTTCGCCCGATGGGCCCAAACGGCAACGAATCGGGATTTTGCGGGTAAACCCTGCGGGCAGAACCAACTACCGGAAAAGATTGGAGGCGCGGGTGAGAATCGAACTCACGTATAAAGGTTTTGCAGACCTCTCCCTTACCACTTGGGTACCGCGCCCCGGACACACAATCTAAGCCAGAATATGAAAAAAATCCATCCGGTGAACTTCGCGAAAGAGTAGGAAGGCGCTGCCTTCGCCTTTGCAGAAATTCTGGAGCGGGAGACGGGATTTGAACCCGCGACTTCGACCTTGGCAAGGTCGCACTCTACCACTGAGTTACTCCCGCTCGGCAGGTTGATTATAACCAAGCGGGGAAGCTCCAGCAATGCGCTCGGGTTCCAACTTCCCGTCACGGAACCTCGGAGCTTGACGGTCCTCGTCGGTGAAACTCTGTGTCCTCTGTGGTTATGGGTGCAGAATGAACTCCGAGCTCGGGGATTCTTCCGGCTGAGAACTTTTACCACAGAGGTCACTGAGATTCACCGAGAAATGCAAAGCAATTCGTCCCAGGTGCGCCGCTCCCTGCTTTCCGGTAAAGTAGTGATTCTCCATGCTTGAACTGAATTTTGTACGCGAAAATCTGCCCCTGGTGGAGGAAAAGTTGCGCCAGAGAGGCATGGATCCTGCGGACGTTCTCAAGAACTTCCGCGATGTCGACACCCGTCGCCGTCAGGCGATCACAGAAGTTGAGACGCTCAAGGCCCAGCGCAACCGCTCGACGGAAGAGATTGCCAAGCTGAAGAAGGCTGGGCAGGACGCGAGCACGCAGGTGGCCGAGACCAAAGAGCTGCGCGAGAAAATTCAAACCGGGGAAAAGACCGCCACCGACCTGGAAGCGAGCCTACAACAGATTCTTACCGGCATTCCCAATCTTCCGCACAGCAGCGTCCCGGTTGGCAAGAGCGCCGACGACAATGTGGAAGTGCGGCGTTGGGGTGCTCCCCCCAAGTTTGATTTCGCTCCCAAGCCGCATTGGGAACTTGGCGAGAAACTGGGCATACTCGACCTGGAGCGGGCGGTGAAGCTGACCGGGGCGCGTTTTGCCGTTTACTGGGACCTGGGAGCAAAACTCGAGCGGGCGTTGGCCAATTTCATGCTCGACCTGCATACCCGCGAGCATGGCTACACCGAGGTTTTACCGCCATATCTGGTGAACTCTGATTCTATGTACGGCACTGGGCAGCTCCCCAAGTTTGCCGCCGATTCGTTCCGTGTTCCGCACGGGGAGCGCGATCTGTGGCTGATCCCGACTGCCGAGGTCCCGGTCACAAACCTGTATCGCAATGAGACCCTGGATGTTGCACGGCTCCCTGTCTCTTTGACCGCCTATACCCCGTCATTTCGAAGCGAGGCTGGCTCCTATGGGAAGGACGTTCGCGGCATCATCCGGCAGCATCAGTTTCAGAAGGTTGAGCTGGTGAAATTCACCCGGCCCGAAGAATCCTACGAGCAATTGGAGAAGCTTACAGGTCACGCCGAGGAAGTGTTGCAGAAGTTGGGACTGCACTACCGGGTGATGGCGTTATGCAGCAGCGACCTGGGCCCGTCTTCGGCAAAAACCTACGATCTCGAGGTCTGGCTGCCGGGCCAGGATCTATTTCGGGAAATCTCGTCTTGTTCGAATTTTGAGTCTTATCAGGCGCGACGCGCTAATATTCGCTTTCGGCCAGAAGGCAAGGGGAAGAGCGAGTTTGTGCACACTTTGAACGGTAGTGGGCTGGCGGTGGGACGCACATGGCTGGCGGTGATGGAAAACTACCAGCAGGCGGATGGCAGCGTGATAATTCCAGAAGCATTACGGCCTTACATGGGCACGGATCGCATCACCGCAAAGAAGTATTAGAGGCTGTCGTTGGTCGTTCGTCGTTACCTACGACCGAATGTGTTTGCCAAGGTGAGGAGCGAAAACTAGACTTGGACAGGATTCACGCAACCACGGTAACAGCCGACGCACCCACGGTGCCGATGAGCAACGTCTGGCGGACAATTCGGGGCTACATTCTCTGGTCCTACGAACGCGGCACGATTCAGTACGATGTAATGGTTACCTTGATACTGATGTTCCTGTTTCTTTCGCCCCTTTGGATCAACTATAACGACAAACCGATAGACCGCAACCCGCATCCTATTGGTGTGGCCGTACTGCCCGACGGGCGGGGCGGCTTTATTTATCAGATCGACGGATCTGCCATCGCCAGCAAGACCGCCGATTCCGTAAGGCTTGAGCTTTTGCGGGTTATTGAACCGATTTCGGGTGAGGTCACTATCACCAAGATTGATACGGTTACTGACCGCGCCGGGCGGGTTGCAAGTTACAAAGTTTGGGTGCAGCGAGAGTAAGAAAGGCAGCCATGAAGCCTCGCCAGAGTTTGATCCCACTGTTCCTAGTTGTCCTCTTCGCCATATCCGCATTCTCCCAACCGTCTCCGGAACTCGAGAAAATCCTCGATCAGATGGACAAGACCGCATCGGCCTTCCGCAGTACGCAAACCGACTTTATTTGGGACCAATATCAGAAAGTGGTGGACGAAACCGATACCCAAAAGGGGAAAGTGTATTTCCGCCGCAGCGGCGACGAAACCCAAATGGCCGCCGACATTGAGGAGCCGGACAAAAAGTACGTGCTATTCTCCGATTCGAAAGTCCAGATTTATCAGCCGCGAATCGACCAGATCACCGTATACAACGCTGGCAAAAACCGGGCAGAGTTTGAGAGCTTTCTGGTTTTGGGGTTTGGTGGCAGCGGCCACGATTTGTTGAAATCGTTCGATGTGAAATATCTGGGTACGGAAAAAATTGGCGACGTCACCGCTGCCAAATTGGATCTAACCCCAAAATCGCAAAAGGTACGCAATACCTTTGCCCACATCGTGCTATGGATAGACCCTGCTCGAGGGGTATCAGTCCAGCAGCAGCTCTTCGAGCCTTCGGGGGACTACCGTCTGGCGAAGTATTCTTCGATCGAGCTTAATCAGAAGGTACCCGACAGCGTGTTCAAGATTAAGACAACCCCAAAAACCAAAACCGTTTCCCCGCAAGGCTAACATTTCATTAAATTTAGCTCGAAAAATTAAGCTGGAAATTTCGCCATCCAAGGTTATACTGCAGATTAAGAAGCCCTGAAATGGCGGGTTTGCATCAAAAAGGGCGATTTTATAGCTGTGAGTTATTGAATGGCCAAAGTCTTTACCATCCCGGTAGCGCCGCAAATGGGTCGCAGACGGCGTGAGAGCCATCCGGATCCCCGTTATGTGGATGGCCAGCGTGTATTGGTCGAAGCCATGCGCTATCTGGCCCAGTCGGATCCGGTCAGTAACCGCGATGCTGTTGCGCTGTTATCGGAACATGTGCGTACCCGCTTCCGCATGACCGACTCGCCCCTCGCTTAGTGTCCGGCAGCTTCTCAGAATAAGTCTTCCAATTCCTTTTGTACTCTGGCGGACAGAGAGTCCATGTCTCGCAACGTCAGACCCGAGGTGGGAATTGGCTTGCCGAAGCGAACTTCCATCGGACGGCACTTGATATGGTAGGTATCCATGGGAAGAAGCTCGTAAGTTCCCACCAGCGCGACCGGCACCACTTCCACTTGTGCTTTGATGGCCAGAAAGAATGCCCCCGGCATGAAGGGCTTGATCTCGCCATCGGGAGTTCGTCCGCCCTCGGGGAAGATCACCAACGGCATTCCTGCGTTCAGGCTCTTCAAAGCGAAGCGAATATTTCCAATGGAGCGTGACGGGGTCTGCTGATCAATGCAGATCTGGCCAGAGCGCTTGAGATGCCAGCCGACAATGGGGTAACCGAGCAATTCTTTTTTGTGAATGATGCGGAACTGAAACGGCAGATAGGCATAAAGCAGCGGAATGTCGATTGCCGATCCGTGATTGGCGGCATAAACCATCGGTCTAGTGGTATCGATGTTTTCCCGGCCAACCACTGTCACTGGTGAAAAAATTGTTTTGAGGATGATCTTCGACCAGGCTCGGGCGAATCCATGCAAGAGCTTGCCATTGCGGTCAAATAGGCCAGCAGGAATGGAAATGATGCCAAACACCAGGGTGTAGAGCCAGATCAGCGGATCAAAGAAAAGGTACGAGCGCAGACGACTGGCCCATCCGTAGTGCTTGCCGGTGCTGGTTCTTTCGGTCGCATTGGGGCGGCGCGACACCTGGTCAGTCTCTGGTCCGGCCACGGGGTTCATGGCCGTTTCCGGCCAGGGGTTCGAGACTCAATTACCTGAATGGCCTCGCCAACAATGTAGATGGAGCCGGTGATGATCACGAGTTCGCCAGTCTTCATCTGCAAAGCGGACTGCACATCGGGAGCTTCCACGATTTCGGTTGAGGTCCGCGAGGCGGCCTGCCGGATTTCGTCCCCTGAAGCCGACCGAGGATTGTCCGCGCGGGTGATGATGACCTGGTCGGCCAACGGAAATAGAATTTCCGCGATCTCACCGATTGCCTTGTCGCGCATAGCCCCGAAGATCAGGCTGAACCGACGGTCTTCGTAGTAGGCCGACAAGGTGGACCGCAGCGCCCAGGCACCGGCTGGATTATGAGCAACATCGAGAACATACTCCGGCCAACCCGCATGCGGAGGAATGACCTGGAAACGTCCGGGCCAACGGGTTTCGCGAATTCCGCGTTCAATGGACTCCGGTGTAATGGGAAAGCCTTGCTTACTGAGTTCATCCGCGGTCGCGATCGCCAACCCCAAATTACGCAGCTGATGCCGCCCGGCCAGCGGTGATTCAATCAGAATTTCTTTGCCCATGACCGATAGCGGATAGCGCGACAGGTATTTGCTTTCATGATCAGTCTGGAACCGGGCACTGGCAGGCGATACCGGAGGCACGTAAGGAACGGCGCTGACGCCTCGTGCCCCCAAATCCATGATGGCCTTTCCGATCACGTCGTTCGCTTGTGGCTGCTGAGGAAGGGTTACGACCACTCCGCCGGCGCGAAAGATGCCGGCCTTTTCGCGAGCGATTTCCGCAACGGTGTTTCCCAGAAACTTCTGGTGGTCGAGCGACACATCCGTGATTACGCTGACCAGTGGATCGATTACATTGGTGGCATCCAACCGGCCGCCCATGCCGACCTCGAGCACAGCAATGTCGACACGCTGGCGGGCGAAGTATTCGAAGGCCATGGCAGTGAGCATCTCAAAGAAACTTGGATGCCACGGCAGGTCGCCCTCCCCGACTAATCTTTCCGCAGTGCGATCGACCACGTCGTGCAGCAAAGCAAAATCGTCGTCGCTGATGGGAGTTCCATTGAGCTGGATACGCTCATTGATCTTCACCAGGTGCGGCGAGGTATAGAGCGCGGTGCGGATACCAGATGCTTGAAGGATGGAAGCCAGCGTGGCGGCGGTTGATCCCTTGCCGTTGGTGCCGGCAATCAATACACCTCGAACCCGCTGCTCAGGATGTCCCAAAGCCGCCAGCAGCACGCGCATGTGCACCAGGTCGAATTTCAGTGAGGGAGTATTCGCGAGTTCGTGCCCGAGGGCATACATCCGAGCCACGGCAGTTTCGTAGGAAATGAAAGGCATTCTGAGCGCTGCACCCTTGTTACTAGATAGTCTTGGTCTCTTTAGGCTCTGTGATCACCACAACAGATTATCAGTTTCGTATCTCTGAGGAGATGGGCTCGAGAATGTTGCGTGGGAATAGAGGGTTCTCGTAGTTGGTGAAACATCGCGCCCGAAACCAAGCCAATAACTTAACAACGAACTGATCAGGATCAGTACTAATAGCGCCGCAATGATCTGCATTAGGCGCTTCCCAGAGGGTCACGCGAGGATTGCGATCTCGAATTCGTTCCGAATGTCTTACGGGGATATTGTGGTCTACAGCGCCGTGGATGAGAAACACGGGAATCTTAGATTTCCCAACCGAGTCTTCCGGAGAGATTTTCTGGAAATCGAATCCATACTTCCGACTCGCGTACACCAGTGCGACTTCCACGGTTGGACGAAACAAGAAGCGTCCGATCCACGTGCCGCCATGAAAAAATTGGCCCACGCGGTCGTAAGCTATCTCACGAAAGTTGGAAAATGGCGACTCCGCGGCAACGGCACACAAGCCGGGCTGTAGTTCAAGGGTTTGCAGGAGCTGCGCGGCACCCATCGATTCTCCGAAGCCATAAACGCAACTGGGATGCTGGCCGGCATACACCCAGACGATCCATTGCTGAATGTCATCCCTTTCGAGGAGTCCGTAGGTCGCAAACCTCCCGCCACTTTGCCCATGGGCACGGGAATCGGGCATTAAGACACCGTACCCATGGCTGAGAAGAAGCTCTGCGTATCGAATCATTCCCATACGGTTGTCGCTGAGCCCATGCAACAGAATGACGGAGTTGCCGTTGTCAGGATGCGGCACTATGCTCCAAGCACGCAGAACGGCACCGTCCTTGGCTTGTACCGTGACGCTCTCTACCTCCGCATCGAAGTTGTGGGCGAGTTGCCGGACGCGAGCTTCGTCAGAGGCCACCAAAGCTCTCCGCCCAGGATGAACCGCTGCCTCCGTGAGTAGGATGCCCGCGCCAAGGCAAGTTGAGAGGTACGCGATAACCAAGACGCCAATGAATCGCGTCAGTCTTAAAATGCGCACCTTACGAAATACGAAGTCCGCAACCGCTATGTTCCGGGGATGAGTTAAGAGAGCGAGCCGGTACCCTCAACAACCTCTCGAGCCGCACGCCTGCCGCTGGCGATCGCACCATGCACGGTGCCGTTGTGTCCGGTCACATCGGTTGCTTCGCCGGCGAAGAACAGCGTGTTTTCAACGGACAGACCCAGGTCGTGTTCCGCATTGCCGCCGCCGACTTTGACGTAGCTGTAGGCTCCCCGCGAAAAGGGATCGGTCTGCCAGTCGTGTAAGTGCGCGGATTGCAATCGACTGGAGATCTCCTTCTGGTCGAGGCCCAGCAAGCGGGCCAGGGTTTCCAAGGCTTTTTCCACGATATAGCCCTCGGTCCTTCCCGAAAGTCTTTGCGCAGAGGGAAACGGCGCCCACCCGACGAGAATAGGCAGATCTTGCGACTGTTGGGTCCACCAGGTGGGAAACCATTCGTCCCGCGAAAGTAAAAAAGCCAGGTTTGAAAGCGTCTGAGATGATTTGCTGTTTGGCGGCCGCAGATTTTCCCAGAACCGCTCGCGAAAGCAGAGCGTGACGCGAATGACTTTTCCCATCTCGAGATAGCCTATGGCTCGCAGTTTCTCAAGCGGAAGGGGAGGCGCAAACCTGACCGTGCCAGCCTGTAGAACGCCCAAGGGCAGAGTGATCAACACACGCTTTGCGGTGAGATTAAGTGCGCCGACTTCACTGCGGGCTGCAAGCTCTGCATGACCTTGCTTCCAGGCAATACTCTCCACCACGGTATTAAGACGAATTGATACGCCGAACTCAGTAGCTTGCTTTTGCCAAACTTCCAACAATGTTTGATATCCACCATGGATGCGAAAAGCGCGGTTTCCCTCGATCGCGTCATCGGCGCGGGTCCCCTTTACTAATGCATGCACACCCACAAGTTCGGGATCTGCGGCGTGGAATCCTTGCACGTAGCCAAGCGTCCACTCTTTGGCCTCCTGGCTCGCCTCCGGGCAGCATCGTTTAAGGAAATCGGCGAATGACTGGTCGGGTTCGCGATCATTCATCCGCCCGAGGATCTGCTCCACCTCGGAAAAGAAATCGCACGGATTGAGTTGCTGGTTGCGCACGCACCAATCATCGCCGTCCATCTCAGTGGTCTCAAAACGGTGAACCCGAATGAGATCCCAAATTTCGCGAGGTGTGCCGTGTACGAATTCCGCGCCGAGTTCTATTGCTGCCTTGGTGACCGGATCAATTTTTGTAAACATCCGGCCGCCGATGCGGTCGCGAGCCTCGAGAATATTGACCCGAAATCCTGCTTTGGCGAGGTTGATGGCAGCGGTGAGACCCGCGGCACCCGCGCCAACTATGAGGACTTCTTCGGGCATAGGACTCTAGATGCTGCTCCGGAAAGTGGTGATGCTCATGAAAAAAGGACGGGCGAGCCGCCCGTCCTCACATAATTCATCTCAGGTCGAAGTTACTTGCCGGACTTGAACGTGTCGTAGCGCTTGTTGATCTCGTCCCAGTTGACGACGTTCCACCAGGCAGCCAGATATTCAGGGCGCCGGTTGTTGTACTTCAAATAGTAGGCATGCTCCCAGACGTCATTGCCCAGGATCGGAAATAGTCCCTGAGACATGGGGTTGTCCTGGTTGGCTGAGCTGGTGATCTGCAATTCTCCGCCCGACTTTCCTACCAGCCACGCCCATCCCGAACCGAACTGCTTGACTCCGGCGTCATTGAACTTGGTCTTGAAATCCTCGAAGCTGCCAAAGGTCTTTTTGATAGCGTCGCCGAGCGCGCCGCTTGGGTCTCCGCCACCTTTCGGCTTCATGATCTTCCAGAACATGCTGTGGTTGACGTGGCCACCGCCGTTGTTACGGACAGCAGTGCGAATGTCTTCCGGTACGGAATTCAGATTGCGAATCAAGTCTTCCGCGCTTTTCGATCCCAGGTCTGGATGCTTCTCCAGCGCCGCGTTCAAATTTTTCACGTACGCAGCATGGTGCATGTCGTGATGCAACTTCATGGTAGCGGTATCGATCACCGGTTCGAGTGCGGCATAGTCATACGGCAGTGGGGGCAGTTCGTGCGCCATAATTTTCCTCCGGCTTCTATGATGTGCGATTGGAGACGAACGATTCAGGATGACCGGCGGGACTGACCAACGTTCCTCTTCGTTCCCTCGTTCAACATTACCCATTGTCTATCAAAGCGGAGCGCATTGCACGCGCTCCGCCTACGGTAAATGCTGTAGTCGTCGCGACCTTAGGACATGGGTGAGGAAATATGCTCGTGGATGATGAGCCATTTACCGTTCTGATTTTCCCAAATCACGGTCCAGCGGAAGTTTCCCATCTCGTGCTTTCCGCCCTTCATCACTGCATCTTCCTTCACGGTGGCAGTGCCCCACGCGAGATCACCGTGCTTGTGAACCTCAGCGTCGTCGTTCACCGTCAGCTTGGCGGTTTGAAATCCGGCCAGAACGTTTTTCACGCCGGACTCGTATTCGGTCCAGTTCGCGTATTTCAGCGGCGCGATGTCGAAGAATACGTGCGGACCCGAAGCGTAGAACTGGGCCACATGAGAAGGATCGAGGGTGGACCAACCGTCCCAAATCTGCTGCATGTAGGCTTTGTCGGGGCCGGAAGCGGTGGCCTTCTTCACGGATTTATGGGTCTGGGCGAAACTTGTGCAGCTGGCGATCAAGCTTAGAGCAATCACCCCTAGAAACGCTTTGCGCATAGAGCCTCCAATTCAGCCGGAGATTGTCGCACAAAGGCCCGTCGCTAGCCAGTTTAGGAAAAAGGCATTAACCACGAAGGACACGAAGTATCATGAAGGCCATAGTGCGTAGTTTGTCCTTCGTGTCCTTGAGTGGTTATCGCGTGGCCTTAATTGACCGCCCAAAAAATAGCGTGATACGGTATTAGTCTTACCATTACCCGAAGCCAATCGAGGATTCATTGCCCGCAGTTGATGTGTCGACCATGATTCGCAAAACCGCTCTAAATGCTGTCCATCGCCAGGCAGGAGCCAAGATGGTGGACTTTAACGGCTGGGACATGCCGGTGGAGTATCCGTCGGTCGGGGGCATCATAGCCGAGCACAACGCTGTCCGCACCGGCGTGGGCATCTTCGACGTCAGCCACATGGGCGATATTCGCCTGTTTGGTCCGGGCGCGCTGGCGGCGGTGCAGCATATTTCGATGAACGACGCCTCCCGCTTGTCCATCGGACAGGCGCAATATTCCGCGTTGCTTTATCCACAGGGCACGTTTGTGGACGACGTGATCGTCCACCGTTTGGGAGATGATGACTATCTGCTGGTGATCAATGCCGGCACGCGCGAGAAGGATTTCACCTGGGTGCGCGACAATGCGAAGCAATTTGACTGCGAAGTGACGGATTTGTCCGACGACTACACTCAGATTGCCATCCAGGGGCCCAACGGTGTCAATCTGCTGCAGAAGTTGACCGATGTCGATCTTTCCGCGGTTAAGTTCTACTGGTTCACTCACGGCACGGTCTGCGGGCTGAAGAACACATTGATCGCCAGAACCGGGTATACCGCGGAAGATGGATTCGAGATCTATGTGCCCTCAGACAAGGCGACCAGCACCCGCGCATGGAATGACGTGCTGGAGGCTGGTAAAGAATTCGGGGCAGTCCCGTGTGGCTTGGGCTCGCGCAACACGCTGCGCCTCGAAGGCGCGCTCTCCCTCTACGGGCACGAAATTTCCGATACCATCAATGTGTGGGAAGCAGGGCTTCACCGCTTCTGCAAAATGGAGAAGCCAGGGTTCATCGGGCGCGAGGCTCTTGAGAAGGCTAAAACATCTGGACTGAAACGAACCCTGGTCGGACTTGAGATGGCGGAGCGCGGCATCGCCCGCGACGACTACAAAATACTCGATGAAAAAGGCGCGGCCATCGGACATATCACCAGCGGTTCATTCGCCCCGTTCTTAAAGAAAAGCATTGCGCTGGCATATGTTCCTCCGCAGTTTTCAGAGCTGGGATCTGCTGTAAAAGTCGAAATTCGCGGGCAAGGGGTCAAGGCCCAGGTGGTTCCGATACCGTTTTATAAACGGCCCAAAAAAGGTTAGGAGAGCGATGGATTACCCAACCGACTACAAATACACCAAGGAACACGAGTGGATCAACGCCGACGGCGCCAGTGCAACTATCGGAATCACGCACCATGCCCAGGAATCTTTGGGGGATATCGTATTCGTAGAGTTGCCGAAAGTCGGCGCACAGCTCACCGCTGGCAAGCCCTTCAGTTCCGTGGAGTCGGTTAAGGCGGTATCCGACCTGTTCGCGCCCGCCAGCGGCACGGTGACAGAGGTAAATGGCGAATTGACCTCTGCTCCTGAGAAGATCAATCAGAACGCGCACTCCGCCTGGATCGTCAAAATAACGCTGAAAGATCCGAACGAGCTGAATTCGCTGCTTTCCGCCGCGGATTACGAGAAGTTTGTCGCCGAAGAGGGCTAACCCGGGCGGAAGGATCGAAGTAGATGCAACGGACATCTAACTATCTTCATGCGCTACCTCCCCAAATCACCCAGTGACCGCGACGCGATGTTGAAGGCAATCGGCGTCAAGTCGATTGACGACCTTTTTTCTTATATACCCGCCGAGTATCAGCTTAAGCGCGACCTGAAAGTCCCGCGGCAGATGGCGGAGTCGGAGATTGTCGACTGGTTTCGCGAGCGTTCGCGCGAGAACGGCGACGGTTGTGCGACCTTTCTGGGGGCGGGGGCGTACTACCACTATCGTCCAGTAATCATCGATTCGCTGATCTCGCGCGGCGAGTTCCTCACTGCCTACACTCCCTATCAGGCGGAGATTTCCCAGGGCACACTGCAATCGATTTTTGAATTCCAGACGATGATCTGTGAACTCACCGGCATGGAGGTCGCCAACGCTTCCATGTATGACGGTTCTACCGCCGCAGCGGAAGCGGTGATGATGGCCGTGCGGCTTACGGGACGCCGTTCGGTGCTGGTGGCGCAGAGCTTGCATCCGGAGTATCGAGAGGTGCTTGAGACCTATGCTTCGCAGCAGGGCATGCCGATGTCGGTCACTCCGTACGCTGACAGCGGCCGCCTTGATCTCAAGAAACTCGAGAAGAGCATTACCGCGGAAACTGCCTGTGTTCTGATCCAGTCGCCCAATTTTTTTGGGACCATTGAAGACGTAGCCTCCATCGCGGAGTTGGCGCACAAGAATGGAGCGCTCTTGGTAGTTTCTATTGCCGAGGTGGTATCGCTCGGCATTGTCGAACCGCCACGCCAGGCCGATATCATTGCCATGGAAGCACAATCCTTCGGTGTACCTCTCGGTTTCGGGGGCCCCTACTGCGGAGTCATCGCGACCCGCGAGCAATATGTGCGCCAGATGCCGGGGCGTCTGGTTGGGCAGACCACCGACCGCAAGGGTAAGCGCGGCTTTGTTTTGACCCTGGCAACGCGCGAGCAGCACATCCGCCGCGAGAAGGCGACTTCGAATATTTGCACCAATCAGGCTCTGGTAGCCCTCATGGTGAATATCTTCATGACCATTTATGGCAAGGTGGGATTGCGCGAGCTCGCCCGGCACAACTTGGCTAAGACTGCCTATGCAGCCGGACAATTCGGAAAGCACGCCAAAGTGTTATTCTCCGGCGCGCCCCGCTTCAACGAATTCGTGATTGAGACCAGCGAAGATCCCTATGCCATCAACAGCCGGCTCTTGGGCCACAACATCGTTGGGGGATTGCCGCTGAAGAAATTCTTTCCTGAACTCAGCAACGCATCGCTCTGGTGCTGCACCGAGATGACCAGCCGTACTCTCATCGACACCGCCGTTGGGTTGGTGGCTGAAAGTGAGCGCTCGGTGCAGTCAGCGAAAGAAGAAGTGGAAGAGGTGGCGCGATGAAGCATGCCACTACCAAAGCCACTCGCCACGTGAATCAGAATGAAGGCCTGATCTTCGAGAAGTCGTCCGCAGGAAAAGCAGCCTGGAAGTTACCGCCGCTTGATGTGCCTGAGGTCGATTCTTCAACGCTTCTTGGTGCATCGGAAAGAAAAGATCTGGGTAACATGCCGGAAGTCAGCGAGATCGAAATTATTCGCCACTTCACCCGCCTCTCCACCTGGAATTACGCCATCGATCTTGGAATGTACCCGCTCGGCTCCTGCACCATGAAATACAACGCGCGAGTGAATGAAGTGGTCACGCGCATGGAGGGCATCGCCAATGGCCATCCTTATCAGCCTGAAAAAATCTCCCAGGGCGCACTCCGGATCATAAAAACGCTGAGCGACTGCCTGATCGAAATCACCGGTATGGACGCGATCACGTTGCAGCCTGCTGCCGGAGCTCACGGTGAGTTCACCGGATTGCTGATGATCCGGGCGCACCATCAAGCGAAGGGAAATCCCCGCAAGAAGATTCTCATTCCAGACTCGGCGCACGGTACCAACCCCGCAACCGCCGCCATGGCTGGATACGCGGTCGAGAATCTCAAATCGAATTCCCAGGGCATGGTGGATGTAGCTGCCCTGGCAGCGCAAATGAATGAAGACGTCGCCGCGCTGATGCTGACCAATCCCAACACTCTGGGCGTTTTCGAGCAGGAGATCCACAAGATCGCGGACCTCATGCACGCTAAAGGCGGCTTGCTTTACATGGATGGGGCAAATATGAATGCCCTGGTCGGCAAAGTTCGCCCCGGCGATTTTGGTGTCGACGTCATGCACTTGAATCTACACAAGACGTTCTCCACGCCGCATGGGGGAGGCGGTCCGGGCTCAGGGCCGGTTGCGATCAAAAAAATTCTCGAGCCATATTTACCGAAGCCAATCGTGATCACCAAGCCCGATGGAACGCTGGCGTTTGAATACAACCGTCCTCAGTCGGTCGGGCGCGTGCGCTCCTTCTACGGCAACTTCGGCATGTTCACCCGCGCACTGGCCTACACGCTGGCCAACGGACCGGATGGACTGAGGCAAACCACCGAAGACGCGGTCCTCAATGCCAACTACATCCGCAAAGGACTGGAAGGCGCTTATGACCTGCCCTACTCGACTCCCAGCATGCACGAGGTGGTTTTCAGCGATCGTCTCCAGGCCAAAAAAGGCGTGCGCACCATGGACATCGCCAAGCGCCTGATCGATTACGGGTTCCATCCCTACACCACGGCGTTCCCATTGATCGTTCCTGGCGCGCTGATGATTGAGCCCACAGAAAGCGAGCCCAAGGAAGAGCTGGATTTATTCATTGAGGCCATGCGCTCGATTGCTCAGGAAGTGGAAGAAGACCCACAAACCGTTCTCGATGCGCCCCATTCGACCCGAGTGTCACGGTTGGATGAGACTGCGGCCGCCCGCAAGCCGATCTTGCGCTGGAAGCCGCAGTCCTGAAACGCGGCCTACTTCTTTTCCGTAAGGTCGATGGACGCCCGGGTATTTTCCCAGTCCATCTGCAGGTTGCAGGCATTGCCTGAAGGCTTCAGGTTGATGGTAAAGTTTTCCATCGGCGAACCCAGCTTCGAAGCCTGCATATCGACGCGCGCAAAGTCGTCGCCTTCACCAGGATAGGGAACGCCCCACTCTCCGGTTTTCTTGCTGATCACGAGCGTCCATTTGTCTTCGTTCGGCACTGTGAACAGCGTGTAGGTGCCGGCGGGGACGTCTTTCCCGCCAACCGAAAGACTGGTGCCGGTCACCAGCGTGGTGGCTTCATTCGCGCCCGCCCGCCAAACCTGTCCATAAGGGACCAACCCACCGTAAATCTTGCGGCCCTTCGCCCGTGGGCTGGAATAGTCGACGTGAATGGTCTTGCCGCTCGACAGTTTGCAGTCGGCCTGCGCCGGAGGGCTGGGGCGCTTGCTCTTATCCTGCTGGGCAAATGTCAGGGTGCTAAGACAGAGAATCAGAATGGAAAAAATGGTAGCGCGCTTAATCATGGAAGATCTCCTATGCCATTCGTGGCTTGATGCAACCAACTTAGACTATGCAGGATGCCGCCGGTTAGCAACCGCGAGGGTGCCCCGTTCAAGTGTCGCTCGGGCGGAGCTTTTCGCCCTCACCTCCAGCTCGGCCTTGGTTAGAGGCGGTAGAAACTCAACGCGGCGTCCCCTTGGGTAAGCCTCCGGTATCGCTTCAGCCTCCCGATTTCGTCGCCGGGGTCGGAGCGTTTGTGGTGTTCGGCGACGATTATGGTCTTCTCGGTCACGAGTGGAGACTCGGCCAGCAAGGCTAGTGTCTGTTTGTACGCCGCGTCTAATCTGTAGGGAGGGTCCAGAAAGACGAAGTCGGCCGGGAGTCCGCGGAGTTTAGGTAGTGCCCGCGCTGCATCCTGTTGCAACACCTCAAATCCAGAATCGATTCCCAGAGACTTCAAATTTTGACGAATGACACTCACCGCGGCGGCTGAGGACTCCACAAATTGCACCTTTGCCGCGCCACGGCTGATCGCTTCTATCCCCACTGCCCCGGTTCCGGCAAATAGATCAATCCAAGTCGTGCCCTCAAGCGCATTCGGATTCCCCGCCGTCAGCACATTTAGAAGCGTCTCGCGCAGCCGGTCGGCTGTGGGTCGAATGTCCATCCCCGGCAAGGGGCGCAAGACGCGGCTGCGATATTTACCGGCAATCACTCTCATGGGTTAACCAGGGGGATCCTGGGAGTTTTTCCTTCGTGTACCTTCGTGTCCTCGATCGTGAATGCCTTGGCTCTCACGCTATAGAATAGTAAATGTACTTTCATGAGAAATTGGTCGATTCCGGCTGGCCGTCTTTTTGGCGTCGAACTTCGCATTCACCTCTCGTTTTTCCTCTTGTTCCTGTTTGTGCTTTTGACCAACCCCACTTCAAGCCCGTCCGCGGCGGCCGGACCTCGCAGCTTGGCCCTGGTCGGTATGATTTTCGTCTGTGTGGTAGCTCATGAGCTGGCGCACTCTCTGACCGGCCTGCATGCTGGAATTCCAGCCAAGGCGGTAATTCTGCTTCCTATCGGCGGAGTAACTCTAATGGACGAAACCCGCCAGACCGCAATACCAGCCCCCGATACGTGGAAACGTGACATTCGCATTGCGATGGCTGGCCCGGCGATCAGTCTGCTAATTGGTTTCATCGCCGGCGCCATCCTGGTTTCGATCGCGCCCGAAATGAATTTGTGGAAGCGGCCTTACGTTACCCCGAGCAATCTGCTGCGCAGTCTGGTCTGGGTAAATATCTTTCTGGGACTGTTCAATCTGCTGCCGGCATATCCTCTCGACGGTGGGCGGGTGCTGCGCGCAATCTTCGCCCGCAAGATGGACCCGGTCCGCGCCACCCGGAGGGCGGTATCGATCGGTCAGACTTTCGCCATGGCGTTCATGTTCGCCGGGATTTGGGATGTCTGGCTGATCCTGGTGGGACTGTTCCTCTTCGCGGCAGCGCAGCTGGAAGAGCGCTCCGCTGTGTTCCAGTCGGTGCTCGAAACCGTTCATCTGGAAGACGTAATGCTGACCGACTTCGCGACTTTATCGCCTGCCGATACTCTGGAAGACGCGCTTGAGAAGGCCGTCCACACCTTGCAGGATGACTTCCCGGTTATTCGCGGTACAGACATGGTAGGCGTGATCTCGAAACAAAAAATTCTGGATGCGCTTAGATCTGAGGGCAATGGCTACGTTCAGGCGGTGATGAATCGGATTTTCGAAGTCGCGCAGAAGAAAGAATCGCTGGCGTCAGCGTTCCGCAAACTTACCTCGCGGAATCTCAGCATCATTCCGATTGTGGAAGATCAGCGGTTGGTTGGAATCGTGACCCTGCAGAACCTGATGCACTCCATGGCGCTGCTGGCCGAAAGCCGCAAGCTGCGCCGGGAGACCTAAAGCAGCAGAATCGCCTTTGCCTGGCGAACAGCCGGCACCTTCTTTAGTTCGTCCAAAACCTTGTCCGGAACTCGCCCATCGACATGCACCACTGCGATCGCTTCGTTGGGCTCACCCGAATTGGGTCTACCGACACGACGTCCTAACGAGAAGTTGGCGATGTTGATCTTCTGCTCGCCCAGGATTGTCCCTACGCGCCCAATGACGCCTGGTACATCGTTGTTACGCATGTAGATCAGGTTTGTCTCCAGTGGAGCCTCTACGTCAATTCCGTCCACGTGCATCAGGCGCGGGACCGCTTTGTGGATCACTGATCCCTTCACAATGTGCTCTTCCCGCGAGGTCTTCAGCAAAAGCGAGATCACGCTCTCGGTGCTGCCGGAAGTCTTGGCCTTCTTGGCTTCGTGCACCGGCAATCCGCGAGAAGCGGCCATGGAAGCGGCGTTTACTAGGTTGGCTTTTTCTTCCAACCCCTGATGGTTGAGAATTCCTTTGATCGCGGCATTGCGGATCAGTTCAGTCTTTCCCTCGGCGACGTGGCCGCTGTACCGCAGGGAAATCTCCACTAGCGAACCATCGCTGACCTGCGCCAGAAACGCCCCCAGTCGCTCGGCCAGGACGATGTAAGGCTGAAGCTCCACGTACTCATCGTGAGATAGGGAAGGCACGTTGACCGCGTTCTGAATCACGCCGTCTTTCAGGTATTCCTTCACTTGCTGCGCGATCTGGTATCCCACCGCCTCTTGCGCTTCGTTGGTTGATCCGCCAATGTGCGGTGTCAAAATTACGTTGTCCAACCCGGTAAATGGAGAGTTCTTGAGCGGCTCTTCGACGAATACGTCCAGAGCGGCGCCGCCAACCGCGCCTTCTTTTAAAGCTTCGGCCAGTGCCGCCTCATCAACCAATTCACCGCGGGCGCAGTTCACCAACCGGACTCCGCGCTTCATCTTCATGATCGACTTTGGGTTGATCATGCCCGCGGTCTGTGACGTCAACCCGACGTGCAGGGTCAGGTAGTCGGCGACGGCGTAGAGTTCGTCCAGGCTCGCCATACGGATGCCTTGCTCTTTCGCGATCGAAGTCGAGATGAAGGGATCGTGGCCGACCAGTTCCATACCGAAAGCGCGGGCACGGCGTGCGACTTCCATCCCTACGCGGCCCAGGCCAACGATTCCCAGCGTCTTGCCGCGCAACTCCGTGCCTTGCAATGACTTCTTTTCCCACCTCCCGGCATGCATGAGTGTGTTTGCGCGTGCAAGATGGCGTGCCATCGCGAGCATTACGCCGATGGTCTGTTCAGCGACAGCGACTGCGTTCGCTCCCGGCGTATTCATCACCGCAATACCCGCACGGGTAGCGGCTTCCAGGTCGATATTGTCCACGCCGACCCCGGCACGCCCAATGACCCGCAGTTTCTTGGCGTGCTGCAGCAGATCGCCATTCACCTGCACGGCCGAGCGGACGATCAGCGCATCCGCCGTCTCCAATTGCGCCGGGAGATTTCCGTTCAACTGCTCCGGGGTAACGACGTCCCACGTAGGCTCACGCAACAGATCAGTGGCGCGTGAAGACATTTTTTCGGCAATGACTACCTTCATGTTTACAAAATCTCCGTGAAACCCTTTCGACTACTTCTTGCGTCCGCCAAGCATTTCGTCGGGATCGCGCTGCACTTGGGTGAAGCCGGCAGGGACCTCGAACAGACCCTTATCCAGCGAATTGCTGGAGTAAGAAGTGACTTCTGTCTGCATGTCCATCAGCGAACCACTGTTCGACGATGACTGTCCTGACGAATTCCCTGAATTGTTTGAATTGTCCTGATCCTGTTTCTTCTTCCGGCCGAACATTCCGCCCAGGCCCTTGCCGAGAGCTTCACGCGCACTCGTAGGTTTCGAGTCTTCGCTCTGCTGAGCTGTGGGCTGAGCTTGCGGCGCCTGTGCCTGCTGGCCTTGCGCTCCCATTCCCATGGTCATGGTCTGCAACAAGGGCATGCCTTGTAGTTTGACCGAGCTCTTGCGGAACTCTTCCATGGCCGGACCCATCTGCGGATTCATGTTCATGCCCGCCATGCTGCCCATCGTTCCCGGCAGCCAATCCAGTTCTTTGGCTAGCTTTACGTAAAAATCCCGAACTTCGCCGTAGCCCGGAATCGAAGCCGCAACCCACGAGTCCGAAGTGACCGTCATCGACATGCTCTCGGCCTTCTCCTGTGCTTTCGGGTCGGTCGATTCCATCTGCATATCGATCTTCATCTTCACTTCCTTGGTAGGAAGGTTCAACACGGTACGGGTAGCGCCGGTCTCCTGCACGTCAATCTTGGGGGTGATCTTCACATTAGCTGCCTCGGGATGCTTGCTGACTTCCTTGGCCTGCTGTTCCTTGGCTCGCTCCTGTGCCTTCTGCAACGCGGCCTTGAACTCATCAAAGGTCATCGACGAGTAGGTCTTGTTGGTGTTGTCGATGGTGATGAAGCGCTTGCCATCCGCGTCGATGATCTCAATCCGCCCATCCGAATGTTCCGTCCGCAGCATGTTGTTTTTCAGCATGATGGTGGATGTTTGCGGATCGGTCATCTGACGGGCGCTCTTGCTGAACACGCCCAGGGTCTTGGTCATGCTGACCAAGGCGCCGCCGGTGATTTTGGTGGTTTGCGAATACTGGAAATCGGCAAAGCTAACCCCGACCCCACACACGACGACGAAGATTGCAGTCCCTCTAATTTTCATGGTTGACCTCTAAGAATCAGACAAGGGAAATTCTAGCAGTTTGCGGCTTTAGCCAGCGTGGCAGCGTCCGCTCAGGCGGACGACCCCCTCATCCTTCGATACGCACTTTAGCGCCTCCGGATTCGGGCGCTAAAGGGCCACGCTTCCACTGTGAGACGCTATACGCCGACCGCTACTTCCCGCGCACTTCGCGCATAAACTTCCTGCGCGGCCCGGACTGCCGATCCGAACTCGACATCTTTGCCAGTCACGCTGCTCAGTACCTGCTCCAATGCGGCCAGCAGGCCAATCGTGTCGAGGTAGTCGTAGTAGCCAATGTGCGCGACCCTGAAAAGCTTTCCCTTCATATCGTCGCCTTGGCCGTTGGCTACCACTGCGGAGAACTTGTCCCGGAATTCCTTCACGATCTTGCTGGAGTCGAGTCCGGCCGGAGATTTGACTGCCGTAAGTGCAGCTGCGGGGGCCGACGGTGCAAATAGTTCCAGCCCCAGGGCCTTAATCCCTGCACGGGTCATCTCCGCCGCTAGCTCCGCGTTGTTAACCAGTGCTTCGCGACCGGCAGCGAGATCGCCATTACCCATTTGGCGGACAAAATCCAAGGCCGCTCCCAGCGCCGCGAACAGCGAAGTAGCGGGCGTGTAGGCTGATTCGCCTTTGGCGGCTGCTTTGCGCTCTTTCCGGAAGTCAAAGTAGTAGCGTGGGGACTTGGTCGTTTCTGTTCGTTTCCACGCGCGCTCGCTGACCGCGCAATAGGCCAAGCCGGGAGGAATCATCAGTGCCTTCTGGGATCCGCCGATGATGAGGTCGATGCCCCAGCCGTCCACATCGAAGTGCGTCGTCCCCAAGCCGGTGATGGCATCGACTACCAACAGCATTTCGTCGCCCTTGCCGCGTACCAACTGGGCGATGCTCTTGATGTCATGCCGGGCGCCGGTCGAGCTCTCCGTAGCTTGAACGTAGACCACGCGAACTTCCGAGGTAAGCTTTTCCCTCACTTCATTCAGCGAAAAGGTCTGGCCGTAGGGTGCGCTGATCACCTCCACCGCACATCCGAACGACTTGGTCAGATCGCGCCACCTCTCGCCAAACTTGCCGGCGGTCAAAACCAGAACTTTGTCTCCCGGAGAAGTCAGGTTCGACACCGAGCCTTCCATTACGCCGGTGCCGGACGAGGCCAGAACCAGAACGTCGTTTTTGGTGCCGATAAAGTCCTTCATATCGGCCAGAACGCGGGTGAAAAGCGCGCGAAAATCGGCGGTGCGGTGGTGCAGCGAAAACGACGCCATCGCAGTCTGCGCAGCGGGGAGCAGAGGCGTGGGTCCGGGCGTAAATAAACGATTCTTCAGCAGCATCTCTGGCAAGTCCTTGTGGTAGGGAGCAACCCTTTAGTTTAACCGGAACCGGCACTTTCCAGCATGCGAATCCCCGTTGCAATCAATCGAGGAATCCGATAGCAGATATAATGACCAATAATGACTTTGAGTGAACAGATTCAAAAAGACATTACCGCGGCCATGAAGGCGCGGGACGAAGAGCGCCTGTCCACCCTGCGCATGGTAAAGACCGCTCTCAAGAACAAAGAAATTGAAAAGATGGCGCCGCTCGACGACAAAGAATCGCAGCAAATCCTGAGCACGCTGATCAAACAGCGCAAAGATTCGGTGGAACAGTTCACCAAGGGTGGGCGCAGCGAACTCGCCGCCAAGGAAGGCCGCGAGATCGTCATGATCGAGGCTTATCTTCCCCAGGCCGCTGGAGAAGAGGACATCCGCGCTGGGGTCCGCGCGGTCATCACCGGAATGCCTGCTCCTCCCGCCATGAAAGACATGGGGAATGTGATGAAAGCCGTTATGGCCAACTTTGCCGGGGCAGGTATCCGGGTGGAAGGCAAAGTTGTCAGCGACATTGTGAAACAGGAATTAGCCGGTAAATAGACATCTAAATTTATTTATGAAGATGAAGCACTCAGCGTTGGTTGCTTTTTTCCTTTTGTTTGCACTGTTTGTCTCAGCCCAGGACGCGTCCCTGCTCAAACCTCCCAAGGGATCCAAGGTCGCCCTGATCGTTTTCGAAGACTTGCAGTGCCCGGACTGCCGCCGCGCCAACCCGCTGCTCAACGAAGCCGCCAAGACCTACAAGATTCCCCTGGTTAGGCACGACTTCCCGCTGCCAATGCATAACTGGTCGATGGATGCCGCCATTATTGCCCGCTATCTCGACACTCATTCCGAGCGGCTTGGCGATGCCTATCGGGATTTCGTCTTCGAGCACCAGTTGGAAATCACGCCGCAGAACCTGCGAGCCATGTCAGAGAAGTTCGCTGCCGACAACAAAGTCACGCTGCCATTCGTAGTGGACCCCAAGGGAGACCTCGCGGCCAAGATCGCAGTAGACAAGAACCTGGGACAGCGTGTCGGAATCAATCACACGCCCACGATCTACGTGGTGAGCAACACCACCCAGGGCAAGCCGTTTATAGAGGTGGCCGACCGCAGCCAGCTATTCCAACTGATAGAAGCCATGAAGCGGCAGAACTAGCCGGCTAAACAACTCCCTCGGGTATCTACCCTCTCTCAAACGCGTGTTTCTTTTCTAACTCGGCGACGGCGCTTTGCATGTCGGCCTCGAACTTTTCCGCCAGTGCCATCAAGGACGCATTGGCCGAGGCATACTCACCTTCCACCGTCAGCAGACCTTCTTCAGCCAGCCTGCGGGCTACTTCCAAAATGTGGCCCGGAGTAGTGTCAACGAACAATGCCTCGGTGGGATCGCCAATCCATACCGGCCCGCCCACCAATTTCGTCTGCCAGTAAACCTTGCGGCAAACCAGTTGCCGGATGTCGTCCTCGGTCGCCTTGCCAAACACCCACTTGCTGCGTTTGAAGTCATAGTGGCGGCTGGAAAAATTGACCGGCACCAGCTTGCCCGACTTCACAAACTCGATCTGCCGACGGTCGACTTCCTTGCGCAATGAATTAATTACCGGACCTTCCGCGTCCTTGGGCTCGAGCGAAGGCATGACCTCGCGGACGGTAGCAGACATATTGACCGCAACCGGTGCATGAAGCCCGGGAGCACTCTCCAGGCGGACATCGGCATGGAGGAACGAAAAATCGGCCCCGGAGGTCGACCTACGGAAGGGCCACTGCAGCTGAAACGAGAGCGGCAGGCCGGTCTGGGTCACATAAATTTGCTTAGAAGTTTCTTGGGAGGTCATCGCTCGAACATTTTACATTCAATTTGGAAGGCACGGTTTACTGCTCTAAATGAACCAAATTTGCATTAAAACTCCAAAACCGGCGCCGGATAGGGCCTGTTCTTCCCACTTATTAGCATCTCTGATTCGTACAAAACCAGATTCGCGAAATTTCCATTTGCGTATTTCACCTTAGTCTCCATAGAATCCTCGCAAATTTAATTCTGCCGTTTGCGGGGCTGAGCCTCGGGGGGACAAACGAAATGCGATTTTTACTACTCATCATCCTGTTATGTGTCTCGGCTTCGCCGGGATGGGCCGCCGAAGAATCCCAGGCCATATGCACATTCACCGACCAGAACGAGGTCAGCGTCCGTTATAACCCAGTCTCGATCAAGGATAGTTCACGCCCACAGAACGGAAAAGTCTGGGCCCCGGGAGGTTCACCTCTCCTTTTATTTGCCCAGACGCCGCTTAACGTCAACAACGTCGATTTGGCGGTGGGGGCCTATAGCCTCTACCTGATTCCCAACAAGAGCGAATGGACGCTGATCGTCAACAAGAATGTAAATACCGGCGGCACTTACAGCGAGAAGGATGACTTGGTGCGAACCAAGATGGAGAGCGCGCCGTTGGGATCGCCTTCCGACCATCTAAACGTTTCCTTCGGACGCATTGCTCCCAAGCAGTGCGAACTACGGGTCTATTACGACAAGATCGGCACCTGGGCCACAATCTCTGAGAAGTAGCGCATTTATCACGAGGGACACAAAGGCACACCAAGGAGAACCAACTGGTGGATTCAGAGATTTCCTTGGCGAGCCTTAGTGCCCTTCGTGGTTAGGGGTTTTGGGCTGGCGTCTTCAGGAATTTAGGTTGCTCTCCACGTGACCACGGGTCGTATTCCTGTGCATAATGCATGCGCTTGCGCGTGGTGGGGTGGTCCCACGCCCACCACGCGAAGAAATCGTTGATGTAGGGATATTCCAGCCAATTTTCTCCCAATTTCTGAAACGACTGGGCCGCCACTTGCTGCGAATTCGGCGTCAAACCGTGGATGACTTCCAGACCGAAAGTGTCCGCCTGGTGTTCCAGGTGGCGGCTGAATCCGTTTTCAATCGGACTCCCCAGAAAGAAAAGTATTCCCATAAGAAGGGCCAACAGCGGCAGCGAGGCCCAGTCGCTCATGTCGCGGATCCGCCATCGGGCCCCCCAGCGGCGCAGCATCCATCCCGAGACGCGATAACTCACATAGAAGAAAAGAAGCGAAAGCGCGAACGACGCCACTATTGCCTGCACAATATGTTTTAAAACGTAGTGGCCCATCTCATGGCCGAAGACAAACATGATCTCGGGATTGGTCATGTGCTTCTCGGTTGTATCCCACACCACCACGCGCTTGCTAGCGCCAAAGCCGGTAACGTAAGCGTTGTCGCCGGTATATTTTTCGCTGGCTGCCATCTCGAAGATGCGGCTGCGCGGTATCTCCAACCCGCCGCGCTTCACCACGCGCTCGATCTGGTCAACCAGTTCCGGATTTTTCTGCTCCAGTGGCACGTACTTATTGAACATGGGCTCGATGATCACCGGCGAGACAAACACCACCAACACAATGATGGGCAGGCAAACCAGCCATCCGTAGAACCACCAGCGGCGGGGGCTGCAACGGATCATCAGGTAGAACAACGAACCGAGAAGAGCTTCTAGGATTACCGCCAGCAGCAGGCCTTTGGCCCAGTCGGTCCACCAGGAAGCCCAGCCCTGGACGGAAAGACCGTAGGACATGCTGATGTGGTGGCGATAGAGGTCTCCTGGAATGGTGAGAATGGCGATGGCAATGGCGAGAATGGGGATAACAAGCAGGCCCTGCACCCACTTTCGTTCCGAGATTCTTTCCGCCCAGTCGCGCACCTTTGCGCCGGCGGCAAGGAACAATGCAGCGATCAGGATGGCAAAGCCGTAGGCTGCGTCGACGAATTGAACTTTGGTAGAAAGTGAGTAGAGGCCGTGGGCCTTTTCCAGTTTGTCGGGAGGAAGAGAGTATTCGCGGATGGTGTGAGGCGATATTGCGGCGGCTGATTGCCCGAGGTCGGTTGACTGGCCGGAGGAAGGCATGGCAGTGGCGAGAAACAGTGAGAAAAAGACAGCAAGAGTGGCTAGGCGCATGACGGTTGTAGTTTCGTGCGCAGGCAATCTTATGGGAGATGGGAGCGCGCAGCAATCAAGGTTGCCGGCGAGGTGGGAAATCGAGAGCTAGAGCCCCGTCCGGTACTGGGCGAGTTTGGCCGGTCAAGGTGCCGGGCCGGTCTGGAACGAAGGAGAACCTGGCAGCGGTCCCTCGACTATTGGAACGTAATGACGACCTTCGCGGAAGCGTGCCCCGCTTCCAGATATGCGACGGCACTGGCGGTATCAGCCAGGGAGTAGCGTCTATCGATCACTGGATTTACCTTTCGGTGTCGATAAATCCACAGAGCGTCATCAGATCGTCCAAACGTTGAATTTCGCGTGAGGCGTTGGATGAAGTCACTCAGCAGGAGCCTCACGACACGAACATCTGGGTCAGATGAGTCATGCGCAGCAATTCCTGCACGCCTGATGTTATGTTGGCGAGTTCCAGATGACATTGCCCTTGCTTGATGGCCGACGCCTTCAAACCAACCAGTGCTCCGAGTCCGGCGCTATCTAGATATCGAACGCTCCCGACATCGATAACGATGCTTCCTCCAAGCGCAATGAGTGGCCTGACCAGATCCTTGATCTCGTCGGTGGTCTCCATGACCAGTTCGCCATGACACTTGATGGTCGTCACGGAATTCCCGCTTTTATCGGTGGACTTCTCAAGTTCACAGCGGAACGAACCATCTCGGGCCATAGGGGGGAGGTCTCCTTTGTAAATAGGTTAGCGCCTGCTTGCCTGCCTAGGCTTTCGGCGCTCCCTGCATCAGCTCAACGATCATCGTATAGAGATGGTTGCGGGTCTCAAGCCTCACTCCGGCGCGAGTGATGTAGCGGATCACGATGTCAACGCTGGTCCCCGCCGGCCGGAGATTGACCGACGGCATGGCGCTGAATTGGGGCGAGCCTTCTTCGCGGGTCACGCGCTTCCATTCCGCCTCCGCCATTTTGGCATCCGTTTCGGTTATCTTCACCGTCGCTTCGTAGATTCCCTTGATCAGCGCATGCGTATCGGTGCCGGGAGGAACGGTTACCTTGATCTCATCCCACATCCACTGCCCTACCGTGGAAAAGTTGAAATACTTGCCGCGTATGGCGTAGCCGTTCAGGAAGGAAACTCTTCGCCCCGTAGGATGGCCAGTGGCCGTCCAGTTTCCCGTCTCAAGTAACCAGGTGCGGAAGAGGCCTAGATGCACCACCTCGCCACCGACACCATCGATCTCTACCCAGTCCCTGATCCGGACGCCGTTTGGCCCCATAAGAACAAACCAACCGCAGAATGCCAGGATGAAATCCTGAAATACGACCGTTAATCCTGCGGTGGCCAAACCGAGAATGGTTGGCATCTGCTGGGGTACTCCGAAAATGACCAGCAGAATCAGCAAGAGGCCGACCAGTTGCGTTCCCAGATTCAAGACCGTTTTGAGCGTCTGCTTTTGCCGAGGATCGCGAACCATCTTCTCCAGTGCCAGTTGCAGGATCCAGCCCGCGAGGATCACCAGAAGGCAGATCGCAGTAATCCAGGCCAGCGACCGTAAAATCAAATGAACTACGATCTTCCGCTGTATTTCGACCTGCGCACCCCATCGCCCGTAGAGCGCTACCAGCTGCTGTTGCGCACCCAGGCGGTCGTTGAGGATGCCTAGGATGTTTTGCTGGTCGCTTGTCCGGCGCAACCGTTCAATTCGTTCCGCACTGGATTCGGCAGCGGCTTTGTCGGCATGCGCCCCGGCTTCTGCCTTCATCGCCGCCTGATCGCCGGTCAGCGCGGCCACGTCGGCCCTGGCCAATTGCTCGGCCTGCGCGATCAGTTGGCTGCGCTTGCGGTTGGATCCCCAGGTTGCTATCTGCTGTGCAAGAGTCGTGTATTGTTCCGCGGTCGCGACGGCGGTTTGTCCACCGTCCTTCGAGGCATTGTCCTTGTACTGCTTCACCGCGGCTCGGCGTGCCGCCAGCTCCTGCTGAAGCTTGACCAACTGAGATCCGCTTTCTCGGGAGAGGTCTTCGATGGAATCGGCCAGTTCGTTTTGATCGAGGCCAAGTTGCGCTTTTGCGATCTCCAAATCGCTGGTATTGGAGACTTCGCCCGCAGGTGTCTTGCCTGCTGCCGAGAGCGCTGCGACCCGAGCCTCATCGTTTTTGACGGTCTCCTGAAGCTCTGTGACCCGCTGCTGCAAAGCCAATGCTTTGCCGCTCAGCTTCGGCTTATCGAGAC
>Ga0097621_100000505_pt1 | contig 27268 bp, 19 predicted proteins | sample KBSMisM72_FD_73165 | JGI IMG/M metagenome (GOLD analysis project Ga0097621, IMG submission 73165) | Miscanthus rhizosphere microbial communities from Kellogg Biological Station, Michigan, USA - KBS Miscanthus M7-2 (version 2) (version 2) | ecosystem: Host-associated > Plants > Roots >... | reverse complement strand
GGGGTGGTGGCTTTGGCGGCGGCGGATGGGGCGGGGGAGGCGGAGGCTTTGGTGGAGGCGGGGGCGGATTCGGCGGGTTTGGCGGCGGAAGCTCAGGCGGCGGTGGAGCCAGCGGCGGCTGGTAAGGAGAATGCAATGACACCAGAAAAACTGATTACGGAGTTCACTACCCGCGCGAAGGCTGCCGCTGGAGAAAACCTGCACAGCCTGATTCTTTACGGCTCCGCTGCCGATGGCGAATTTCATTCAGAATTCTCCGATGTGAATCTGCTCTGCGTTCTGCGCGATACATCGTTTCGCTCGCTGCAAACCCTGGCGCCAACTGTGAAGTGGTGGCTGGGCGAGAAGCAACCCGTTCCCCAGGTAACAACCGGCGAAGAAATGAGGCGCTCCGCCGACGTTTTCGCCATCGAGTTACTCGATATGAGGCAGCGGCACCGGGTGCTTGCCGGCGACGATGTCCTAAGCGGATTGCATGTCGACTTGCATCACCACCGGGTTCAGGTCGAGTACGAGCTTCGCGAGAAGCTCATGCTGCTGCGCAAAGGCGCGATGGTCGCCGGCGACAATGAGGGCCGGCTTTGGGATCTGCTTCTTAGCTCACTATCGGCTTTTACCACCCTGTTCCGACACGCCTCCATTGCGCTGAACGGAGGTGCTCCCGCCTCCAGGCGTGACGCAGCGGCAGAACTAGCGCAACGCATCCATTTCGATTCTTCCCCATTCCTGCAGTTGCTGGCGATTCGCGAGAAGCGCGCCGAGCGCAAACAATTCGACGCAACCGAAGTTTTCAGCCGATATCTGGCCGCGGTCGAGCAAGTCGCCGCCGCAGTGGATACAATGTTTGATCCGGGAGATCACCAATGAGTAAAGCTCTGATCGTCATCGTGGTTCTTGTACTGATTGCGTTCCTCGCGTTCGGGCAATACGTAAGTGTCAAGAACACGCTGGTCACCAAGAACGAAACCGTGAAGTCCGCCTGGTCCCAGGTGGACGTGGTGCTGCAACGTCGCGCCGACCTCATCCCCAACCTGGTGGAAACGGTAAAGGGATTCGCGCAGCAGGAGCAGACCGTCTTCGGTGATATCGCCAAGGCGCGCTCGGCGCTGCTTTCCGCGGGAACTCCGGCCGGCAAGATCGCCGCCAATCAACAGCTCGACAGCGCCATCGGCCGCCTGCTGGTTGTTGTCGAGAATTACCCTCAGCTCAGATCAAACGAAAATTTTCTGCGTTTACAGGATGAATTGGCAGGAACGGAAAACCGAATCGCGGTCGAGCGCAAACGCTACAACGACTCCCTCCAGGACTACAACACTTATATCCAGAAATTCCCCAACAGCATGTTCGCCGGATGGGCCGGTTTCAAGGTTAACGATGCCTACTTTGCTGCGTCGGAAGGCGCACGCCAGGTTCCGAAGGTGAACTTCGGCGCGCCGGCGCCGCAACCAGCACCTGCTCCGGCGCGATAGCGGAGAGACGGGCAGGTCGCCCGTCCCCAGGTGCCTCTTCCGCGCGGCAACCGGCTATGCTCTCGCCGGTCTTCTCAGCCAGGCCCAGACTCCAGCTCCGCGCCCTTTATATCGGGTACGGGCGATCGAAAGCATCAGCATCGCCAGTGAAATGGCAACCAGACCGAAAGTTGCGGTCTGAATGTTTTGCACGCGCTTAGGCAGAATCGAAACTTTCCCGTATACCAGCTCGATGTGAACCCAATAAACCAGCAATGAAGTTTGGCCCAGCTGCGCCATCGGACTGAATCCCCACGCTCCCAATCCCCACCGGCACCAGGCGTAAATCGTCACGAGAATGACCAACAACACGCCCAACCGGATGAAAAAGAAATTCGGGCTGGTGTGCCAGAAATCGTAGACTGGATAAATCTGCGCCACTCTCAAATCGATCCAGTAAGCAACACCCCCGATGGCGAGACCGGCTAAACCGGCGCCTACAACGACTGCGGCTTCTCTTCTCTTCGCCCAGGCGCTGAACAGAACGAAACCTAAAGCGAGTCCGGCGAACGCAAATCCTGCCCAGGGGAAAATTGGAAACAGTCCCCGCTGTGGGACACCCTGATTGTGTACGCCATCCAGGTAGGACTCGATTGGCCAAGGCAGCCAATGCGGACGCCAGACCGTCCACAGCAATGGGGTGAGCATCGCGATCGCGACGGTAACGGCAAAGCCCATGCAAGCCAGAGCGCGCAAACCGCCACCCGCAACTGCGACCGCCCAGCAAGCCAGGCCCATCAGCATCATTGCCGTGCCAATGGAGTTGAGAATGTCCACCCGGAGAAGGTCGCTCCAGGGTGCCCATCCTAGCGCGACCAGGAATTCCTGCAGACGGAACAACATGCCCAGGCCAAAGATTTCGGCTCCGCGTCGGATGGTCGACTGTCCAACGTCACTAACGCTGACACCGCGGTGCGTGAGCTTCAATGTCACCATGGCAAAAGAAATTCCCGCGAGAAACAAAAACAGCGGAGCAGGCAGCCCCCCGAGTAATCGCGAATATGCAAAGAATGCCCCCTTTCGCGCTTCGGGCGACAGCCACGCGTCATAGCAGTGCGTCTGAAACATCAGGACGCATGCCAGCCCCCGCATCCAGTCGATATATGCAAGCCGTGATTGATAGTTGGCAGCCACGAAGAAAAGGTCGAGTAGTGGGCATAATTTTACGGCACAAAGTGGACCTCCGGTTAGCGCCGGTCGTGGTACCTGGCTTCGACGTGTGAACCCTCGCACTCGCGGATAGAATCATAGTTTCCTTCTTTGGAGGTAACCGGATGGGTCTCAATCTTTGCTGGCTGTTGATCTTGCTGCCATCTCTGGGCTTGCCGAACTTCGCACAGACTTCGAAGCCGGTCTCCGCGCATGAAGAAGGAGTGATTCGCGAAGTCCTGGAGCTCGAACAGCGCACCAAGGACGCAATGGTCAAGAACGATGCTACTTTCACGGAGCATTCACTGGCTGAAAACTATATTGCCATTGGCCCATTGGGAGACGTCATCACCAAGGGGGATGTTGTGGCCGCACGGCGCACCTCAAAGTTGCACTACGAATCGGTTGAATTCAGTGAGGTGGCCGTACGGGTTTACGGCGACACCGCGATCGTAACTGCGCGCGCCGAAGTGAAAGGCACCGACTTGGGGCAGGATTTTGGTGGACCCTATCGCTTTACCAGAGTGTGGGTGAAACACGGTGGAGAGTGGCGCACTGTAAGCTACCAGGCGACCGCAACGCAATAGCAGATGCTATGTCACTTCGATCGGATGGCGCGCATCGCGCTTCGAATCTTCCTGGGACGGTTCTTCGAGCAGGCGCGCGCTGATGCGCAATGCGTCAACTTCACGGCGCACTTTTACCAGTTCCTGTTCTTTCGCTCGCAACACTTCCATCGGATTTTTCATGGCAATACCTCTAGAAAATATTTGGGTCAGGATTTAGGAGTGCAGGGAATTACATGGCCCTATTGAGACTCTAGATGGATGGAAAGCAGAAATCAACGGTAACGAAAGTACAGGTATCTTCTTCTTATTCAGCTAGTGTCCGATGTGGTACGGGTGCCGATTCAATATTGTGAAGGCACGGTAAACCTGCTCCAACAAGACCACGCGCGCGAGTTCGTGCGGCATAGTCATTTTTCCGAGCGATAAAATGTTGGAAGCCGCTCTGCGCACCTCGTCGCTGAATCCGTTTGCCGGCCCAATTGCAAAGAGCAATGAAAGCGAATTATTTTCCCGATGATTGCGGACGAACTCCGCAAACTCCTCAGAGGAAAATTGCTTGCCTGAACTCTCGAGCAAAACCAGGCAACACTTGCTTCGGGAACCCTCTCCCATCGCCAGCCGCAGTAGGGCGGCTTCATCCCGCAAGACCACCCCCTCTGCTTCGGCAAAACGAGAGAGCCGCTTCAGATATTCCACGCTCAGCGCCTCAATGGCAGCTTCTTTGGTCTTGCCGATCCATGCAATTTTGAGCTTCAAGGATGAACCGCGAGTGTCGAACTACGCAGGCTCCTTCTTCAAACGCGGAACTGCCGCCTTCTTAGCGCGAGCCCGCGGCTTGAGTTCAAAAGGTTCCAGCCGCTTGGCCGACTTCCACAACCGCTCCAACTCGTAATATTCCCGCGCTTTCTGCGAGAAAACGTGCACCACGAAGTCGACGTAGTCGAGCAGCACCCACTCCGCCTGCCGGTAGCCTTCGATATGTGCGGCGCGCATGCCGCTGCGCTCCAGACGGGTCTCGACTTCATCCGAGATGGCCTGTATTTGCCGGGGATTGCTTCCGCTGCACACCACAAAATAGTCAGTGAATGCTCCTGAATCCTTTTCGAGCTCCAGGATGGTGATTTCTTCTGCCTTCTTTTCCTGGCAGGCACTGATGGCTTCGGAAACTTGGCGCTTAAGGTCGGTTGTCTTCTTCATGCGAAATTCAATGGTCCCTCGGGCCTGAGTACATTCTAGCTGGTATCGTCGTTGATCGTTTTTTTAGCTTTTCTTGTACAGCTCCATCTTCTTGATGTATTCGGCCACCAAAGGATCGACTAGTTTTCCCAGCGGACGTTTGGCAGCAACTGCTTGGCGAATCGCCGTCGCAGAGACGGTCTGATTCACGTCATCCAGCAAATGCAGGGTCACTCCCTTCAAGACCATACTGCCTTTGGCTTTCTGCTTGGCGAAGGGCTTGGTCACCACGGCTGATGGACGCAACGTCTCGGGCAAGGCGTTCGCGACATCCGCCAGGGAATGTCCCGGACGGCTGGCCACAATAAATTCGCATTCTTTGAAAAGAGCTTCTGCCTGGTGCCACTTCGCAATTGGCAAAAACGCATCGATGCCGATGAGGAAGAAGATTTTGTCGTCCTTCTTCAGTTGCTGTTTAAGACGGCGGATGGTGTCGATGGTGTAGTTAGGGCGGGGCTTGCCCGCTACTTCCTCCGGAGCTTCCAACAGTGAGGACAGAAACGCCTTCTCATTCGCAGTCGCCAGCGTCACCATGGTGTAGCGGTGAACAAAGTTCGCGGCAGGAAGATCCTTGCGATGAGGAGGAACATTCGCTGGAACGAAAAGCACGCGACTCAATTCACAGCGTTCCAGGGCGGCGCGGGCCAATGCGATGTGTCCGCGATGAATCGGGTCGAAGGTCCCGCCGAATACTCCGATATTCATCTGGCTGGTTTGCTCCTCAACAGTTCACTAAGGCAACTGGTCGATCAACCATTCGTTTTTGCCTTCTCTAACTACTATCAGCCGTGAAAGCCGTGGCGCGGCATTCTTCCCTTTAGCACCTTCAAACAATGCGACTGGAAAATCGTATCTTCCCGGATGCAGTTTCTTACCATGTAAGACTTCAAACCCACGCGTCCCGGACTTTTCCATTCCGAAAAGTTCATCTAGCTGTGCCTCAGAGATACTCTGCTTCGCGACATCGGTGAGCATTACCACACCCGCTTCATAATCCCGGCTCTCCCAAGCCTGCAGGAAGTGGTCAGCCGCGCTCAAGGCAAGAACGTATTCGGGATCAGGGGGTACTACTTTGGTTTTTCCTGTAAATGAAAAAGCAAAGCTACTCAGAAGAATCATGACTGAACAAAAATAAAATCTCACATTCCCATTATGCCGGAAGCCATGGAATAAAAAGATTAGGCAATTAGTTTCGCCAGGGCAAACGCCGCCGCCGCTGCTATTCCACCGATCGCCATGGTTTGCAAGGCGCCACGCAGTTGGCCGGTACCGGTGAACCGGCCCTTTAGAAAGCCGAATACACCCAGGGCCGCGAGCGTGACCCCCGCGGAAACAAATAGCCCGCGTTGCGCGTTGCTCATGATGACGTAGGGAGAAAGCGGAATCAGTCCCCCGAACACATAGGCCCCGGCGATAGTCGCAGCGCTGGTAAAGGCACGGCCAGGATCAGGCTCTTCAAGGCCGAGCTCAAATCGCATCATGAAGTCAACCCACGACTTGGGATGTTTGCTCAACTCCTCCACCACTGGAAAAGCCTGCGCTTCGGTCAACCCGTAACGCTGAAATACCCGGCTCACTTCCGCCTTCTCTTCTTCCGGTATCTCTTCGATCTCACGATACTCGCGCGCTTGCTCCTGTTCGTAGTGTTCGGCATCACCGCGGGCCGCGAGGTATCCACCCAGACCCATGGCGATTGACCCGGCAGCAATTTCCGCCAGGCCGCCCACGACGATCAGACGCGCGCTCTGGACCGCGCCGGAGAGGCCGGCCGCCAGCGCAAACGGTACAGTCAACCCATCCGACATGCCAATGACCATGTCGCGCACAAAATTTGTCGCGGTAAAATGAGTTTCGACGTGCGAGATTCGCTTCATCTACGCCTCGGGATGCTGCCTCAAATAGTCCTGCGCTTTGCGGACCACATCACGCTCCCCGCGATAGGCGAGTTTACCGGCAGCTTCTTCCAGGGGAATCCACAACGCCTGCTTCACTTCAACCTTCATATCTTCTGAAATCTCGCCGATGTTTCCTGAGGCATAGCGAAATAAATAAAAGGAGACGATCTTAAACACCTTCTGCTGGTCGCCCCACGAGCGTACGTAAACGTATTTAATGTCGGTGAGCTTGGCGATCGGCGTAGCCGTCAGCCCGGTCTCTTCGGAGACCTCGCGCAGCGCGGCGTGCTCGGGCTTTTCTCCGGGATCGACCAGCCCCTTGGGCAGGGCCCAAATTGTCTTGCTGGACTTGCTGCGGCGCGACTTCGTTGGCGGCGTCGGCTTTTCGGGGTCGGCGGCGGTTTCGGCCTCGCGCTGGGGCTCAATGACGGCGATCATCCACAGGTCATCTTGTTTCCTGACCACCACGCCGCCCGCCGAAATTTCCCGAACCATGCGCCCAAGGTATCACGATTAGATCGAATCACCATGTGGCGCGGGCACTCTTGCCCGCGAAAAGCTAGTAGCATTTGAGGCTCGGACGGTCGGGATAAAGGGTCCGCCAGAATGGATCAACCTGGAAGCGTCCGCCTTCAGGCGGACGAAAAGATATGCTACTGGAAGTGCGCTTCAGCGTCGGCTCGAGCACGCCTTGTCAGGGCTGATCCCCTTAAACTGGCTCCAGCCGCGCCGTAAAGTGCCGCAGGAACGGCGCCTCATAGCTGATCTTCAATCCCCGAATCTTCTCCCGCGCCGCCCAGACTTCCAGAATCACCTCGACGACATAGTCAATATGGCTCTGGGTGTAGACCCGCCGGGGAATCGCCAGTCGCACTAAGTCCATCTTCGCGGCCGCGCCAAACATGAGCGATCCAATCTCAACGCTGCGGATTCCTCCGGCCAGATACAACTCCACCGCCAGCCCCACTCCCGGGAACTGTTCTCCGGGAATATGGGGCAAAAACGCGCGTGCATCCAGATAAATGGCGTGCCCGCCCGGTGGCTGCACAATCGGTACTCCGTAGGCAGAGATGTGATTGCCAAGGTATGCGGTGGAGGTAATGCGGTAATTCAGGTAGTTTTCCTCCAGTGCCTCCTGCACTCCTACCGCTATGGCTTCCAGATCGCGGCCCGCGAGGCCGCCATAGGTCGGATAGCCCTCGGTCAGGATCAGCAGATCTCTTTCCTGCTGCGCCAGCAGGTCGTTGTTGGTGCAGAGAAATCCACCGATATTCGCCATGCCGTCCTTCTTGGCCGACATGGTGCAGCCATCGCCATAGCGGAACATCTCCTGCGCTATTTCCTTCGGGGACTTAGCCTCGTATCCCTTTTCGCGGAGCTTAATGAAATAAGAATTTTCTGCGAACCTGCAAGCGTCGAAGTAGAGCGGAATGCCATGGCGGCGGCAAACCTCGCTGACTTGCCGCACATTCTCCATCGACACCGGCTGCCCTCCGCCGGAATTATTGGTGACGGTCAGCATCACCAGCGGCACTCGCTCTCGTCCGACTCGCTCGATCAACGCTCCCAGCGCCGGCACATCCATATTGCCTTTGAAGGGATGCACCAATCCCGGCTGCTTGCCCTCCGGGATCACCAGATCGACCGCCTCCGCCCCCACAAACTCAACATTCGCCCGCGTGGTGTCGAAATGAGTGTTGTTAGGCACGACATCGCCCTTCTTGCACATCACACTGAACAAAATGCGTTCGGCCGCCCGGCCTTGATGGGTAGGAATCACGTGCTGGTAGCCGAAAATGTCGTGCACAGAGTCGCGAAATCGAACAAAGCTTTTGCTGCCGGCGTAGCTCTCGTCGCCCTCCATAATTGCGGCCCATTGATGGGTGGACATGGCTCCGGTCCCGGAATCGGTGAGCAGATCGATCAATACGTCGTCGGCAGCCAGCAGAAAGAGGTTGTAGTAAGCAGCCTTGAGAAGGTGTTCGCGTTCGGCCCGGGAAGTCCAGCGGAGGGGCTCGACGCTCTTAATGCGGAACGGCTCGATGATCGTTTTGGTCATCCGCGTCTCGGCAGCCCGCAATTATGGCACTTTTACCGACTCTTGTTCGGCGGGAATTTGCGTAACTTGAGCGGTGCGTTCCAGCTTGTCCCAGGCAAACGCCTGTCCTTCGAGCGCGCGCTTCAATGTCTTGATCAAAACCACCGAGAACAGCTGGCGGTACGCGAAGCGCTGCAGCCAAACCTGGCTAAGCAGCCAAGCGTTCTCTTTCGACCCAGGCTGGCGGCGTTCCAACGCGAAAGCAATCGCGGAGGTGAGGAAGTCGATTACCAGGAACGCGACGAAGAAAATCACCAGCCTCTGAAAACTCGCCGGATCGGTTGATTCCGGATGGAACCATTTCTGGATGAAGTACCAGGCCGCGCCGCCCGCAAACATCAAGTCAATCAAAGGTGAGACGATCGGCAAAATAATCTGGAAGATGACAATATTAGGGATCGCTACCCATCCCAGCGCTCCTTTGCGCGCTACCACTGCGCGATGCTTCCACACCGCTTGCAATATTCCGAATGACCAGCGGAACCGCTGCCGCATCAAGCCATTCGCGTTGGTAGGAGCTTCGGTATACGCCAGAGCCCGGTCTTCATACTCCACGCGGTATCCGCGGCGCAACAGCGCCATGGTTAAGTCAGCGTCTTCGGCCACGGTGTCGGTGTGATAACCGCCGGCCTCGCGCACCGCCGAAACACGCCAGCCCCCAATCGCCCCCGGCACCACGCTCACCGCGCCCAGCGTGTTCAGCGCGCGACGCTCGAAGTTCTGACTGGTGATGTACTCCAGCGCCTGCCAGCGCGTCCACAAGTTAACCCGGTTTCCGACCTTGGCGTTCCCGGCGATGGCTCCCACTTTCGGATCCAGGAAGTGCGGTACCAACAGCGCGATGGCTCCTTTAGCAATCACCGTGTCGGCGTCGATGCCGACAAAAATTTCCTCATCCGTCAGATACTCCAGCCCGAAATTAAGGGCCTCAGCTTTGCCACCATTCGGCTTGGTCAAAATGAGCAATTCACCGGAAACCTCTTCGTCTGGAAACGACTCGCGTGCGACTTCCAGCGTTGCGTCGGATGATCCGTCGTCAATCACGATGACCCGCAGGTTCTTGTAGGTCGATGCCAGCGCGGCGCGGATGGTGCGCTTGATAACCTTCTCTTCGTTATAAGCCGGAATCAGGATCGCGACCTTGGGAGCAAATGCCTCGACTTCCGCGGGAGTTCCATACTGCCGATGATGGAATCGGTCATAGACCGCAAAGATGCCTACAAACAATAGACGCCCCGTCATCAGGGCGTCGCCGATCAGGAAGATCCAGGCGATTCCCTTGCTGCTGAGGTCGAACATCCAGAAGCCGATCCAAGTGAGTCTGGCCGACCAACGCTGGTTCGCTGGAATCGGCGGCATCACATCGGCGCGCTGCTTTCCCAACAACTCATTCAAGGGAACAATCTTCAAACCCTTGGCGCGAATCCCTTCAATTATTTTGGGCAGGGCCTTTACCGTTTCCCGGCGGTCGCCGCCTCCGTCATGCAGCAAGATGATGTTGCCGCAGCGAACGTCATTCTTGGCACAAGGCGGAAGATGTGCGAGAACGTCCTCGGCAATCTGATCTCCGCTTCGCCGCGGATTGTCGCGCCAATCATTAGGATCGATCTTGTCCCCTACCGTGATGTAGCCAAGGTCTTGCGCCAACTCCAGAGGGCGGACTTCGTCTTCGGTATCCGGCTCAGCGTCGATTGCGTACGGCGGACGCAGCAACACGGTTCGAATACCCAAGCGGCTGGCGAAGAGCAGTTCGGTCAAATTCAACTCCGCCTTCATGTAACCGTGCGAGATGTTGCTGATGTCAGGATGGGTAAAGGTGTGGTTGCCGATGGTGTGGCCTTCGCGGTAAATGCGCGCCGCCAAATTGGAATATTTGTCCGCTTCCAGTCCAATCAGGAAAAAAGCAGCCGGCGCATTTTCTCGTTTAAGGACGTTCAGGATCTTGGGCGTCCAATCCGGATCCGGGCCATCATCAAAGGTGATCGCCATCTCATACCGACTGGCCCCGTAGCGGCCCACCCGGTAAGGCTCGGCGAGCGTTTCGTAAGTTTCGTCGCCGATCAGGCCCGTGACTTTGTCCATCACAATCGATCGGACTCCATTGGCGGGCCGGGCCTCGATGCGAAGGATTTCTCCCTCTCCTTCCATGTCCACATCCTGGCCCGGCGGCACGTCTTTCAGCTTGTCGGGCGCTCCCGGCTCGCCTGGAGTGTCCCAAACCCGCCATAGCGAGCGGTCTTCCGCGCCCAATCGCCACAATGCGAACGTACGAATTCCCAATTCTTGAGAAGCCCTCATCTCGTTCCACGCCGTTACCGCATCCTGGAACCAGATGTCGTGCTGCACGTTCTGCTCGTCGAGGTAGCTGACGTGGGGCACCAGGTAATCTTCATCAAACTCGACTTCTTGGTCTGAATCGCGTGCGGCAATCCAGGCTTGCTGCACAGTCTGGTTCTGGTCTTTCTCCCCCGGCGAAAGCTTCCCCTGCTTGTCTCGTTGTGCCCAGTCGTAACCAAAATTCGCAATGGCGCAAATAAGTTTGTCTTTCGGGACCACTTTCAGCGCGGACTCAAGGTTGTCGACGAACCAATCCTGCGAAGCCACGGGGCCTGGTTGTCCACCGGGATAATGCTCGTCGTAGTTCATCAGAATGACGCCATCCGCGGCCGCAGCCACTGCAGAGTAGTTCCACTCCGGATTCTTGGAGGGTACTGCCACGTAGAGCTTCATTCCCCGGCCATGCAGGTCGGACGAAAGCTCCTTCAGCAGCGCCAGGAAACCGGGCTGGCCTCTCTTGGGGAAGGTCTCGAAGTCCACCATCAGCCCATGGTATTTGTCGCTCGCGAGGAAGGCCGCGACCTGCTTCCGAAACTCTGTGCGCGCGTCGGGATTGTTCAGGAAGTTGCTGATGTCGATCCAGTCCGCCCCATCGAAGTTATTCACCAGGGGAAAGACTTCAGTACCGGTGTCTTCCGACTTAAGAAACGGCATCACCTTGTCGTCGACCGCGCGCACGGTTTCGCCTTGCACCACGTCAAAATTATTGTTGGTTTGTTCGTCTACGCTCTGAAGCCGCCCGTCGGGCGTCAGGACGTGCAGCCACTCCGGATAAAGCAGGTCGATTTGCCGAGCGTATTCCCGCAGCGAGGCAAAACTAGCGGCGTCCCAGGGCACATAGAACCCGGCTCGAATACCTTCATCCGCGTTCAGCTTGACCATCGAGGGCGCGCCTTTCGATTTTCGATGGCTACGCTTGATAGCGAGTCGACGGCGCTCTCTGGCCTTCTCTTTTTCGGTTTCTTTCAGTGCGTGGTAGGGACGCTTCTGGTCTTTCAAAAAAAGACTGGGCAGGGGCTGACCGCTCAGCGCAGAGTAGATGAAGAAACACACTATCAGCGTAAAGAAGAGGCCGAGCACATCGAACAGGCGCCGCAGGCGCTTCCGGCGGGCCTGGCGCGGATCATAGAAGACAGGTTGTTGCGACATTCAAGATGCCACACCCATCCTAAGCTGCGGGAAAAACCAGGTCAAACCTCGAAGGGACCTTGGGAAGCAGAGCAAAAGCTTCCGCGAAGTGTGGCCTTCCTCCTGCTGGACTAAAGACGAGGGCAGCCAATTAAGTCAAAATCCGCAGGTCAAACGGCGGGCGACTCGCCCAGCACCCGGCTGCTATCATCCCCATGTGCGCGCCTTGCTGCGCAAATATCCGCGCTTCTTTCTGTATTCGACGCTGGGGGGCATCGCCCTGCGGGCTCTCTTCCTGTTTCGCTTCCCCGCCATTACCGTCGACTCTTTTAGCTACGGTGACATTGCCAAGAATTGGCTGCGCCATGGCGTCTACGGGTTGACCGGCCAGTCCGGACCTATTCCAACCTACACTCGCCTGCCTGGTTACCCGGCCTTTTTAGCGGCAATCTTCTCCATGTTTGGCATGGAGCACTACCGCGCGGTACTGGCAGTGCAGGTGTTCGTGGATATCGCCACGTGCTTCCTCATCGCCGATTTGGCCCGGCGTCTGCTCTCTGAGCGAACCGCCAAAGTAGCTTTCCTGCTCGCCGCGCTGTGTCCATTTTTCTCCAACTACGCGGCGGCTGCTCTGACCGAAACACTGGAAATATTCTTTACCGTCGTGGCTCTGGATTTGGCCATCATCGGGCTGAACCGATATACAAACCTCCCCTGGATCGGTTGTGGCCTCTCCATCAGCGCCGCCATCTTGCTTCGTCCTGACGGTGGTTTGTTGCTGGCGGCCATCGCAGCCTACCTGCTCTGGCTATTTTTGGACGGAATTCGAAAGCGGCAAGCGGTGGGCCGCCTGGTGACGGCAGCAATCCTCGTGGCAGTTTTCGCCGTCGCTCCGCTAATTCCATGGACATTGCGTAACCTTCGCGCGTTTCACAAATTCCAACCTCTGGCTCCACGTTATGCCAACGAAGCCAACGAATTTGTTCCTCTGGGATTCAATCGCTGGGTCAAGACCTGGATCGTCGACTACGCTTCGGTGGAGGAAATTTACTGGCAGGAACCAGACGCGGCGATTGATCCGTCCCAGCTACCCTCGCGGGCCTTCGATTCGCCCGCCCAGCAGGAGCAGACGCTGAAAATCCTGGAGGACTACAACGCCCAGCTACGGGTGCCTCCGGATTTGGATAATCGATTTGCCGAATTGGCGGCGCAACGCATCCGGGAGTCACCCCTGCGCTACTACATCGGGCTTCCCGCCCTCCGAATCGCAGACATGTGGCTTCGCCCTCGGACCGAGATTCTTCCCTCTGACATTCGTTGGTGGGAATTCAACGACGATCCCAGATGGTCGGCGCTAGCTGTCGCGCTGTTGCTGGTGAATCTTCTTTACGTGACGGCTGCGCTCGCCGGGTTGTGGCAGCACCGATACACAAAACACCTCGGACTTTTAATGACATTTGTTGGGTCGCGCTCCCTGTTCCTCTCAACTTTAGAAAATCCCGAGCCACGCTACATGTTGGAGTGCTATCCCGTAGTGATTTTGCTTGCAAGTGCTGCAATTGTCACCATTTGGTCTCCTACAAAAAATCGTATTAACAATCCTGAAAACTGAATTCTTGTTCGCTCCCGACCATCAACTCTTGTATATTCAATGGCTCAGTATGGATGTGAAATTGCAAAATTAATTTCAACAAACAGCAGGAACTTCCTTGTCATGCCGTTCTGCTGAAGTCTCGGATATCTGTTAACCCCTAGCACTTTTCCCTGGGAGTGTTTATGCGTTTCTCTATTCGTGCAGCAGTTTCGTTCATGGTGTTCCTATTCGCCCTCAGCACCCTTACCTGGGCGCAATCCTCCACCACCTCTGTGCGCGGCACGGTGACCGACAAAAGCGGCGCCGCTGTGGCCAATGCCAAGGTGACGGTCAGCAATCCGGCGCAGGCGCTGGTGCGGACAGTCCAATCTGGCCCCGAGGGCACTTACGAGTTTGTGCAGTTGCCCCCCGGGAGCTACCAGATCTCGGTAGAAATGGAAGGTTTCCGCCGTTACGAGCAGAAGGGTATTCAGTTATTGGTGAATACTCCCTCTACCCTTAATCCCACCCTGGATGTAGGTACTGGCACCGAAACGGTCGAGGTGACCAGCGAAGCGCCGGCCGTCAACACCACCGACGCCACTATTGGAAATGCGTTCAGCGAACACCAGGTGAAGGAGCTCCCGCTCGAAGGCCGAAACGTGCCAGATCTGCTTAGCTTGCAAAACGGCGTGGCCTACACCGGCAATCGCTCCGATATCGACCGGGACTCAGATACGCGAAATGGCTCCGTGAACGGTGCGCATAGCGACCAGAGCAATGTGACGCTGGACGGAGTTGACGTAAACGATCAAGTCAACGGCTACGCCTTCACCTCGGTCCTGCCGGTAACTCTCGATTCCGTGCAGGAGTTCAGGGTCACGACCACCAACTCCAATGCGGATGCAGGGCGCTCATCGGGAGCGCAGGTCTCTTTGGTGACTAAGAGCGGAACCAACAATTTTCACGGGTCGCTCTACGAATACCACCGCAATACCGCCACCAGCGCCAACGACTATTTTGTCAAACAGTCCGAGCTGTCGTCGGGACAACCCAACGTTCCTCCCAAGTTGATCCGCAACGTATTTGGAACATCTTTGGGCGGTCCCCTTATCAAGGACCGGCTGTTCTTCTTCGCCAACTACGAAGGTTATCGCCAGCGGGAAGAGAACGCCGTGCTGCGGGTTGTGCCCAGCGACACCTTGCGGGATGGAATCATTCAGTATCAATGCGACGATGCGGCTGCCTGCCCGGGCGGAACGATCCAGGGGCTAACGGCATCGCACTCCATCGCCGCCGGGTTCATGGGTCTTAATGCCACCCAAATCGCCGGCATGGATCCACGCGGCATCGGCCCCAACTCGGTAGTACTGAACTATTTGAATACTTTCCCCACGGCAAACGATCCGGCCTCCGGTGATGGCGTGAACTATGTCGGCTACCGCTTTCGTGGCCCGATTGCGAAGAACAAGGACTGGTATATCGCACGCGTCGACTACAAACTCACCCAGAACGGCAATCATAGCCTGTTCTGGCGCGGAGCTTTGAGCAATGCCGTAAGCGATGATGTCCCTTATTTCCCAGGGACCACACCGCTGCATGCCTCGACCGACTACAGCAAGGGCTTCGTGGCAGGCTACACCGCCGTATTGTCTCCTACCTTCATCAACAATTTCCGCTGGGGATATACGCGTCAGAGCATCGGTGATGTCGGTAACAACGATACGCAGCCCTTTATCTATTTCCGCGGGCTGAACGACAACTCAACCGCGGCGAATAGCTCGCTTGCGATCACCCGAAGCCAGGCGTATCAGACTCCAGTGAATAACTTCGTGGATGATATTTCCTGGACCCGGGGCAAACACAATTTCAGCTTCGGCACCAACATACGTTTCATCCGCAGCCCCCGATCGAACTTCCTCAACTCTTTCAGTTCGGGTACGACCAATGCTTCGGGGCTCGACACAGCCGGCTTGGCCAATAAGTCCGGAAGCCCACTCAATCCCACGAACAACGGGTTCCCTGACGTAGCCTCTGGCTTCAACAATTCATACGACTATCCATTGATGACGCTCATGGGCATCGTCAGCGAGATCGACTCCACCTTCAATTTTGATAAGACCGGAACTGCCCAAGCTTTCGGGACCCCGGTGCGGCGGCGATGGGGAGCAGATGAATACGAGTTCTACATACAAGATTCCTATCGGCCCAAGCCAAATTTGACTCTGACTTACGGCGTCCGCTATTCGCTCTTCTCGCCGCCTTGGGAAACCAACGGCACCGAAGTTGCTCCCGGCGTCAGCATGGGGGATTGGTTTCAACAGCGGGCAGACAAGATGCTGCAGGGACAAGGTTCCGGAACCGACCCCATAGTCTCGTTCGACTTGGCTGGGGCTGCGAACGGAAAAAAGGGTTACTACAACTGGGACTATCACAACCTCGGACCACGCCTGGCATTTGCTTATTCTCCCCGCCCCGAAGGCGGCTTTTGGAAGAAACTATTCGGCGATCAGGACAAGTCCGTGATACGCGGCGGGTTTGGGGTGGTGTTTGACCGGATCGGTGCTGGATTGTTGAATACTTTTGACCAGCAAGGCTCGTTCGGCCTATCGACCACACTCACCAACGATCAGATTCCGTCGGTGGATACAGCTCCTCGAGTGACCGATCTAAACACTGTTCCGGAGAACGATCTGAATGGTGACCGCATTGCGCCCGAAACGCCACAGGGCGGATTCCCGTTCACTCCTCCTCCGAGCGGCGGTGGATTAGGCATCTACTGGGGCCTGGATGACAAAATTAAGACCCCTTACTCCTACTCCATCGATTTCTCCATCGCTCGCGAGTTACCGGCCGGGTTTAGCCTGGAAATGTCCTATGTGGGCCACCTTTCCCACCGCTTGTTGACGCAGGAAGACCTGGCAATGCCACTTAACATCGTGGATCCCAAATCTAAGGTCGCTTACTTCACAGCCGCAAGACGCCTGTCTGAGATGGCCAACGATGGCGTGCCCACCTCCGACGTAAACGCTGCCGCAGTCGGGCCGACGGCCGCCTATTGGCAGAATATGATTAAGCCACTGGTTCCAGGAGACAGCTACAGCCTCTCCTGCTCCGGCGGTTCTACGCAGGATCCGGTACAGGCGGCATACGACATGTTCGGTTGCAGCCTCTTCAACGAAACGACCGCCTTGGGACAATTGGACTTCCTCGGATCCGACTTCTCGGGAATCGCTGGTATCGCCGGCGGGACTCTGGGGTCGACTGACACGGATGGGAACTTCTTTCCCAACAACTACTACCCGAGTGTGCTGGGTCAAAATGCCTACTTCAATTCGCAGTTCCATTCGTTGTATGCCTGGCGTTCTATAGGCAATGCCGCCTACCACGGATTGCAAGTCAACTTGCGCAAGCGCTTCAGCCACGGCACGCAGTTTGACTTCAATTACACCTACTCAAAGTCCATTGATATCGCCTCGGACGCAGAGCGAATCACGGCTTGGGGAGGCCTCGGCGGACAGGTTATCAACACCTGGGACCCCAATAGCTTGCGGGCTGTGTCGGATTTCGATACTACGCATCAGTTCAACGCCAATTTCCTGGTCGAGTTACCATTCGGCAAGGGACGTTACTTCTTCCGTGATTCTGGACGCGGAATCAATGCCATCATTGGCGGATGGCAATTGGGTGGCATTGCACGCTGGACCAGCGGTTTCCCGGCGAGCATCTTCAACGGAGCGACTTGGCCTACCAACTGGCAACTCGGCGGAGGGGCCGTACCCGTCGGAAAGATTGTCACCAAGACCACCAAGAACTCCGATGGAACCGTCAATCTCTTCCCGGATCCGCAAGGGGCGACCGGTATCGGCGCTTTCCGGCACGATTTCCCCGGAGAGAGTGGATTCCGCAACAACGTACGCGGCGACGGCTTTGCCGGACTCGATCTAAGTCTCAGCAAGCGCTGGATGATGCCCTTCGAAGGACACAGCGTCCAGTTCCGCTGGGAGGTCTTCAACGTTCCCAACCTTACCCGGTTTGATGTGCGCAGCCTGGTGAACAACATTGATGCGGGCCCATCGTTCGGCAACTATCAAGGATTGCTGACTAATCCTCGCGTCATGCAGTTTGCCTTGCGATACGATTTCTAGAGCCCAAATGCAATAAACACCAAGGTCACGAGGTTACACGAAGGAAGTTCAGGGAAGGCCGATCGCCTTCCCTTTCTTTGCGCTCATGTCGGGACGGCGCTCTGCCCCTCCCCTCTTCGAACGCCTCCGGGCCCAAGAATTTTCTTGTCTTCCCGCGTAACCTTTTGCCCCTCCCCACCGTTAATCTTATTGAGTAACCCGGCGGAGAACTCGTTGACCGTTCTCAAAAAAGAACTTAGCGACGACCAGCAGTTGGTCGAGGCGGCGCAGCGCGACCGTGCGCGCTTTGCCGACCTCTATGAGCGCCATTTTTACCGGGTCTATGCCTATGTGGTGCGGCGGGTTCCCAATCATGAAGAGGCAGAAGACGTAACCTCTGAAGTTTTTCACCAGGCACTCAAGAAGCTAGATAGCTATGAATGGCGAGGGACACCATTCATGGCTTGGTTGTATCGGATCGCAGCCAATGCCCTTGCCGACCGCTGGGAGCGGCGCTCGAAAGAAGGCGCAGCCCCCTCAAGGGAAATACCCGAAGCAGCAGCCATGGATGACATCGAACGCAGAGCGGCATTGTTTGAGCTGGTAGACGCGCTACCCTCCGACCAGCGGCGGGTGGTGGTCTTGCGCTTTGTCGAGCAGAAGAGCATTCGCGACATTTCGCAAGAGATGAAAAAAACTGAGGGGGCGGTGAAGCAGTTGCAATTCCGCGCATTGAAGCAGCTTCGCTCCCAGATGGAGGGTGCCAATGCCTAAGCGCTCTCTGGCAGAACAGCTCGATCAGGCGGTACAGGCGATGTTGGATCATCCCGGCGCGGAGACTTCGCAAGTTGATTCGGAAATCAGCCCGTTGTTGCGCATTGCGGCGGAGTTGCGAAACCTGCCACGTGAGGAATTCAAGACCCGGCTCAAGCGCGATCTGCAAGGGGAACTAGGACTGTCTTTGTCGGCGGCCGCAGAGACACGGGCGGCAGGTCGCCCAACGGCCTCGCCTTACCTCACCCTACAGAATGCGGCGGCCGCCATTGACTTCTACAAACGGGCGTTTGGGGCCACCGAAAATATGCGGCTGCTAGGCCCCGGCGGAAAGGTCATACACGCAGAAATTCAGATTGGCAATACGCCAATCCTGCTATCCGATGAATTTCCTGAGTATGGAAGCCTGGGACCGAAAACCTTGGGCGGATCACCCGTAAGGATGCAGTTGAACGTCGATGACGTGGATGCCTTCGTGAGGCACGCCGTGGCGGAAGGAGCAAAAGTAGTCAGGCCAGTCGCCGACATGTTCTACGGCCATCGAGCGGGACAGCTGGCCGATCCGTTTGGCTATTTCTGGACGGTTTCAACGCCGATTGAGAACTTGTCAGCACCAGAGATACAGCGCCGGTTTGATGCGATGCCTCACCATCAGGAGTCGGCGAAAGGGAGTGCTGAAGTGCGGAAAGGCTTCCATACGGTCACGCCGTACATCGTGGCGCAGAATGCACCGAGCCTGATCGAATTTCTGCAGAAGACGTTCCACGCGGAAGAGACGTTGCGCTCCGGGCCGGGCTCGGAAGGTGGGATGCACTGCGAGGTACGCATCGGCGATTCCATGCTGATGGTGGGCGGGGGCGGTGAGGGATTCGCCTGGAAAGGGCAAACCAGGCCGTGCGCGTTCCATATCTACGTTCCGGATTGTGACGCGACTTATGAGCGCGCTGTTGCAGCGGGAGGGGTATCGCTGGGCAAGCCCGCCGATCAGTTCTACGGGGAGCGCTCAGCGAATGTGCGGGACGAGGCCGGGAACCTCTGGTACATCGCAACCTACAAGGGCGAAGACTACAAGTGGCCCGGGGCGCCGACCATCCAGCCTTCTTTGCATCCGCTGCGGGCGGAGCCGGTGATCAGCTTCCTGAAGAATGCTTTTGGAGCCACGGAGCTGGGCCGGCATGCCACTCCAGATGGGGTAATTCGTCATGCCACGGTAAAGGTTGGGGATGCGCTGATGGAGATGGGCGAGTCCCACGGACCTTTTCAGCCAATGGCAAGCAGCTTCATGCTGTATGTCCCGGATGTGGATGCGACCTATCAGCGGGCGCTGGCGGCAGGTGCGACTTCGATGAGTGAACCTGCGAATCAGTCCTACGGGGATCGGACGGGTGCGGTCAGCGATGCGTTCGGGAACCAGTGGTATATCGCGACGCCGGTGAGGGGTTGACGGTCCAGAAGCTGCCGCTAAAGCCCGTGTCGAATATCTGGAACGGTTACCGCACGGCTGAACCCGGCCCTTCCCACAGTATTGCCGAGATGTAGCGAACCTTGCCAGACGATGGTCTATTCATAACGGAGCGCAATCATCGGGTCCACCTTCGTCGCGCGGCGAGCTGGGATGTAGCTCGCCAGGAATGCGACGCTAGCCAGGATCACAACCACACCGGCAAACGTCAGGGGATCGGTGGGGCGTATGCCATAAAGGAAACTTGCAAGGGAACGTGTTATGGCCAGTGCTCCGGCAATGCCAATGATCATGCCGATCCCGAGAAGCAAAAGGCCGCGGCCAATCACCAAGCGCATCACGTCGCCGCCCGAAGCACCCAACGCCATGCGGATGCCGATCTCGTGCACACGCCGCACCACGGAGTAGGCAATCACGCCGTAGATGCCAATCGCGGAGAGGACCAGGGCCAGGAAGGCAAATCCAGCCAGCAGGAACAAATTGAAGCGTCGCGAAGTAGTCGATTCGGAGATCACCTGGTCCATGGTTCGAATCTGGGCGACGGCGAGTTGCGGATCGAGCGCCCAAACGGCGGCGCGAAGTGCTGAGGTCAAAGCCGCCGGATCACCCGAGGCCCGGATGGCGACATTGGCCGAGCCGCTGGTGTTCTGCAGTAAAGGTTCGTAGGTATGGGGAGTAGTTTCGACATCCAGTGTGCTCTGTTTTACGTCCCCAACAACGCCCACCACGGTGAGCCAGGGATCTTTCGATTCCTGCGGACCCCACTTCAACCGCTTGCCGATCGCGTCCTGATTCGGCCAATAGCGCTTTGCGAGTGATTCGCTCACCAGCAACACCGGGGTAGAACCCTGTTTGTCGGCTTCGGTGAAATAGCGCCCCTTGAGGAGGGGCACGCCCATGGTTTGCAGGTACTGAGCGAAGATCACGGAGTGGTTGGAGAAATTCAGGTTCGCGCCAGGTGGAGGCTGATAGCCCTCCGGAGTGAAGATGTGATTCCATCCGGCTCGGAGCGGCAAGTCGGTAGAAGTGCCCGCCATCTGCATGCCCGGCAGTTGTTGCAACCGGCCGATCAGCTGCCGGTAGAAGCTTTGGATCTGAACCTCTTTGGGGTATTGCGCTTCCGGCAAGCTCAGAGATGCGGTGAGAACGTGTTCGGGCTGGAAACCTGGGTCGGTCTCGAGAACGTGCTGGAAGCTGCGCAGGAGCAATCCAGCACCCACCAGCAGAACCATGGCAATAGCTACCTCGGCCACGACCAATACTTCACGCACGCGATTGTTCTGCCGGCCCTCCATGCTACTGCGCCCGCCTTCTTTGAGGGTGGCGTTGACGTTGGTGCGTGAGCTGGCGAGAGCGGGAACGATGCCAAAAACCAAGCCGGTGAGGGCAGCCAATCCCACAGTGAAGCCGAGCACCGAGAGATTCAAACCCACGGCATGGACGCGAGGAATCTCTGCCGGCATCAACGCCAGCAGCCCCTGGATGATCCAGTGGGCAAGGACCAGTCCCAAGGCGGCGCCGGTTAAAGTTAGCAACATGCTTTCTGCCAACAATTGGCGAAGAAGCCGCGCCCGGCTGGCCCCGAGCGCGAGGCGGACGGCGATCTCCCGCTGCCGGTCGGTGGCGCGAGTCAACAGCAAATTGGTGACATTGATGCAAGCGATGAGAAGCACGAAAGCAACAGCCCCGAGCAATAGCAGAAGAGGAGTTCTGGATTTGCCCACAACTTGTTCGGCGAGCGGCAGGGCTATGGCCGAGAGTGTGATGTCCGAACGAAATTCAACCGGATAGGTCTCCAGGATGCGGTGGGCGATCGCTGCAACGTCGGCATTGGCCTGCGCCAGAGTCACATCCGGTTTCAGCCTCCCCAGAACGCCATAGTTGAAATTGTCTCCGACCGCTGCGAGTTCGGCAGGAGTGAATGCCATGGGAACAAACAAATCGGAGGTTTCGCCTTGATTCATCCCGGGCAGAGGAAACACGAAGGAGCGGGGCATGACTCCGACAACCGTGTAGGGCTGGCGATCGAGCGTCACTTTGCGACCGACGATGTTGGGATCAGCGCCAAACTGGCGCTGCCACAGTCCGTTGCTCAAGATGGCTACCAGATGCCCGGGCTGATCCTCCTCAGTCGTGAAGGCACGTCCGAGACTGGGCTGCACGCCAAGCAGCGGGAAGATGGTGGCGTTTACGCGATTGACGTTAATGCGCTGGGGTTCAGTTCCGCCGGACAAATCGAACTGTCCACCCCAGAATGCGGCCATCGACGCGAAAGTCTGGTTCTCGCGCTGGAACTGAACTGCGTCCGGTGCGCAGACCGGAATAGGGTCGGGAATGGCCTTGGGGATCCATTCTTTCACCATCACCAGCCGGCCGGGTGCGCTGTACGGTAATGGCCGCAGGATGGAGGCATCGACCACGCTGAAGATTGCAGTGTTGGCTCCAATGCCGAGTGCCAGGGTAAGAATTGCCACGGCGGTGAACGCGGGCTTGTTGCGGAGCATGCGAAAGGCGTGGCGAAGATCCTGGGGTAAGCGGGCCATTTGTGCATTACCTCCAATAGCAGGGCGCCTTATAACAGAGCAATTTGCCGGCCCTGCCGGGCGGCTGCAAGGGCATCAAACCACCGGAAAAGCTGCGTTAGAGCCACGAAGAACTGTCCGTAAGCGGAATGGGGTGTCCGTTCTCGAACATTCCGAGGGGCGCAGTGATTCCGATCCGTATAATTCCTGAGCGGAGATTTTGCATGAAGATACTGCGGGTTTTGATCGTCTTTACCTTCCTACCTTTCCTGCAAGCACAGAGTGGTTCTGCTCCCACCGTTTCGCAGGCCGAAGAGTTCATGAAGCAGGCGGAGGCCCGTCTGGCCGAGCTGAACGTCAAGGTCAATCACGCGACCTGGGTACAGCAGAACTTCATCACGGAAGACACCGAGGCAATTTCGGCCGACGCGCAGGAGCAGATGATCGCTGCGACTACCGAGCTGGTGGAGCAGGCTAAGCGCTTCGATGGATTAAAACTGCCGGACGATTTAGCGCGCAGGTTCAAGTTGTTGCGGTTATCGCTTACCGCGCCGGCGCCGAAAGATCCGGCGCTGCGCCGCGAAATGACGCAGATTTCTACCTCCATGGATGGGGACTACGGTCGCGGAAAGTATTGCCGCAAGCCGGATGAATGTCTCGATATCACTGCTATCGAGCGAATCATGGCCAGCAGCCGTGATCCTAAGGAACTGGCTGATCTCTGGGCGGGATGGCACAAGGTTGGTGCTCCTATGCGGGAGCGATATTCGCGGTTTGTCGATCTCTCAAACCAGGGCGCGCGGGAAATTGGTTTTGAGGATACCGGCGCGATGTGGCGCAGCGGCTACGACATGAGTCCCGAAGCGTTCAGCGCGGAGGTGGAGCGTCTGTGGCAGCAAGTGCGTCCGCTGTATCTTTCGCTGCACACTTTTGTGCGGGCGAAGCTTTCGCAGCATTATGGGGCGACCGTGGTTCCTCCGGATGGGCCGATTCCGGCGGATTTGCTGGGTAATCCCTGGGCGCAGCAATGGCAGAATGTGTATCCCTTGATGGGCCTGCCGGAAAATGGGCAGAGCTATGACGTTACTTCTTTGCTGCAGGCAAAGAAGGTCGATCCCAGGGGCATGGTGAAGTACGGCGAGGGATTTTTTACGTCGATGGGATTCGCACCGCTGCCCCAGACGTTCTGGGATCGGTCGCTGTTCATCAAGCCGGCGGACCGCGACGTGGTCTGCCATGCCAGCGCTTGGGACATTGATGGCAAAGACGACTTGCGAATCAAGACCTGTCTTCAGGTACGCGGAGTGGATTTCGTCACCGTGCACCATGAACTCGGTCATAACTTTTACCAACGGGCCTATAAGAATCAGCCATATCTTTTTCAGAGCGGCGCCAATGATGGGTTTCATGAGGCGATTGGCGATGCCATTGCTCTCGCGATTACGCCGGAATATCTCCACAAGGTTGGATTGCTGGATACTATACCGACAGGTGACGATGACATTCCGGAATTATTGAAGCAGTCAATGGAAAGGGTTGCGTTTCTGCCCTTTGGATTGATGATCGACCAGTGGCGGTGGAAAGTCTTCTCCGGCGAGATTAAGCCGGCGGACTACAACAAAGCGTGGTGGGATTTGCGGCTGCAGTATCAAGGCGTCGCGCCGCCGGATAAGAGGAGCGAGGCAGATTTCGATCCTGGGGCAAAGTATCACGTGGCGGGGAATGTGCCGTACATCCGATATTTCCTGGCGCACATTTATGAATTTCAGTTTTATCGCGCGTTGTGTAAGGCATCGGGTTATCGCGGGCCGCTGAATCGCTGCACCTTCTACGGATCCAAGGAAGCTGGGGACAAGTTCAACCAGATGCTGGAAGTAGGACAGAGCAGGCCCTGGCCCGTGGCACTGGAAACGATGACTGGGGAGAAGCAGACCGATGCCGGTGCAATGCTGGAGTATTTTGCGCCGTTGCAGAAGTGGCTGGATGAGCAGAATAAGGGGCTGAAGGCTGGGTGGTAGGGGCCGGGGGGTGGTGACCCGCACGTTAACCCCAATGCCCGTGACAACGATTCGGCAGAGAGCTTTTTCCTCGGTTCCTGCCCGCATTGACTTCCTTCCCCGCAGCCGTTAGATTGCTTTCACTCCGTTTGGTTCTTTCACAACTTATTTGGTTCGCGCATCCTCGTCGCTGATGAGGAAGGGAAGCGGGTGAAAATCCCGCGCTGCCGCGCAACTGTAAGCGAGGACAATGCAGCTGGTCACTGGGGAAACCTGGGAAGGCCGGATGCCGTAAGTGGACGTGCTGGACGCGTCCTTACTCGCAAAGCCAGGAGACCGGCGTGAACCGTCAACACTAAACCCTTTCGCGTGCAGAGGAGGAGTGATGCGGTTATTTTTTTGTCTGGTATTTCTGGTGGCGGTAGCTTCCGCCGAAATCAAAATCAAAGTTGTCGATCCACATGCGTCCGCGGTCAGCGGGGCACAGGTCATTCTGCTCAACGGCGATGCTCCCGTTTCCACCCAGGCCACTGGGTCCGATGGCGTTGCAGTCTTTCAAAGCACTACTTCCGCGTCGCGGGTGCGAGCGCTTGCCCCGGGCTTTACTCCGGCGGAAGCAGAAGTCGCGCACGATCGGCATGAAGCCCTAACCGTAGAACTTCATCTCGCTCCCGTGGCACAGACAGTTGTCGTGACGGCCACGCGCAGCCTGGTCCCAACCGAGGCCGCGGGCGCCGACGTCAGCAGCTTGAGCGCGGCACAACTCGAGGTTATGCAGCCGATGGCAGCCGGCGACGCCCTGCGCTTTCTGCCCGGAGCCGTGATTAACGCCTCGGGACAGCGCGGCGGCATCGCATCGCTGTTCGTGCGCGGCGGTGACTCGCGCTACAACAAAGTGATTATCGACGGGGTCACCGTCAACGAACCCGGCGGCACATTTGATTTTGGCGTGGTGCCCATGGACGAGACCGAGCGTGTTGAATTTGTGCGCGGAGCGCAGAGCACGCTCTATGGATCGGACGCGATGTCCAGCGTGTTTCAGCTTTGGTCGCGACAGGGGCGCACTCAGACCCCGGAATTGAAGTTCGGCGCCGACGGCGGCAACTATGACACCGCCCATGGATATCTCACGCTCGCCGGCGCGAAAGGCCGCTTTGACTACGACTTCTTCGGTGATCAGTTCAATACTGAAGGACAGGGCATCAACGACGATTATTCGAACTCGCTGCAAGGCGGAAACATGGGAGTGGCATTGAATGATCGGGTCGGGTTGCGAGTCCGGGCCCGGCACTCGAACGCCTACACCGGGGTGCAGGGCGAGTGGAAGTTCAATGGCCGACAGCTGCAACCGCCCGACGACAACCAGTGGCAGAAGCAGAATAATTTGCTGGCAAGCGCCGACCTCACCATCAGCGGGCCTTCGGGTTGGCAGCATCGGCTTACCGGATACGAATACCACCATCAGCGCGACAACCGGAATGGATTCAACGCCGACCGAATCTTCGACGGTGCGTTTGATTCCGTCGCCGACATGAACCGCGCGGGTTTCGACTACGAGGGCAACTATGTGCAGCGCAGTTGGGCCCAGGCCACCGTGGGATACCAGTTCGAAGATGAGAACGGCTTCACCGGAGACCTGCTTTCCCCGCCGCTGACGCATGGTTTGAGGTTGAATCACGCGGTGTACGGGCAAGAGCAGTTGACGCTGGGCAGGCTGTCAGTTGTGGCGGGAGCACGCTTTGTGCACAACGCGACCTTCGGCAACAAGGGAGTCCCACGGGTGGCGCTGGGTTTTCAGGTGCTGAGGGGCGGCGAGATTTTCTCCGGCACCCGTTTCCGTTTCTCCTATGCAACTGGCATCAAGGAAGCGCGACTGGAAGAGGCATTCGCCAGCGGGCCGTTTATCGTTCCCAATCCAAACCTGAAGGCCGAAGAGAACCGTGCATTTGAGGCGGGGCTTCAGCAGGAATTTTTGGGCGGCAAGTATGCGCTAAGCGCTACCTACTACAACAATCTCTTCAAGAACCAGATCGACTTTGCCATTCTGGATTTCACCACCTTTGTCGGTCAGTACGTAAACGTAAATGAGTCGATCGCCCATGGTGCCGAGGTCGAACTCAAAGGCCGGCTGACATCGCGGCTCTCGCTGGATGCGGGCTACAACTATACGTCCACGCAGATTCTCGACCAGCCATTTGCATTCGACACTTTGCACGCGCCGGGGTCTCCGCTGCTGCGCCGTCCGAAGCATTCGGGGAGCTTGCTGTTTAACTATTTGGGCAATCGCTGGGGAGCAAATCTGGGTGGAAGCATTGTAGGACGACGAGCCGACTCTGATTTTTTAGGTTTCAATATCGATCATGCCGCCGGATACGCTCGGGCCGATCTCGGAGGCTGGTACGCCTTCACCTCGCGGGTAACGGTTTATGTAAACGTTGAGAATGCCTTCGATCATTACTACGAGGAAGTGGTCGGATACCCAGCCCTGGGAGTCAATTTTCGGGCGGGGATGCGGTTCAGGATTGGCGGCGAATGAGGATAAATTATTGTGTTCAAGAAAAAGCCCCACCCTTGTCGTTCCAAGAAACGGAACGACAAGAATGGGGCGCCTCTGGTTAAGGCTACTTATCTTCTTCCACTCTCAAATTGTCGTCTACCGAAAATACGCCCGGGACGCTCTTGGCCTGCATCTCCGCAATCTGCTTGTCCATCTGGCGCGCGACTACACCTTCGAGGGTCACGTGACCATTGTCGACGATGATGTGAATCGGCGGAACAGCGCGCATGCTGTAGGGGGCCAGAGTGCTGTTCCCGTAGATGGCGCGGTAGGTGGCGCGGCGAATTTGATCGTCGTTGCCGGAAACCGGCAGAACCTTAATCTGATTGTCGACTT
>Ga0097621_100000499_pt1 | contig 27492 bp, 29 predicted proteins | sample KBSMisM72_FD_73165 | JGI IMG/M metagenome (GOLD analysis project Ga0097621, IMG submission 73165) | Miscanthus rhizosphere microbial communities from Kellogg Biological Station, Michigan, USA - KBS Miscanthus M7-2 (version 2) (version 2) | ecosystem: Host-associated > Plants > Roots >... | reverse complement strand
GCTGCCTGTTGATCGCCCGCGATGCCGGCAATTGGAATTTTTTGCGAGGTGAGAATATTTTGTGTGTAGCCATACACTTCGCTGCTGCTTCTCACCTGGGGAAGCATGCTACCGGGTATGTCAAATATATTTTGAAGTTCTCCGTCCCATTGACCGGTATGAATATTCAGTAACAATGTTCTTGAAGCGTTGGAAACATCGGTAATGTGTACCTCGCCGCGTGTGAGGTTCCAGACCAGCCAGCTGTCGATGGTGCCGAAGCAGAGTTCGCCATTTCTCGCGCGAGCGAGTGCACCTGGCACATTGTCGAGTATCCAGGTCACTTTTGTTGCAGAGAAATAGGCGTCCAGAACGAGCCCGGTTTTTTCTTTGATGAGGGGTTCAAGTCCGGCAGCTTTTAGTTTGTCGCAATATTCTGCGGTGCGTCGGTCCTGCCACACGATTGCGTTGTATATCGGTCTGCCCGTGGCGCGTTCCCACACCACGGTTGTTTCACGTTGATTGGTGATGCCGATGGCAGCGATATCACCGGCGGTGAGTCCCGCTTTGCTAACAGCTTCAGCGGCCACGCCCAATTGTGTACTCCAGATTTCGTTGGGGTCGTGTTCTACCCATCCCGGTTTCGGAAAAATCTGTTTGAATTCCTTTTGCGCAACGGAAATGATGGACCCTTTATGATCGAAGATGATAGCGCGTGAACTGGTGGTTCCCTGGTCGAAGGCTAGAATATACTGCGGCATGCAGGCGGGTTTGGAGGGAAGTTAGGGAAAAATGTGTTCAAGCACGATCAAAATTACTTTCAATTCTTTTTATAATATTCTCATCTACATCTTTCATTAAAAACTGCCTTAAAATCAAGCTGCCGTTGTGAGTAATTTCCAAGTATGGAGCATCACTTCTTACCTTATACCAAAGGCGTTTCGCTTTAATAGAAAAAGAAGAAATGTCATCCACGACAATACAAGCACTGTTTCTATCGTAATATTCGACTGTTAGCTTCCCTTCAATCCTTTCGATATGGGTCAAATAATACCTTGCCCAATTACTATACTCGAATATATTGAATAGTAAAAAAAAAGATAACCCGAGTATAGCACTTAAATAAGTGGCCAGCATCCCACCCACAACAACTATCAGAATATAAAATACAAGGCTAGACTTAAAAAAACTAATTATCCTACTAAAGTAACTGAAGTGGCGAGCTCTATATTCTATTCCATCAAATTTCTCAATAAGTTTTTCCATAATTATTTTGACTTTTTCTCCTTTTTTTCTTGTTTCCACTAAAAACGTATGTTCCGTTCTGAACATACTCTTCAGGCAAAGGATTAACTTGCCAAAAGCTGCCAATTTTGCGGGTCATGCATTCTAAACTTGAATTCATATGTATTAATTCCCAAATCAACATTGAATTCTTGATTTCGAAATTTATTGTTTGCGTTTTCGGGATTTCCAAAATTTCTTGCTGAGGAACTTATCCCCGCCATCGTCAAGACGAACGAATAGCAACTACCAACTATTTTGACCATGCCTTCCGGGGCATCACACTCCACATCCCTCCCAACAAAAAAAAGAGGGCGTAAAATATGACCGTTGGCTTGAACTTAAAAATTACTCTTTTGGGATACTTTAGAATTCTAGCATGATACTCTGTTTGACTAAATTTTTCAATCAATGGTGGCATAATTCGAATTGACTATATTTCGTTCAGATGGGTTTATCCATTTGGTATTTCTAATGCTCATCAGATGAAATCACGGTACTGCCCCCTCAGTCTTTATATGGTTTCCAAGAGAATCAAAACTCTTGCGGTAAATTAATTCGCCCTTTTCATTGAAATACAAGGAATTTTTTAGGATCCCGTATCTACCATCCCAATAGTCCGCTACAAAGCCGGTCATCTATCCATTCACCCAAAATCTATGACTTTTTAGAGCGCCACTAGAGTAAAAATATTGAGCATGACCATCTTCTTTGCCATCTCTATAGATCACTTTACTCTCAATATTTCCATTTGGATGAAACCACACAGATTCGCCATCAAGAGTTCCATTTGAATATTTTTTAATGGATTTGAGGGTACCGCTGGAGTATTTCTCAATTTTCAGTTCAATGTTATTCTGATGGCAGCCTGAAAAAAGTAAAAAAATAGCTGCCAAAAATTTCAAAAAGTACTTGTTTGACCGGTTTTTCATCTCCACAAGATAAACAGATATACCACCCTCACATTACCCAGGTAGTCCTAATGAAATAATCATACACAAAGCTCGATGGGCTTGTACCTGCGGCCCATTGGTCATCTTATAGCAAAGAAGCAACCGTGAATTATATGGGGCCGTAACTCCTTTATATTGATAGTTGCCATGCTGGCAAATCTTTATTTTATTAAGTTTACAATCCAGCATTGACAAATAATTCATGAAAAGACTCTTTTTTATTCTGCTGCTCGCGACGGTCATTTCTTCCTGCAAGAAGACGGGTTCATGCTGCGTCGAACCCCCCATTCCAACCGCAGATTTGCCCGCAGAAGCCCGCGACGGCGTTGCATTTACCAATGGAGGAACATCGGCTATCATCACCCTATACGCGCCGGACAAAACCTCGGCTTCGGTCATTGGTGAGTTCAACAATTGGGTTCCCAATTCGACACCCATGACCCTTACGCCAGATAAAAAAACCTGGTGGGTCAAAATCGATAACCTTGATCCCAATGTCGAATATGCCTACCAATTTTTGGTGGATGGCAACCTGAAAATAGCCGATCCCTATTGCGAGAAAATCCTTGACCCAAATAACGATGGGTACATTTCAACAACAACCTATCCGGCACTGAAAACATATCCCACAGGCAAGACAACGGGAATTGTAAGCATTATGCAGGCCAACCAGCCAACCTATACCTGGCAAAATCTAAATTTTGTTCGCCCGGATAAAAATAAATTAGTGGTGTATGAGTTACTGGTCCGCGATTTCACTCCGGAACACAATTACGCTTCCACGCTACAGAAACTAGACTACCTGAAGGGACTTGGCATTAACGCGATAGAACTGATGCCGGTAAATGAGTTTGAAGGAAATTCAAGCTGGGGTTACAATCCCTCTTTTTATTTCGCGCCTGACAAATACTATGGAACCAAAACCGCGCTCCAGCATTTTATTGATGAATGTCATAGAAAAGGCCTTGCCGTCATTTTGGATATGGTGCTGGAACATAGTTTTGGTCAGTCGCCCATGGTTCAATTGTACTTTGATGGATCGAAGCCTACTTTGAAGAGTCCGTGGTTTAATGCTTTCGCCAAACACCCCTATACTGTGGGATTTGATTTTAATCATGAAAGCCCTGCCACCAAATACTTCGCGAAGAACGTGATGAAATTTTGGATGCAACAGTATAAAATTGACGGTTTCCGGTTCGATTTGTCCAAGGGTTTCACTCAAAAAATGTCGTCTGATGATGTAACCTTCGCCGCTTACGACGAGAGCCGGATTGCCATTTGGAGGGATTATAATAACTATATCAAAACGCTTGATCGCGATAATTTTTATGTGATCCTGGAACATTTTGCAACAGCAAGCGAGGAAAAGATACTTGCAGATGAAGGAATGATGCTTTGGAACAACATGAATTATACCATGAATGAAGCCACCATGGGTTGGTTAAACAATTCCAATTTCGCCTGGGGTTTTTTCGGTAATCATGGGTTTACTAAATCAGAAAACCTGCTGGACTATGTGGAGAGTCACGATGAAGAGCGATTGAATTTTAAGAACCAAAGTTTTGGAAATGCCTCCGGCTCCTACACTATCAAAGGAAATTTGGCTACTTCATTAAAACGCGAGGAACTTGCGGCAGCATTCTTATTCAGCACACCCGGTCCAAAAATGTTATGGCAATTTGGCGAATTGGGATACGACATTAGTATCGACGAAAACGGGAGGACGGGTGAAAAGCCCATAAGATGGGATTATTTCGATGACGCCAACAGAAAGGCTTTGTATGATGCCTACGCAAGGTTCATTCATTTAAAAGAAAATAATGAAGTCTATAATACGCAGAGTTACAAGTATGATCTGGCTGGCGGAATAAAATACATCAAACTCAGTGGTGCAGGCAACACGGTGGTGATCGTCGGCAATTTTGACGTGGTTCCTCAAACCGCAAACATCGACTTTGGCGAAAACGGCAATTGGTTTGATTCCGGTGGCAGTTCCATTTCACTTCCAACAAATTCTTACACTAGTCAGTTAGCACCCGGCGAATATCATATTTTCAGCAAGTTGGTGTTGAACTGAAAGCTATATCGTCACGCCCAACTGAAATCCATACATCAATCCGGATCCTTTTTCAGGAGAAAGAATTACGGGATTGCCCCTCACATGCACCGAATCCCGATTTAAATAATGCGCGCTTGTGCCAAGCTGAATATATGCCTTGATCGTCGCACCCGACCACTCCTTATTCCGACCAATAAAACGAACGCCGGGCGCCAGGCTACCAACAAAACTTACTTTACCATATTCGCGCACAATATTGAAATCAGTCGGCCCAAGGCCGGCAACATTAAAGGCGTTCGCTGCCAGTATCCATCCGCGCCGGAAAGCAAGACCCGCATAATCTCGATGATCCGTCGTCAAACTGGCAAGGTAACGGCCGCCCACACTCACATCCATAAAGGGCTTGATTTTTCGCTTATCCGAACTTGTTATACGGGCGACGAAGGCAAGCTGCCAATTTTCATAATGCACGTACCAATTATTAATTTCCTCTGTCCCGAAATAATGATAGTTGAAATCAAGTCCCAGCCATATTGGACATTGATAATCGTAAACCTTACCATCGAGGGGAAATAGTAAACTGGTACCCACGCCAAATCCCGGGTCGCCAATCCTTACATCTTTCGGCACCCAGGCACTGGTAAAATAGAGCATCCACCAGGTATGGTAACGCGGTGCATCAGGGGCAGTTACCGGCCTGGCATCTGAGAGGTATTGAGCTTTAGAAACCAACCATCCAATCAGAAGGACAAGGGTGAAACCAGCTTTTCTCAAACTGTGGGTTTACTTAAATATAATTTTTTCAATTCGTGTTTTGCAGTGATCACGAATGATTGGTAAATATTTAACGAATTTCCGGCTGTAATTATGGCGTCCTTTCTTCCCCCTACCGGGTATTGCACCCCGTTACAAACTGCCGTAACTTCTCCATCCCTTAAATCAGAATCATGAAAAATTCAATGCTTTTGAACCAAGTGCAAAAAATCTACGCAGCTGCGGCAGCCTCCGACGACGGCAACCGGTGCATGATCGCTCCCAGTCCAGCACTCAAGGAAAAGCTCAAGCAGGAGATGAAGAAGATCGACAAACTGATTATGAAATCAACGCTGAGCAGCATCATCCTGAAACCGACCTTGAAAACGCGCCTTGGCTTTAACGATCCGCTCATTTATCCCGGCAACATATTCCCTCTGGGTACTTCGGCTATGGCCGTACGTAAGGCGTCCACATCGAGGGTTCCCCTCCGGGGCACATTGCGCGTTGCTGTGGTGTTGGTAGAATTCCCCGACAAAAAAATGAGCGCATCAAAAAAGAATTTCGAGGACCTGTTTTTTTCAACAGGCGTAATTTCAACCGGAAGTGTAAATGAGTATTACAAAGAGGTCACGAACGGTCTTATCGACATCGAAGGCGAAGTAGTGGGCCCCTTCCTGCTTCCAAAAAAATTATCTGAATATGCCCATGGCGAATCGGGTACTGGTAACGATCAACCGAACGCACGCACCATGGCGGCCGACGCGGCGCTCAAAGCCGATCCTCAAATCGATTTCACCAATTACGATAATGACCACGATGGTTATGTAGACGCGTTCGTTGTAGTTCACGCCGGAACTGGAGCAGAAGAAACGGGTAACCCGAATGATATCTGGTCGCACAAATGGCTATTGCCAAAAGTGTACAATGCAGACGCTACAAAAATATATGGCTATCTCACCGTTCCGGAAGACTGCAAGTTGGGCGTTTGTGCGCATGAGTTAGGCCACCTGCTCTTCGGCTTTCCAGATCTCTACGACACAGAACTTCCCGGCGAGGGAATTGGCGACTGGTGCCTTATGAGTGGCGGATCATGGAATAACGGGGGACTTACCCCCGCGCATCCCTGCGCCTGGTGCAAGATGCAACAAAACTGGGTGACGACCGCAAACCAAACCATGAACGAAAAAAGTGTCGTGATTGAAGACGTGAAGAAAAGCAAGAAAATTTTCAGGCTTTGGAAGGATGGCGGGCCGGGCACCGAATATTTTCTCATCGAAAACCGGCAACTGGCTAATTACGACAAATACCTTCCCGCACCGGGCCTGTTGATTTTCCATGTAGACGACGCTATTGAAGACAATAGCAATGAAGCACACTATAAAGTAGCCCTGATGCAGGCAGACGGCAAAAAGCAACTGGAGGCAGGCTCCAACAGGGGCGACGGCGGAGATCCCTGGCCGGGCAGTTCAAAAAATAAAGACTTCACCAACAGTTCAACACCCGCTTCTACGTCCTATGGCGGATTGGACACACTGGTACAGGTTAAAAATATCAAGACACAATCCGGAGATATTATTGCCGATCTTTACGTAAAGACCGGAGACGCCTCGGCAGCCAAAAAGAAAAAGAAGAAGAAAGCAACGAAAAAGGCGAAAAAGAAAAAATAGATATCAAATCGAATTCGATGGTGAATATCGTGCCGAACTGGACCGAAGTGGTGGGCAAGGTAAAGGCCATCAGTCCCCACGAAAGTCTTTCGGGTTACTCAAAAATCGTATTGCAGGTTAAGTCCACTTCCGAGGTGAAGGGATTCAAGAATCTCATGACCGATAAAGACATGAGCGAAGTGAGCGCCATTATTTCAGACGACGCTTTGACAGAAAAGAAGATCAAAGAGGGCATGAACATCGTTTGCCACATCCGGCTCACACAAAACAGGGAGAACTTCGTAAACCCTGAATCGCTGCAAAAGTCCGCCTGATTTGAATTTTTTTCACAATTGGTCTCAGGCTCAGGGGCATTTCTTATTTTCGCTGTAATGGATCGGTTTATCGTCTCTGCACGCAAGTACAGGCCCCAGGATTTCTCCAGTGTTGTAGGTCAATCACATATTACCACCACGCTCAAAAACGCTATTCGCAACAACCAGCTTGCGCACGCATTCCTGTTTTGCGGTCCGCGCGGCGTGGGCAAAACCACTTGCGCTCGCATCCTCGCCAAAACCATCAACTGTGAAAACAGGAATGCCGACGGCGAGGCCTGCAACAAATGCAATTCCTGCGTTTCATTTAACGAGGGAACCAGTTTGAATATTCACGAATTGGATGCTGCGAGCAACAACTCGGTGGACGATATACGGACGCTCGTAGAGCAGGTGCGCTTCGCCCCGCAGGCCGGGAAATACAAAGTATATATCATCGACGAGGTGCATATGCTGAGTGCTTCGGCCTTCAATGCTTTTTTGAAAACCCTGGAGGAACCTCCACCCTACGCGATCTTCATCCTGGCAACCACTGAGAAACATAAAATTCTTCCAACCATTCTGTCCCGATGCCAGATCTTCGACTTCAAGCGCATCACCATTCACGATACGGTTGAACACCTGCAGGAAATTTGCGGGAAGGAAGAAATCAAATCAGACAAAGCTGCGCTCCAGGTCATTGCACAAAAGAGTGAAGGTTGCATGCGCGACGCGCTGAGTATCCTCGACAAGATCGTAAGCTTCACTAATGGTGAATTGAATTATCAAAATACGCTGGAGCATCTCAATATCCTTGACGACGAATATTATTTCAGGTTGATGGATGCCATGCAGGCGCAAGACCTGGCTGGGGCCATGTTGTTGTATGACGAAATCAATCGCAAGGGATTTGAAGGAGATATGGTATTGAATGGCTTTGCGGAATTTATCAGGAATATCCTGGTGTGCAAGGATGAGAAGCTTGCAACCTTGCTTGAAGCCGTGGAAAATTTTAAGGAGAGATACATTGCCACTGCAAAAAAATCAGATGCATCATACCTGATTAGCGCGCTGAATATTCTGAATGAATCTGAAATCAACTACAAAGCGGCAAGGAACAAGCGGCTTCATTTGGAATTGGCGCTCATACGCCTGACCTACCTGGCGCAGGCGCTTAATTTGGCAGAAACCGATTCGGGAGTGGCTAAAAAAAAAGCAGTTGATAAAGTAAAGCCGGTTTCATTCCGTCAAATCGCGTTTGTTGAAGCACCCCTTCCTCCGTTACAAAAGGCGGCAGCAGGTCCGAAACTCACCGTTGAAACTTCCCTGATCCCGGTAGAACGGCCGGAACCCGACAACCTTCATGCGCACTCAACGGTAACGGCTACTGTTAGTCAGCCCACCACCGCACCCGCGCCAACGCTGGGTGCGTTGTTGAAGATTCGCAAACAGGTAGCCGAGCAACAGAAGCAGGTCATCGACAAGAGAAACCTGGATGCGGCGCATCTCAGGACCGCCTGGGATGAATACATCGCCAAACTCACTTCACAAAAAAATCACTCTGCCGTCAGCTCTTTCAGGGATGCCGAATTGCGCATCATTGACGAACACTGCTTTTCGATTGTTAGCAGCAATAATATCCAGCAGAAATTCATTGAGCAGGAACGAGGAATGCTGGTTGAGCACATGCAACAGTTTTTTAATGACCGGAGCCTGAATTACCAGGTTGTACTGGAGGAAAAGGCTGGAGACCAGGAGCCCGTTGAAAGACCATTGAATACGAGGGAACAGTTCCTGAAGATGGCCGAGGCTTATCCGTTGGTGAAGGAATTGAAGGATCGGTTGAGGCTGGAGTTGGATTACTAGGTTGATTGGGTTAATTAACCAAATCAACCCAATCAACCTAACCATTATCTGTTTACCCAAGATTCCTTAATTTCGGCGTTCCAAAGAAGTCAAAAACCTAAAAACAGCACTGAATTATATGGCTGAAGTGATTAAGATGCCCCGGATGAGTGACACCATGACTGAGGGCGTTATCGTCGAGTGGCATAAAAAAGTTGGCGACAAGGTGAAGCCAGGCGATCTGTTGGCCGAGGTTGAAACCGATAAAGCCACGATGGAATTGGAAAGCTATAATGAAGGCACGCTATTATATATTGGTGTTGACAAGGGTAAGAGTGTACAGGTAGAAGGCGTTTTGGCAGTCGTTGGCAAACCCGGCGAAGATTACAAGGCAGCCCTGGCTGCAGCCGGAACTCCCGCCGCCACTGGATCTTCAGCCCCGGCAGCATCTTCAGCCCCTGCCCCTTCCAAGGCGGCCTCTCCCGCAGCCCCCGCACAAGCGGCACCGACTGCCGGACCCACACCCGAGCAACTAGGCGTGACCGTGATCAGAATGCCCCTGCTCAGCGATACCATGACGGAAGGCAAAATTGTTCAATGGCATAAGAAGGTTGGTGATAAAGTGAAGAGTGATGATAACCTGGCCGATGTGGAAACCGATAAAGCAACCATGGAAGTGGTACCTTATGCAGAAGGCACACTTCTCTATACAGGAGTTAAAGAAGGAGATGCAGCAAAGGTTAACGATGTTATTGCCATCCTTGGCAAGCCCGGAACGGACGTCACCGCACTGGTGGCAAGTCTAAAGAACCCGGCGGCGGTGGGGCAAGCTGCGCCATCTGGTGCAACACCTGCAGCGACAACTACGGCTCAAGCCACTGCTCCAGTCTCCACTTCGGCCCAACCTACCCATATTCCGGAGTCTTCCGGCAATGGACGGATCAAGGCCTCCCCATTAGCCAAGAAAATGGCATCGGAAAAGGGCATCGATATCCGGCTGGTGAAAGGCTCTGGCGATGAAGGCAGAATTACTAAGAAAGACATCGATAATTATGTGCCCGGTGCGCAACCCACTGCGAAAGCCGGCGGTGCACCAACTGCACCGGCAGTTGCAGCCTTTACCGCAGCGCCAGGCACTGAAGGATACACCGATCATTCCCTGAGCCAAATTCGCAAAACCATCGCACGCAGGCTCAGTGAAAGCATGTTCAGCGCGCCACATTTTTATCTCACCATGGAAATTACCATGGACAATGCAATGGCAGCACGCGCACAAATGAATGAAGTGAGCCCGGTGAAGATCAGCTTCAACGACATGGTAGTGAAAGCAGCTGCCATGGCGCTTCGCCTGCATCCTGCCGTGAACAGCAGCTGGATGGGCGATTCGATCCGGCAATGGCACCACATCCATGTGGGCATCGCCGTTGCCTTTGACGAAGGACTCATCGTTCCCGTGGTAAGATTTGCTGATCAGAAATCACTCAGCCAGATCGCTGCTGAAAGCAAGGAACTGAGTGGCAGGGCGCGCAACAAAAAATTACAACCCAACGAATTTTCCGGCAATACGTTCACGGTTTCCAATCTTGGTATGATGGACATTGATGAGTTTACGGCTATCATCAATCCTCCCGACAGTTGCATCATGGCAGTGGGACGGATCAAAGAAGTGGTGGTGAAAAAGGGCGACGGATTTGGCGTAAGTAATGTGATGAAGGTGACGCTTAGTTGCGACCACCGCAGTGTTGATGGAGCCGTGGGTTCAGCATTCCTTCAGACTTTCAAAAAATACCTGGAAAATCCGGTGACGATGCTGGTTTAACAAGTTTAGTTTGATGTTTTATATTTGAAGAAGAAGTCCGGGTCACCCTGGACTTTTTTCTTTTCATTCTATCTGGTCACATGAGTCGAATTCTTGCCTTTCCATTTTTACTCCTCCTCTGCAATGCCCTGCCGGCACAGGTTGCCCGGTTCAGGCTTACTTCTGGGAATACAGATCGTACAGGATTGCCCATTCTTTTAACGACGAACAAGCCGCTTGCACAATCCAATTACGAGGCCGTGAATGTGAAAAATCGAAAGATTGCACCAGCACAATGGATCGACAGCATGCACCTCCTTTTTGTATCACCCGATAGCTTTCCCGCTGGTACAATGGTGGAATATCAATTGCAGAAAAAAACTAAAACTTTGGAGCGGCCGCCAGTTGGTGTGGTACAAAAACCGGAAGGTCTTATGGTAACGATCAGGAATCACCCACTTTTTTTCTATCACACGCAACCGGCATTACCGCCAGCCGACAGCCCGGCAAATTATCAGCGCAGTGGCTTCATCCATCCCCTGTATAGTCCGACCGGAAAAATTCTCACTGATGATTTTCCCGCGGGACACGCCCACCAACATGGCATTTTCATGGCATGGGTGCATACCCGTTACAAAGACAGCCTGGTCGATTTCTGGAATACGATGGAACAATTGGGCAGAGTGGAACATGTAGCGGTGGTTGACAAAAAACAGGGAGCAGTAGCCGCCCAACTCAAACTCAATCTCAGGCACCGCAGTTTACAATTTGGAGAGATCCTAAATGAAAATTGGACGGTTACCATTTACCCAGGCACCAACTATTTTCTTTTTGATATCGAGTCAGACCAGGTCAATACCACTTCAGACACGCTCTATCTTGAAGAATACCGATATGGAGGGATGGCATTCAGAGGCAGCCGGGAATGGAATCAAAGCGACTCCAGCCATTTTAAGAAGGATTGGGTCATCACAACCAGCGAGGGGAAGGATAGAATTTCTGCCAATCATACGCATGCCCGTTGGGTGGACGCCTCTGGTGAAGTTCAGGGTGAAATGAATGGACTCACCATCTTTGACCATCCTTCCAATTTCAGGTATCCCCAAACCATGCGCGTTCATCCCGATATGCCCTATTGGGTGTATGCACCTGTTGTGGATGGACCTTTTAATATTCCCCCGGGCGCACATTACCGATCACGCTACCGCTACCTGGTACACAGGCAGGGCGCCGATTTGAGGCTGATCAATAAAATTGAGAAGGATTGGATTGATCCGCCAAAGGTTGAATGGGTTCGAAACTAATTTCAAAATTGTAAACATGAAAATCGCTTACATTTTTTTCAAAGATATCACCTGGCTGGATTTTGTTGGGGTATACGATCCCGTTAGCCGATTGAAGCACATGAATTATGTGCCTGACCTGGAATGGGATTTCTGTGCCTACGATTCAGAAGTGCGAGATCATTATGGCCTCGGCTTTCAACCGCAGTATATCGATACAACGTTGGCGGATTATGATGTCATCATTGTTCCGGGAGGTTATGGCACGAGATCATTGTTGAATGATACGGGATTTATGAAATGGTTGAAGACGGCTGAACGGGTGCCGCTTAAGATTTCGATTTGCACCGGTAGTTTGTTATTGGGGGCCTCAGGCTTTTTGAAAAATAAAAAAGCCACTACTCATTTTTCAGAGTATGACACTTTGAAGAATTATTGTGGAGAGGTAATCCGGGAGCGCATTGTAGAAGACAAGGGTTTGATCACGGCCGGCGCCGTCACGTCTTCGATCGATCTTGGATTGCACCTGTGCAAACTTTGGGCTGGCCAGGAAGCGGCGGAGGAAATCAGAAGACGAATGGATTACAGAGGGTAGGTGACACGGTACACGGTATACGGTATACGGTATACGTAAAATTGAATTTAGAAATGGTCGTTAAATTCTGCTATATTTTCCTACCTTCCTTCAAACAATTTCAATGAAGCATCTCCTCTCATTCGTACTCGCCCTGTTTTTCATGGGAATTCTCTTCGCACAAAAACAACAAAGTCTGTTTAATGGTAAAGACCTGACTGGCTGGACGATTCACGGGACAGAAAAGTGGTACGTTGATAAAGGAGAACTGGTTTGCGAAAGTGGTCCTGACAAACAATACGGCTACTTGTCGACCAACAAAAACTACAAGAATTTTATTCTCACGGTTCAATTCAAACAAGAAGCGAATGGTAACAGCGGCGTGTTTTTTCGTTCATCTATTGATGGCGTAAAGATCAGTGGCTGGCAAGTGGAAGTGGCGCCCATGAATGCGCATACGGGCGGTATTTATGAATCCTATGGAAGGGGCTGGCTTGTACAACCCAATCCCGAGCACGAAAAATATCTGAACGAAGCCAATTGGAACACGATGAAGATTTACGTAAAGGGTGATTCGGTGACAACCTGGCTCAATGACCATATGATGGTGACCATCAACGACGAAAAAATTGGACAGGGCGTAGGATTTATCGCGCTCCAAATCCACGATGGCGGTGGAATTAAGGTGAGGTGGAAGAAATTGGAGATCCAGGAATTGCCATAAGATTGATTGTGGATTGTGGATTGTGGATTGTAGAAGTCCACAATCAACAATCTACAATCCCCAATCTTTAAAAATCAACTCCCATGCAACTCGAGAACGCACTAAACTGGTTTGAAATCCCGGTAAATAATTTCGATCGTGCGAAGAAGTTTTACGAAACAATTTTTGATTACCAGATGCCGGAAAATCAAATGGGACCCGCCAGGATGGGATTTTTTCTCTACGATTTTCAGAACGGAAAAGTAGGCGGAGCCATCGTTCACAGGCCAGGTTTTCATACGCCTAATTCAGAAGGCTCACTCATATACCTGAATTGCCAGCCCGATCTTCAAATCATTTTAGACAGGGTGACTAAAGCAGGCGGGAAGGAACTACAGGGTAAGACAAATATTGGCGAAGGACTGGGGTACTGGGCTCTGATCACAGATACGGAAGGCAACCGCGTTGCCCTGCATTCCATGCAATAGACTTGCATCTTCGTCATTCCTCTAATTGATCTGGCTGCTAAAAATATTCTATCTTCAGATCATTGCTACAGAAATCAACAATACAACTTCTTCGATTTCCCTTTTCGCTTTTTTTGATGCCGGTATACTGGTTTGCCTTAAGCCAGTTACCCATTGTCAACACGCGCAATGCAATAATCATATTCGTCATTTTGCACCTGTTGGTGTACCCGGCCAGCAACGGCTATAACAGTTATATGGACCGGGATTCAGACAGCATCGGAGGGATTGAACACCCGCTCCAGCCCACACCCGAATTACTGTGGGTTTGTATCCTCATGGATTTCATTTCAGTTCTTTCCAGTTTCCTCATTAGTCCCTATTTCGCAATTGGCATTGTTGCCTATATCCTGGCTTCAAGGGCATATAGTTTTCGGGGCATTCGTTTGAAGAAATATCCATTCATCGGCTATCTGACGGTTATCATTTTTCAGGGCGCAGTCAGCTTCGCCCTGGTTTATCATGGCGCGTCTGCAGATCTCACACTACACGTACCCGTTATGTTAATGTTGGTGAGCAGCCTGTTAATTGGAGGATTTTATCCACTTACACAAATTTACCAGCATGATGCCGACCTCAGAGATGGCGTGAAGTCAATTAGTTACAAGCTCGGATACCGCGGAACCTTCATCTTTTGCGCTGCCGTGTATGGGCTGGCATTTCTATTGCTGTCATTTTACTACTCGGACTTGCAGCGAATGAAAGATTTTTTGTTATTGGCAACCTGTATGTTGCCAATTCTCGTATATTTCTTTATATGGGCGTCCCGGGTTTGGAAGAATACCGCCAACGCCAATTTCCGGAACACCATGCGCATGAACCTTATCGCCTCCCTCTGTACCAATATCGGATTCATAACTCTGTTGATACGCAGGCATTTTGAGTAAAATTATTTCCATCGGCACAGCTGTTCCTGCCTACAGGCACGAACAGGAGAATATTCTGCATTTTATGCAAATGGTGTATGCATTGGATGAAGTGGAGAAACGAAAACTCCGTTTTCTTTACAAGCAGAGTGGAATAAGTTATCGCTACTCAGTTATCCCAGACTACTGCAGGCCGTTACCGGAATGGAAGTTTTATCCGCATACGGAGAACCTGGAACCTTTTCCGAATCTCGAATTGAGAATGGCCTGGTTTGACAAATATGCGGCGCCGCTTTCAGTGGATGCGATCAGGAAATGTTTGTATACAAAATTGGATGAGGAAGAAATCACGCACCTCATTACTGTAAGCTGCACGGGCATGAGTGCACCGGGTTTGGATTTGCAGGTGATGGAATTGCTGGATTTGCCGAAAAATATTTTCCGCACGTCCATCAATTTTATGGGCTGCTATGCGGCCATTCATGCGCTCAAACTTGCCGACTCTTTTTGTAAATCAGAAAAAGACGCAAGAGTACTTGTGGTTTGTACTGAATTGTGTACCCTGCACTTTCAACGCGATCCAACACCGGATAATGTGGCCTCCGGCCTCTTGTTTTCAGATGGTGCAGCGGCCGTGCTGGTTACCCCCGATCATTTCAAAGGTCGCGGGCTATATATCGAAGATTTCTATTCTGAAGTATTCTCAAAGGGCAAAAAGGACATGTCATGGGAACTCTCCTCCTCCGGATTCCTGATGACGCTGAGTGGCTACGTACCGGAGCTGATTGAAGAAGATTTTGATCGGTTGGTTTCGAGGTCTTTGACGCGTAGGGGTTTGGATAAGGACTATATCTCCCACTGGTGTGTGCACCCCGGCGGAAGAAGGATATTGGACGCCATTCATTCTTCCATGAGTATTGGCAAAGAAGCCCTGCAGGAAAGCTATTCTGTTTTAAAGCAGTACGGAAATATGTCATCTCCCACCATTCTATTTGTGCTGAAAGAGATTATGCAACAACTTGATTTTGCTAAATCCAGCAAAATCCTGGGCGCCGCATTCGGGCCCGGACTGACGATGGAAACATTCGTCGCCTCTACTTAGCTACTGGCAGCTATTTAAATTCTAACTTGTTTTGTGAATTTTTCCAAACGTTCATACCAGCTGGAATTGCTTGATGCCGACGGCATTTCTTTCGAGGAAATAAAACTGAACATGGAAGAACTGGATACCATCAACAGTTTGTTGGGGGGGCACGCCATTACCATCGCCGGATTGAAAAAAACACTGCCTAGCCCTTTGCCGGATCGACCCATTCGGGTAGTGGAAATTGGATGCGGTGGCGGCGACAACCTGATTGCGATCCAGCGATGGGCACTAAAGAGAAGAATTTCCATCGAATTTATCGGAATTGACATCAAAACCGAATGCATCGATTTCGCAAGGAGCAGGAATGGTGAATTTCATGCCCCGGTGGAATGGATCGTTTCTGACTATAAAGAAGTGCACTGGGGGGAAAATCAACCTGACATCATATTCTCCTCGCTCTTTTGCCATCATTTCAGAAATGAAGAATTGGTGTGGATGATGAAATGGATGGAACGTGAATGCAGGTCAGGTTTTTTTATCAATGATTTGCATCGGCATTATCTGGCCTATCATTCCATCCGTTTACTCACCCTTGCATTTTCAAAAAGCAGGCTGGTCAAAAATGACGCGCCAATTTCTGTTACTCGCGGATTCAATCGTGCCGACTGGCAGCGGATCCTGGCAGACGCGGGACTCAGCGATTATCATCTAAATTGGAAGTGGGCCTTCCGATGGTTGTTAACTTACCAGAAAATACCCTCAACGAAACTTAATGCCTGAGTCTAATTATTCACTTGATTTCGATGTCGCTGTAATTGGCGGCGGACTGGCCGGGCTGGCCCTGTCCATTCAACTCGCCAAAGACGGCCATCGCGTAGTTTTGATTGAAAAAGAGAAATATCCTTTTCATCGCGTTTGCGGAGAATACATCAGTTTTGAGTCATGGAATTTCCTGGAAGAACTCGGCGTTCCACTAAGTGATTGGGACCTGCCCATGATTAAAAATTTGCAGGTCTCGGCTCCCAATGGGGAACTATTGGAACAACCTTTGCCGCTGGGCGGATTCGGCATCAGCCGTTATACGCTGGATCACTTCATGCAACAGCTGGCATCACGGGAAGGTGTAACCGTCATGGAGGAGACTAAAGTGGAAGATGCATTGTATGACTCCGCAAGAGACCATTTCCTGATCAACTATCATTCCCACGCGTCCAACAATTCCCTTACTGCAAAAATGGTCTGCGGCTGTTTCGGAAAACGCAGCAATCTCGACATGAAATGGCAAAGAGAATTTGTGCACCAGAAACCCAACAAGCTCAACAACTATATAGGGATAAAATACCATGTTAAAATTGACCACCCGGAACAACTGATCGCCCTGCACAATTTCGACCAGGGATACTGTGGCATCTCTAAAGTGGACCATGGACGCTATTGTTTATGCTATCTCACCACCGCAGATAACTTAAAGAGTAACGGCAATTCCATTGAAAAGATGGAGAAACAGGTCATCCGGAAAAACCCTCATCTCGAAAAAATATTCTCCGAGGCCGAATTTCTCTTCATGCACCCGGTAGCCATCGCGCAAATCAGCTTTGATCGGAAAACACTGGTTGAAGATCATATGCTGATGGTTGGAGATGCCTCCGGTATGATCACGCCGCTTTGCGGCAATGGTATGAGCATGGCCTTACATGAAAGCAAAATTGCATATCAATTGTTAACCGGTTTCCTTTCAGGTACGATTAGCCGAAGGGACATGGAAATTCGCTACCAGGTTGAGTGGCGCAAATATTTTGACCGAAGGCTCAAAACGGGCAGATTTATCCAATCGATGTTTGGAAAGAAATGGCTAAGTAATATCTTTATTCAGTCCATGAAACCTTTTCCAAAACTGATCAGATACCTAATTCGCCAAACACATGGGGAACCTTTTTAAATCAGCCTTTCAGATTTGTTTGGTTCTATTCCTTGCGCAGACCATTCAGGCACAAAAAATTATTACCGCCGTGTGGGTGGGCAACCATGGTGTTACAACAAATATTGATTCTGCCCGTTTCCTCATCCTGATCAGGTACATTTCAGACAGCTCCTACCAGCGAGTTGAATATAATATGAAAGGGCCGATGATCAAGCTTATCAGTTACAAGGATCCGGCAATGACCATCAAACAGGGTCCCTATTATGAATACCGGGAGGACGGTTGGATCCGGGAATCGGGAAACTATTGCAACAACCTCAAGGATGGCAATTGGATTGCATATGGAGACAGCGCGAATGCAGATATGAAAAATAAATTCAGCAATGGTGAATTAATTTCATCCGAACCCAAGACTCCCAGGTCGCCAGAAACGCCAAATCAACCCGTAAGAGAGGAGGCCGTTTTTCCAGGCGGCCCGTCTGCCTGCAAGAAATTCATTAACAACAATTTTTTAATCCCAAAAAGAGCCGAAAACATTAACAAAGATGGAACGCTTTGGATATACTATGTTATAGATATTGACGGCTCAGCCAAGTCTTCTTTTCTGGCCAGATCACTGGAACTTTCCCTCGATGATGAAGCGATTCGTGTGATAAATAAGATGCCAAGGTGGAAGCCAGGTTCACAAGATGGTAAGAATGTTAAATCTTACCTTATACAGCCCCTGACCATCTACTTTCAATAATTCTTGAAAATTCAAAATTGCTCTTTAATTTTGAATCATGAAGCTAGCCGAAGCCAAACAGCAATTCGTTGCATCATGGGGAGCCTACGGAACGCACTGGGGAATCAATCGCACCATGGCGCAAATCCACGCGCTACTTCTCGTGAGTCCTGACCCGCTTAGCCAGGACGATGTTATGGAACAACTCAATATTAGTCGGGGAAATGCAAACATGAACATCAGGGAACTGATTGACTGGGGACTGGTGGAGCGGCAAATTGTTCCGGGGGAACGACGCGAATTTTTTGTCGCTGAAAAAGATATTTGGAAAGTGTTCGGTCAAATTGTGAAGGAAAGAAAGAAGCGCGAACTGGAACCGATGATGAAACTGCTCGATCAACTCGGTGACGTGGAGGGCGACAAGCGCGAAAAAGAAGTGAAGACCTTCACCGATACTGTTCAAAACATCCAACGCGTAGCCGAGCAGGCCAACAAGGCCCTTGATACGATGGTGAAAGCAGAGGAAAACTGGTTCCTGGCATCCCTCGTGAAACTCTTCAAATAGGATTTTCGCCAATTTCATGGACCGCCTGCATCTTCGTAATTTTGATTATGGCCGATCAAAAGAAAACGCTCGTGTTGGGCGCTTCAGCCAATCCTGAGCGCTATAGCCATTTAGCCATAAACAAGCTCCGTTCAAATGGCCATCCCGTTGTTGGGATTGGAAAGTCGCAGGTGAGTGTGGGAGACGTTGCAATTGAAACAGAAAAGAAACCCATTGCAGACCTGGATACGGTTTCCGTTTATTTGAATCCAACGCACCAGAAGGAATACTACGATTATGTTTTGTCACTTCATCCGAAGCGCATCATCTTCAATCCCGGCGCCGAAAACGATGAATTCGCGAAGCTCGCAGGCGAAGCTGGCATCAAGCCCGTTGAGGCTTGTACGTTAGTATTGCTCTCCACGGGGCAGTATTAACCAAATAATAAGCTGTTCACGTTTTGTACTTATCCACATTTTTCGTAAATTCGGAAAATCCTTCTTATGCTTTGGAGAAGATTCAATGGTGAAACGATCCATCTGCCCATCAAGGAAGAAGTAAAGCAAGCGATCCTCCGCGAAACCGCCAAAGGCTATCACCTCAAAGTGTGCATTGGCACCGATTCCCAGGTTAAAGGTCAGGAAACCGAGTTCGCGACGGTCATTGTTTTTCTTCGTGAGGGACATGGTGGATTCATGTTCATCCACAACGAGAAAACACGGAAAAATTATTCCATCAAGGAACGCATGTTGGTGGAAGTGGCGAAGAGTATCGAGGTTGCCTATGAATTGTGCGACCTCTTTACGAAGTATGATGTTGACATGGAAGTTCATGCCGACATCAATACAAATCCACATTTCAAGAGCAATGAAGCGCTTCGCGAAGCGATGGGCTACATTCTCGGAATGGGATTCGCCTTCAAGGCCAAACCGGAAGCTTTTGCCAGCAGCAGTTGCGCGAATAAGATCGTGAACTAGCGCTCACCGGAAGGCATGCAAATCCGGTCAGCTCCGACCGGAAGGGAAATTGTCTCCCCTAATTAAAAAGTAAAAAGTAAAAAGTAAAAAGTAAAAAAGTACCTGGCATACGGTAAACCGCATTGCGACTATAGGCCGGGCTTGTGTTTTCTCCATAACACGTATAGTGCTCCATTGCAGTTTGCATCAATTTTAAACGGCGTCTTCTTATTGCGGGGGCCCATCAGCAGGTACATTCCATTTGCAGTTTGATACACCAGGGCATTTTCCGTGACAGCATGCGCGGCCTTCTTTGCGGAGTCGGACATCTCAGTGATTGTGAGACCGGGTTGCGGACACATGGTATTGTCGTACACATATACAATTGCGAAGTCATGTAAGGAATCGGCAAAAAAAGAGCCCTGTTTTGCATAGGCCCAGCCGACCATTTTGCGGTATTCGTTTTTGAGCGCAACCGAGCGAATGGTGCCTGCCACGTTTTGAGCGTCGCGTTTCCAGGTATCGGTTTGTCCTTCTGCTAAACATGCCAGTAAGGAAAAGAAGGTGAGCGAGAGAAGGTATTTCATGATCAGGTTTTTTCAAATATAATCATTCAAATCCTGCCTGCAGCCATTTTACAGTTCAAAGTCGACGATAAGCGGAACATGGTCACTGTAAGCAATCCAATCGTCGAAATTCCCAACTTCCACCGATCTCATTTTGGTAAGCAGGTCATTCGATGCGAAACAGTAGTCGATATGGTAAGGCTTATCCCGATGGCGGTAGATATAAAATGTTGGGTGGCTTTCCCTGCCATGCTTCAAATCGAATTTCACGTGATAAGTACTTTGAATTCCCTTTCTCGTGAGTTTAGCAACCACGTCAGAATGGTTACCCACGCGGCGTGGCCTGTCCCAGATGGTGTTGCTGTTGAAATCACCAACCAATAATGTTCTTTCCGTACGTATAAGTCGTTGATAGTAGTGAATAGCTTTCCAAACCTGCTCGATATATCTGCCATCGGGATCTTCGGGATTGTGCGCCCATACGGCAAAAAGGGTGAGCTTAATTTGTGCGTTGAAAGATTGAATAGGAATTACGTATTGAATCGCCGGATTGTAGTTCCTGTGTACGCGAAATTGAAAATCGGTAAAAGAAAATATGCCCAGGCCCTTGGTTTCATTTTTTCCAAACCACACCAGGTCGTTTGGCCTTGGAAATTCCTTGAATTTTGCGAGTCGCTCCGGGCATTCGCATTCCGGCACGATCAGCAGGTCCGGCTGAATTTCCCGGATCATGGCGGCCTTCTTGCGAAAGCTCATGTTGCAATTCCATGTTACGACTTTCACGTTCTAAGATTTATTCTTTTACCTCGGCGTTCATTTCAGTGATGAGGTCGAGAATTTTTTGACGCCCTAATTTTTTTACCGCCGAGGTCACAATGTGCTGAGGCAAAAACTGCCAGGTTTGCCGCATGGCGTTTAGAAAGGATTTTACATTTTTTTGAACAACGGTTTGTGTTTCTTTGTCGGCCTTGGTAAATAGGATACAAAAGGGAACCTGCCATTGCCCCAACCGGTTGATAAATTCCAGGTCATTTTTTTGTGGATCGTGGCGACCATCGATCAATACAAATACGTTCACCAGGTTTTCCCGTTTGCGCAAGTAGTCTTCAATCATTTTTTCCCAACTCTTTCTACTTTGCAGCGAAACCTTTGCGAAACCATAACCCGGAAGATCCACCAGGTACCATTCTTCCTTACTTCCTTTAACGCCTTCCAGTTCGCTTACGATCGCAAAATGGTTGATCAGTTGCGTTTTCCCCGGTGTCCTCGAAGTCTTTGCCAGGTTTTCATTGTTGCAAATCATGTTGATGAGTGATGACTTGCCTACATTACTTCTTCCAATAAATGCATATTCCGGCCTGTCTGCCGCAGGGCATTTATCTACACTCGGACTGCTGATGACGTATTGGGAGGAAGTGATGTTCACAGTTGCAATTTAGGGTATTGGGTATTAGGTATTAGGTATTAGGTATTAGGAATCACTTAATATCCAAGGCCCAATACCCAATACCCAATTCCATATCTTTGCCCCTATGTCCAAATTCGCCCACGACACCATAGTTCCTTATGCCGGATCGGCCCTGGGAAAAAAAGAGCAGGTGGCTGAAATGTTCGATCGTATCGCGTTCAGGTATGATTTCCTGAATCGCTTCCTCTCTGCCGGTACCGATGTCAGTTGGCGAAAAAAGGCCATCGAAGTACTGGCCGGCCTTCAGCCCAAATCCATTCTTGACGTTGCCACGGGCACGGGCGATATGGCGATCATGATGGCAAACCGCCTTCCGCAGTCAAAAATTATTGGCATAGATATTTCTGAAGGGATGCTGGTAAAGGGACGGGAGAAACTGTTAAAGGCCGGCCTGGAGGGTCAAATTAGTTTACAAAGCGGTGATAGTGAGACAATAAACTACCCACCGGCTTCGTTTGATGCAGTGTCCGTAGCCTTTGGCGTCCGCAATTTTGAGCATTTGGAAAAGGGCCTCAAAGAGATCTTCCGGGTACTCAAACCAGGCGGAAAACTTGTCATCCTCGAATTTTCAAAACCCAAAACACTAGGTATAAAGCAACTCTACAATTTGTACATGGGAATAATCGCGCCGCAGGTAGGGAAGATCTTTTGTAAAAACAAAGACGCTTACCAATACCTGAATGACTCGGTGCAAAGATTTCCGGAAGGAAATGAATTTGTTGACATTTTACAATCAGTAGGATTTACAAACACCACATGCAAACACCTGAGTTTTGGAATCTGCAGTATTTACGCGGGAATAAAATAGTCATTCTCTGCGCCATTCTCTTTTTGATTGCCGGTAACCTGAAAGCACAGCTAAGGGAAAGCGTCAATCTGCCCGATCACGATAGTAAGCCTTATTATTTCGGAATTGTTCTTGGCTACAACACTTCCCACTATAATATCAGTTTGAATCCCCAATACCTTGAGCAGGACACGGTGAGGACTGTGAATTCACAGAACAGCGGCAGGATACACCTCGGCATCATGGCGAATCTTCAATTGAGTGATCACTGGGATCTCCGCTTCTATCCACTCAACCTGATTTTCAGCCAAAAGAATTTTATTTACACGCTGAAATTTCCCGATCCGGGAGAAACAGCACTTACCAAAACCCAAAAGGTGGAATCGATTGTAATGAGCTTCCCCTTACAGGTTAGGCTGAAAAGCGATCGCATTGGGAATTTCCGGGTATACACGTTGGGTGGCGTCAAATACGATTATGACCTTGCCAGCAACGCCGCTTCCACAAATACCGGTGAGATGATCAAAGTAAAGAAAGGAGATTTTGGTGTGGAAGCAGGGATCGGATTTCAATTCTTCTTTAAATACTTTATTCTCGCCCCGGAGATTAAGGTCAGCAATGGTATTACCAATGTTCTGGTGCGCGATCCAAGTGTGAAGTTTTCCAACGTGATCGATAAAATGTATTCGAGAATGATACTGTTCTCACTTCATTTTGAAGGTGGAGGAGGAAGTGGAAATTAGTACTAAGTACTAGGTACTAGGTACTAAGCGTTTGCCTCTATTAATTAACTTAGTACATAGTACTTAGTACCTAGTACTTAAAACTCATATTCTCTCCTGAAGATATTCCATCTGATCCCAACATTTCCAATCGTCTCCGATGGTGTGCCTGTGCGCTTCCTCACCTGGAAGGTTCCTTCGAAATATAAATTCGGTTGCCACTCGTAAGAAAGCGTGAAGAAAGAATTTACACAACTAACTTCCCTTCCTGCCCCGATGTACCAACCATAATCATACGGCCTGGTGGTGTTGGGCAAAAAGATATTGCTTCCATAATTAATTCCAGCCGTATCAACACCCTGCTTGGAGTAAAATAATTTCGCCTGTATGTACCATTTGGGTGCCGGCTGATAGTTGGCAATGGCCACGGCTTCGTAAAAATTCGCCCCCAGAGGATGTGCCAACGGCTGGTTGTAGTGTGTCCAGTTGGATACTGAATCGGTATGAGTATAGGTAAATGGGCGAACCATGTTGAACTCGCCCTGCAAATCCAGGTTCTTCAAACCAAAGGCATCAATATACTTCGCGCCGGCCTGGATAGCATACTTGTTACCCCACCAACCTCCTTTCTTCATTTCAGACAGTTTGAATTCGTCAATTGTAATCTGCGAATACAATTGCAGGTGACGAAGCAAATTTGCCTTTGCGTCAAACCCGATGATTGCATTGTCGCCACTGCCCAGGTTGGATTCGGCGGGACGCAGGAATATGATCGGATTCAAATAGGCAAAATCAAAATGATTCACCCTTCCAAATACAACAGCATCAAACACGCCCAGGGTTAACCATTTTGGCGCATTGATGGTGAGGTGATGGGAAGTCATGTATTTTCTTGGCAACACCTGGTCGCCATTATTGCTTTCGTACTCGGGAATCAGTTCGGTGTACAATACCTGGTAGTTCAATCTCCAAACGCGCGTATTTAGTTTCAGGAATAAATAACTGTTTCCAAAATCACTCATAAACAGGCTCCGGTTTCCATCGCCTAATACATTCTTGTCGAAGCCAAATTGGAAGTCGATATACTTCGCCGCATTGAAGGTCACATAACCCCTCGCGTCCAGATAATCGTATCCGGTTGTTTTAAAGGGCTTGAAGAAACCCGCGCCAGGAACGGCTTTGAACATCGACACAAAATCGCGCACGTAAAAGGGTGTGCGTTCCTGGTTATCGGTAACATAAGTGTAGAAACCCACTTTCTTAGCGATCAACCCGCGTGCAACGATACCCTTGGTATTTATGAACAACATGTCGCTGTTGGCATTTTCAGCTCCTGCTTTTAATTGCAATACCGGATCTATGGCCAGGTAAAAATCTTTTTGGTCAACTTCAAAAAAATGCGCCTTGTTCTTAAAGAATAATTTGAGGAAAGGTTTCCGACTGGCAAAACCCGATTTGTCGCCCGTTACCCATTCAGAATTATCCATCAGGGCACCCTGAATATTATAGCGGTCTACCTTCGTGAGATGCGTGGAAGCGGGGTCGGCGCTATCCTGACTGTTGATCATCTCGATGGCGGTAACGAGTTGCTTGCGGCTAAATGGTTTGATTCCCGAAAAATTCAGGATGGTATCTTTCCCCATCTTGATTTCCAGGCGATCAATAAGCTGGTATTCTTTTGATCCAAAGGGTATAAGTGTTGATTGGCTGAAACCGATGCATGGAAGAATAAAAATAATGGCGCAGCAAAGGGTTTGTTTAAATTGCATTTTAATCATGCTGGATTTCATTTTATCGGTATGCAAAATTATCTCATCAGGAATATTCAAATCGTTAATGAAGGTAAAACGTTCAACGCTGATATATTATTGAAAGATGAAAGAATTGAAAAGATTTCGCCCACGATCGGGCACAATGGAAGCTTTATTGAGATAAACGGAGAGGGTAAGTGGTTATTACCCGGCGCCATAGACGACCAGGTCCATTTCAGGGAGCCCGGACTAACGCATAAGGCTACCATCTACTCAGAATCCAGGGCTGCGGTGGCCGGCGGCATCACTTCCTTCATGGAAATGCCCAATACCATTCCCAACGCGTTAACGCAGGAATTGCTGGAACAGAAATACGAAATCGGAAAGGCGAGCTCACTGGCGAATTATTCCTTTTTCATGGGTACCAGCAATGACAATTCGGATGAGGTGCTCAAAACCAATCACCGAAAGAAAGACGTTTGCGGCGTAAAAATATTCATGGGTGCCAGCACCGGAAATATGCTTGTGGATAATTATCTCACGCTCGATAAAATTTTCAGGGAATCCGAGGTGCTAATATCTACGCATTGTGAAGAAGAAAAAATAATCCGGCGCAACTACGAAAGAATTAAAAAAGAAAAGCAAAACCTGCAGCCTTCTGATCACCCCATCATCCGGGATGAGGAAGCATGTTTTGAATCTTCTCTTGCGGCCATTCAATTCGCAAAAAAATACAATAGCCGCTTGCACATCCTGCATATCTCCACGGCAAAGGAATTAGGTTTGTTCTCGAACCTGCTTCCCCTGAAGGATAAGAGAATTACGTCTGAAGTTTGCGTTCACCATCTTCATTTTACCGCCGATGACTACGCGAAGTTGGGTTACCAGATTAAGTGTAATCCAGCCATTAAAGCCGCGTCAAACCGGGAAGGATTGTGGCAGGCATTGAATGACGACAGACTCGACGTGATTGCGACAGACCATGCGCCGCATACCTGGGAAGAAAAGCAGGGCCCTTATGAACATGCCCATTCGGGATTGCCACTGGTACAGCACGCCTTGCTCATGATGCTTTCTTACCAGAAAAAGGGCTGGATCAGCCTTGAAAAGCTGGTTCATAAAATGAGCCATGCCGTAGCCGAAGCCTTCCAGATCGAAGATCGCGGCTACATTCGTGAAGGATATTATGCCGACCTGGTGATTGTTGACCCCAATCAAAACACAACAGTGACCAAAGAAAATATTCTTTACAAGTGTGGCTGGAGTCCATTGGAATCGGTAAGCTTCCCGGCTGCGATTACGCATACCTTTGTAAACGGCAAACTGGTTTATGGAAATGGATCGTGGGATGAATCTGTAAAGGGTAAAAGACTTAAGTTTAACCGCTGAACCACGGATCTATCCCCATGCAGATCGACAACACGACATACAAAGACCTTCTTCTTTTCAGTAACGACGAAGAGTACTCGATTTTCCACAGGCTTGATTTTACCCGCACTATCGGAGGCAAGGCCAGGTTGGCCAGCATTTTTACCGAACCATTCAGCGAGATCAGAAAAATATTACAGGTACAGGCCATCCTGCGGTTGATCCTGACGAAGGAAAGCGAGTGGCCTCTTCAGATCACGAATGGAACCGTGATGGTGATGGAAAAATTCTATGAAATTTCTGTCAATGATATCCCACACAATCCTGATTTTGTCAAGAGTCTTCTGTATAAAATCTTTAGCGCGCCCGATTACTCCGTGACGCGCTATTCCGTTACACATTTTGCCGATTTTCTGCGGGGTATGAACCTGGTGCTGGATTTGCTCGGCGTTCCAACCGCGCCAAATCTGCTGCTGGGCTATACTGAACGGGCGCGCGGCCTGATGAAACACAAGCATATTGAGCAGCTGGTGAATGAAGACCCCGCCCGAAAAATGAGTCCTGCCAAAGTCCTGTATTATGGCAGGTTTCTACGCCTGCAATACAAGAGGCAGGCGGAGGAACTGATTGAGATTTACAGCCAATTCGATGCATGGTACAGTATGGCGATGGCCATGAAAAGATTGAACCTGCAGTTCCCGAATTTTAGTGAACAGGATGAGCCGCTGATTGAAGCAAAGGGCCTGTATCATATCCTCCTTGCCGACCCCGTTGCTTATGACGTAGAGCTCACACCTCACAGCAATTTTCTTTTTTTGACGGGCGCCAACATGGCGGGAAAGAGCACGTTCATCAAGGCAGTTGGTGCAGCCGTATTCCTCGCACATATCGGAATGGGCGTGCCAGCCGCTTCGATGCAGCTTACCGCTTTCGACGGCGTTCTCAGCAATATTAACGTAGAAGATAACATTGTGAAGGGAGAGAGCTATTTCTTTAATGAGGTGCAGCGGG
>Ga0097621_100000497_pt1 | contig 27613 bp, 32 predicted proteins | sample KBSMisM72_FD_73165 | JGI IMG/M metagenome (GOLD analysis project Ga0097621, IMG submission 73165) | Miscanthus rhizosphere microbial communities from Kellogg Biological Station, Michigan, USA - KBS Miscanthus M7-2 (version 2) (version 2) | ecosystem: Host-associated > Plants > Roots >... | reverse complement strand
GCACCGATCGACGTGCGCATCAACGGCATGGACATGACGCCGTGGCGCGGCTATCGCGTGCAGATTGAAGGAAACCTGAGCCCGGCGGGCGGCACGCGCACGATCACCGCCGTCAGCGCGCGCTCGGTGTTCAACACCTGCAGCGAGAAATAGAAGTTAGAAGTTAGAACTAAGAAGTGAGAAGTTAGGACTGCGAAACCTCAGTTCTAACTTCTTACTTCTAACTTCTAAGTTTCAGAAGTCCCTCCGCATTCCCTCCCAAGATCATCCGCTGCTCTTCCACTGACAGTCCTGGTGTCTGCAGCACCGTGTCTACGGGAGTCGTGCTCGCGATGGGAAACCCGAAGTCCGTGCCGATGACGACCTGGCTCGCGCCTGCCGCAGTGACGACGTTGCGGAGATTCTGCGGGCTGTAGACGAGCGAGTCGAAATACAACTGCGGACCGCGGAGGTACTCGCTCGGCTTCCGCTTCGTGCGCTGACAGGGCGGTTGAAGCGCATTGCAGTTGTCGAACCGGCCGATGTAGCTCGCCAGGAAACCGCCGCCGTGCGCGCCGATGATCTTCACGGCCGGGAATCGATCGAGCACGCCCTCGAAAATCAGATGCGCCAGCGCGATCGTCGTGTCCAGCGGAAACCCGATGTTGTTGCCGAGCGCGCCGGCGCCGTCGAGCCGCTTCCCGAGATCGTCGAACCCCTGCGGGTGAATCATCACGACGGTCTGCAGCTCCTCGATCTTCTTCCACACTGGATCGAGCTTCGGATTGGCAAGCTCGCCGCCGTTGACGTTGGCGCCCACGATGAAGCCGCGAAGATCGAGCTGCTTCACCGCGTATTCGAGCTGCACGACCGCGAGGTCGGGCTGCTGCAGCGACACAGTGCCGAACCCGACGAAGCGATCCTTGTGCGCGGCGACGAGCGCGGCGATCTTTTCGTTCTGCATCTTCACGATGCGCGCCGAGAGATCGGGCTGCAGGAAATAGAGGAACTGGCTCGGGTGGACGCTGATAACGTGGACGTCGATCCCCATCTGGTCCATCGTCCTGAAGCGCCGATCCATCGACGTTTGATCGATGGCCATCGGACTCGCGCCCAGATTCGCCATTGCCTTGTCGGTCTGCGGGAAATCCTTGACGAGCGGCCACGCTTCGTCGACGAAGACGTGCGCGTGCATGTCGATGGTGCGGACGCGCTGGCCGCCGACGACGACCTGCCGACGCGCGGCCGTTGCGGCAGGCGCCTGCGCCGTCAGCGCGCATGGACAGAAAAAGAGACCGCCGCCGGCGACCGCGGAGGTCTGAAGAAAGGTTCGGCGGCTGAATTTCATGCCGCGGATGGTAGCACTAGCGATTGCGCAGCGTCGTGACGGTCTGTCGGAGCGCCTCCACCACGGCGTCGGGCTGGTACAGATGGATTTCGTGGCCGCTGCCTTTGGCAACCACGGCGGTCGTGTTGGTGCTGAAGAGCGGACGCCGCGCGGCGAGCCCGTCGCGCGCGCGCGTCGTATCCGCCTGAATCGGATCGCTCGAGATGATCACGACCGGCAGCGCTCCGAGCGGCGGCGTTCCGCCCTCGGTCTCGTCGAACTCGCGAAGGAATTCCTTCCGCCAGGACAGCAGCGACGCCGAGTCGTCGCGGTGGCGCTGAAACCTTTCGTAGAGTTGCACGTCGAACTGCAGCCGAGCGGCTTGCAGGTCCGTCGGCAGCCGATCGAAGGGATCGTCTTCGCGTGACGGCGCAGGACCGGGAGGCGGCGGGAGCGGAAACGCGCTGCGGATCTGATTCTCCGACAACGTCCAGAGCAATCCGTTCACGCCATTCGCGGCGAGCCCAACGCGATTGGCGCTGTTGCTGAACACGAGCGCGGCGACGTCCGAGGGAAACGCGCGTTGATAGGCTCGGATGAAGATGCCCCCGATCGACGCGCCCACGAGCACGTACGGCGAACGCTCGCCCGCTCGCTGCAGCAGCTCGTGAAGGTCGGCGACCGTTTGCTCCACGGTTTCGTCCGCGGGGCCGACGTCGCTCCACCCGAGGCCGGCGCGATCGTACGAACACACGCGAGTCGTGGCAGCAAGCGGCGGCTGCACCAGCGCCCAGTCGATCGCAAACGCGCTGCCGCCAGCGACCAGGACGACCGTCGGCGACCCCGAGCCGGTGCAAAGCAGGTGCAGCTTCCGGCCGCCGACGTCGACCAGCTTTCCTGTCGGCGCCGGTGCGGCCGCAGCCAGTACGGCGATCGTCGCGAGCGCCGCGATCATTTGAGCTCGCGTTCGAGTGCGTCCAGACGTCCGTTGAAATCGAGCCAGCGATTCTGCTCGTTGGCGATCTCGGTGGACAACTGCGTCTCCTGCATCCGCAGCTGCTGTTCGGCGTCGCGATGCATCGCGACGGCGCGCTTGAACTCGGCGAGCATGCCTTCGAACTGGTCGCGCGGGAACTCGGCGGGAAGATTCTTGAGATCGTTCGACGCGAACCGCGCCAACTGCGCTTCGGCCTCCATGCGAAGCCGCGTTTCTTCCATCAGCTTCGTCACGACGAGCTGCCGTTGATTCGCCAGGACGCCGAGGCGCTGCTCCTGCAGCGTCAGCCGCGCCGTCAGCAGCTGCATTCGCGCCGTCGCGCCGCTGGTCCGCTGCAGATCCGCGCGAAGAGCACGCACCTCGTTCAGGAGATCGTCGAGCGTCGCGGGCTGACGTTGCGCTTGTCCTGCGAGCGTGACGGCGCCAACCACGACCACGCCGGCGAGAAACATCAGCTTCGTTCGCATCGCTACTTTCCTCCAGCCGCCACGGCGGTCAACAGCACGACGAGGCCCTTGTCGCCGCCACCAATCTTCGACGTGCCGACGACGACGGTTTCGCCGGGTGCCATTTCGAACTGCGTGTCGATCAGCTTGTGAGCGCGCGCCAGCCGAAGTTGCTTTATGAGATTGTTCACAAGGGCCTCCTGAGACTGAATCCCTTCTTTCGTGGCCCCGCGCTCCCTCAACTGTCCCAGGTAGCGCACGGCGGCATCGAGCCGTTTCTCGATGTCCGCCGCCGCCACTGACCGCCCGAACTCCTCGCTCGCATTCATCGCCGCGCCGACTTCCTGCAGCTTGAACGCAACTTTCACCATGCTCGTTGAAGACTGGAACGGAATCGGCATGACGAGATCCACATCACTGACTTCCACGTCGTACTCCTGATTATCAGGGCCCTTCATGCGCGTCGAGCCGCTGCGCAGCCACTGCGTGTCGAGCATCTTGTAGCTTCTGTACGGAAGGAAGTCCTTCACGTCGGCCAGTGCCTTGCGCAAACCCGGAGCCGGCGGCAGGCCGTCGCCTGCGGCCGCGCCCTGCGTTTCGCCGAGCAGCAGCACGACGCTGAAACCGTTGTACCGCGACTGCGCGTGTGCTGCCGTCGCGCACAGCAGCGCAACCGTCGTCATGGCCGAAATCGTTTTCCACGTACGCATCATCTTCCTCACTTCTACAAATCGAGTTCCTGATGGAACGTCCAGATGATTCGCGTGCCGCCCGGAGCAGCAAACTGCATCTGACGTGCCTTTGTGGCTTTGGGCCCCGACGGCGCCACGCGCGCGCCGTCGGAGTCGAGACGCCAGCCAATCGTGATCGCGAGCAGCAGGCATGCCGCCAGCGCGCCTGCCACCACGAGAGGACGCAGCCATGCTGACCGCGTCGTCGCCGGCTGCGTCCTCGCCTCGGCCAGGATTCGATAGCGAATCCTCTGCGCGTCCGCCGCGTCGAGTTCTCCTTCGCGTGCCAGCGGATCGCCGTTGACGAGGTATTGCTTCAAGTCCTTCATGTCAGCCCTCAGCCCTCAGCCTTCAGCCCTTTGCCGTGCCCTTCGATGATCCCGGCCAGCTCCTTGCGCCCTCGCGACAGATGCCAGCGGACCGTGACGGCGTGGACACCAAGCGACTCCGCGATCGCCGGGATCGTCACGCCCTCTAGCTCGTACATCACGATCGCCGCGCGGCGGCGAGGATCGAGCTGCTCGAGCGCGCGCCACACGATCGTTTTCGCGATCAACGCGCGTTCGGTGTCCGTCGGCTCGGCGCGCGCAGCATAGGCCTCGCCTTCGGGATCGATGCGCTTCTTCGTCGACCGTCGACGCCACTCGTCGCGCTGAAGGTTGACGAGTACGCGCACGAGCCACGCCTCGGCGTGGCCGCTTGGACCATCAGGAATCGATCGCGGCGAGCGGGCGGCGCGAAGAAATGTCTCCTGCACGAGATCGCGCGCGTCGTCGGCGGTCGATGTCAGGCGCCGCGCCAGTCTGTAAAGACGCTGGTGGTGGGCATCAAAAAGCGCCCCGAGCCGGCTTGCCTCGTCTGTTTCAGCCGCCGGCAGTGAAAGAGTCGCCGTCATCACGTGCGCGAGCACATTGACACAGACGAACGGGACGCCGGACGTGTTGGTTGGCCGGCCAGGCGCGTGGCGCACCGGCACCCGTGACTTTTCCACGTGGTCAGACAGGCTGCGCCGGACAGGCGACGTCTGGGGCGCCCGTTCAGACGCGCTGCGCCCGCCAGTCGGCATCGTGGGTGCCGGGTCAGGCGCGTTGCGCGGATTGTCAGATATACGCGGGAGGCGGTCAGATGCGCTGCGCTGGCCGTCAGACGCGCGGCGCCGGCCGTCACACGGCATCCGACGGCAGCCAGACGTCCTGCGCTCGAGTTGGTGGCGCGCCTAGCGGCCGCGAGCTTCGCGAAGCACGCTGTCGTCCACCAGTGCGGCCAGTTGCGCACGACTCCGTGGCGTGCGCTTCTGTACCTCGGCCACCCACTGCTCCTCCTCGATAAGGACCGCGAGGACGTCTTCTGGAAGCCAGGCGGAAAACCGGAAGTGCGTCCACGCGTCGGAAATGGTGGCCTGCGGGACGTTGATGCGCGACGACAACAGCGGCCAGACCGAGGCGGGCGTCGTCCGAACCTGCGTCGACGCGCGAATCATCGCCCGGACGCTGGAGACCAGCGCCCGCCGCCGGGCTGGGTCATTCAACACCGCCGTCGTGGTGTTGAGATCGAAGAGCTCTCGGTAAAGGCCTGGCGGCTGAAACGTGATGCCGCGGGGGCCGAGGGCGGCGATCGCATCGTGCGCGCCTGGCTCCCACCCCGACACTGCGTCGACGTCGCCCTTCGCAATCGCGCTGGCCATGTCTGGCACCACCATGGCGACAACCGTCACATCGGACACGGCGACACCGGCTTGTCGCAGCGCTTTCACGAGGTAGTAGTGCGCCGACGTGTTCGCCGGCGTGCCGACCTTCTTACCACGCAGGTCGGCGAGCGTCGCGATGCCGGCGTCGCGCCTCGCCACAATTCGATACGCACACTCCGAGACGGTCATCACGATGCGGAGGTCGGGGCGATCGACGGATCGAAGCAACGCTTGGGTTTCCGAGTTCGTCGCGGCGTCGACCGAGCCGTCGAGGAGCAGCGGGATTCCGCCGGAGCTGAGCTCCATGCGGACATCCGCTGCGTCGCGCGCGGCAAGAAACACCGGCGCCGATTCGATCGTCGCCATGTTCACGGCGATGCGAATCGCCGAGGCGGGCGATTGAAGCGTCGCGGCCGACAGCGCGGCCGCTGCCAGGAGCCGGCGCACAATCAGTTCGCGAGCGCTTTGGCGATCGCGTCGCGCAGTTTGGGATCTTCAGGCGTCACGTCGCTCGGGAAAAACGCAGTGATACGTCCCTGCTTGTCGATCACGTATTTCGAGAAGTTCCAGGCCGGCAGATGTCCGGACTGTCCAAGAAACGCGTAGACCGGCGACTGTCCGCCGCCGCTCTTTGTGACGACCTTCTCGAACATCGGGAACGTGACGTCATAGGTCAGCTTGCAGAATTGCGCGATTTCTTCGGCGGAGCCCGGTTCCTGCTGGCCGAAGTCGTTGCTCGGGAAGCCGAGGACGTTGAACGGCTTGCCCTTCATCTCGCGCTGCAGCTTTTCGAGGCCTTCGTACTGAGGCGTGAAGCCGCACTTGCTCGCGACGTTCACGACGAGGCTCACCTTGCCGCGGTATTGCGAGAGGTCCGCCGATTTGCCGAGCAGCGTCTTCGTCTTCAGGTCGTAGAACGAGCCCGCTTGTGCGGACACGACGGCCGCCGCAGCCACCAGCACGAGGAGCGTAAGAGAGAGTTTCATGTGCGGCATTCTACCGCTGAGGACGCGAAGGACGCTGAGGAAACTCGCCACCACCGAGGACACGGAGGACACAGAGGGTCGATTCGACGCGGACGGCCTGCGGAGCAGGCCGTCGATATCGGGGCCGAGAGGATCAAGATACGAGTCGCGTTACGAATCTCTCAGACTCGTATCTTGATCCTCTCGGCCCCGATAGCGCCGCTTCGCGGCGCCGCGTCGAACCGCCTCCGTTTACCTCAGCGTCCTCCGCGTCCTCAGCGGTTGATAAGGTTTTACCTCTGCGTCCTCTGTGTCCTCTGTGGTGGAGAGTTACCGCTGAGACATAATCAGTTCGCGATGGAATACCGACAACTCGGCGCATCCGGATTCACAGTTCCCCTTCTCAGCTTCGGCACCGGCACGTTCGGCGGCAACAGCGAGTTCTTCAACGCATGGGGGAACACCGGCGTTGGCGACGCCACGCGTCTCGTCGACATCTGCCTCGACGCCGGCGTGAATATGTTCGACACGGCGGACGTGTATTCCGGCGGCATGGCGGAAGACATTCTGGGCAAAGCCGTCGCGGGGCGCCGCGACAAGGTCATCATCGCGACGAAGGCGTCGTTCCCGATGGGACCCGGACCCAACGACCGCGGCAACTCGCGGCATCATCTGCTGCGCGCATGCGAGGCTAGCCTCCGCCGCCTCGGCACCGACTACATCGACATCTACCAGATGCACGGCTTCGACGCGCTGTCACCGGTGGAAGAGACGCTGAGCACCCTCGACACGCTCGTGACGACCGGCAAAGTGCGCTACATCGGCTGCTCGAATTTTTCCGGATGGCATCTCATGAAGTCGCTCGCCGCCTCCGACCGGTACGGCTGGCCGCGCTACGTCGCGCATCAGGTGTATTACTCGCTCGTGGGTCGGGAATTCGAGTGGGAATTGATGCCGCTCGCACACGATCAGAGAGTCGGCACGCTGGTCTGGAGTCCGCTTGGCTGGGGGCGATTGACGGGGAAGCTTCGGCGCGGTCAGCCGCCGCCCGCGGTGAGCCGACTGCCGAAAACCGCGCACTACGGACCGCCGGTTCCTGACGATCTTCTCTATCGCGTGGTCGACGTGCTCGACGCGATCGCGAACGAGACCGGCAAAACCGTCCCGCAAATCGCACTGAACTGGCTGACGCGCAAGCCGACGATCGCCTCGGTCATCATCGGCGCGCGAAACGAAGAGCAGCTACGTCAAAACCTGAACGCGGTCGGATGGTCGCTGTCCGCCGATCAGATCGCGGCGCTCGACAACGCGAGCGCCGTCCCAGTCGCGTATCCGTACTGGCACCAGCGGCAAGCAGCGCCAGATCGCAATCCGCTTCCTACTTCGTTTTCTTGATTTCGAACTGCAGCGGCATGCCCATGATGTCGATCGTCAGCTTGGCCGTGTCCGCGCTGACCACGCCCGTGTAGTTCAAGTCGAACATCATCCCACCGAAATCGATCGTCACGACAAAGGAGATTTTGTCGCCGTCGATCTTGCCGTTCTTGATCGCCACCTCGGCGCCGTCTGGACCGGTCGTCGTGCCGGCGAGCGTGGCGCCGTCCGCTTTGAAGTTGAATCCGACCTGGACCGCGCCCATCGGCGTATCGAGCGATCCCGACCATTTGCCGTCCACGTCGGCGGCGCGTGCGGGCACGGCCGCGAGTACGAGCACGAACGTTACGAGTACCGGCAGCAGCATCCGTCTTGCAGTCTCCATTGGTCCTCCTGAATGGTTACGACGCTTGTTTGGCGATGAGGGCGCAGGCTTCGTCGCCGGAAGCGACGAGCACGCGCCGTAATATGTTCAACGTCGACGCGAGCTCTTCGCGCTCCGGCGGTGTCAGCGGCGCCAGCGTGCGCGTCACCTGACGTTCCGTGCGCTGCTTGATGTGAGCGAGCATTCTTTTCCCGCTCGGCGTCAGCCGCGTCATCGTCTGACGTCGATCGTCTTTGTCGATCCGGCGTTCCAACCATCCGCGGCGCACGAGCATGTCAACCGACTTCGAGATCGTGGGTAAACTCACCGCCTGAAACCTCGCCAGCTCGCTCATCGTGCACGGACCGGCGGCAATCCGCATCAGGATGCCCATCTGCGGCGGCGCGAGCGGCCGCGGCGATCGGCGCATGTCCGCGGCGACCGTGCGCATCACCAGCATGACGACGTCGAGGAGCAGCCGCGCCGTCTCGTCCGGCGACATTACTTCTTGAACAGGCTCAGGTCGATCGCCGCCGCCATGGCCTGATAGCCCGCGTCGTTCATGTGGAGGTTGTCGCCCGGATTGAACTTCATCTGAATCTTCGACGGCGCCATCGGATCGCGCACGGCCGCATCAAAGTCGATGACGCCGTCGTACGCCTTGCCGGTGCGAATGAACGCGTTGACGGCCTGGCGCTTCGCCTCGCCCTCAGGCGTGAAATATGCGGCGCCCTCGAACGGCGTCAGCGTCGCGCCGTAGATCGTCAGCCCGCGGGCATGCGCACGCTCGATCAGCTGGCGATGCGCGGCAATCAACTCGTTCGCGCTCGGAACCGGATTGCTGCGTCCGATGCCGATGTCGTTGATGCTCTCGAGCACGACGACGTACCGGGCGCCGGGCTGGACGATCACGTCGCGATCGAACCGCGCGAGCGCGCTGACGCCGGCGCCGTCGCACAGCACACGGTTGCCAGCGATGCCCTCGTTGAGCACGCCGAGCGGAATTTTCGCCGCCGCCAGACGCCGCGCGAATTCATCGGGCCAGCGGTTGTTCGTGTTCGGCGTCGAACGGGTGCCGTCGGTAATCGAGTCGCCGAAAGCGACGACGGCGCCCGCGTTCTGCGCCGCAGCGACCTCGACGCGCGCCAGGAAGTACCAGGATTGCGTCATGGACGCGCCGGCAAAATCCGGCTCTCCGGCGTGATTGCCCTCGGCGGAGATGTAGTTTTGCTGCAGCGCGCCCTGATGCATCGTGAGCGCCGACGGCGACGCGGCCGTGTCGCCCGGGAGGTAGATGTCGACGACGAGATCGGCGGCCGCAGCGACCGTCAGGGCGACCGGATCGCTCACCACGACGGCGCCGGCGGCGATCATCGTCGACGTGTTGCCGCCGAAGGTCATCGGGCGATCCGTCTTCGTCTGAATGGAGGCGTCCTTGTCGCGAATTGCGACGTGCGCCGCGCCGATTTCCAGCGGCTGCGTGCCGAACGCGTTGCTCAGCACGACTCTGACGCGGTCGCCGCCAAGCGACGCGTGCACGATCTGGCGCAGCGTCTGGTTCTTGAAATTCAGCGGGGGAGGCGGCTGGCCGCCACCGCGGGCGCCGCCAGGCGGCGGTCCGAACGCCGCAGGTTGACACGCGTTGGGCTGCCCCGACGCGGACAGCGGCAACTGCGGCGGCGCCGGCGGTCCGCCGGGCACCGCTTGCGGCCTGGCCACAACGGCCGTAGCCCAGGTTCCGACCCAACGATCGCCGCTGCGCTGCGCGTCGACCGTCCAGGACGCGGTCGCCAGCACGGCCGCGAGCGCGACGGCAGCAAACAGTTTGCCCTTCATCGTGCGTATCCCTTCGCTTGCGAAATAATTGGCGGTGCTAACCATATCACGAAGGCCAGGTAAACGGCGCCGCGGCGGCGGCGTAAATGCACAGAGGACGACGCCGTGCGCGCATACGTCATGCCGGCCAATTGCCGGTCGTTCGAGGAAATCCGGCTGGTGGAACGGCCGGAGCCGCGGCCAGGCCGCGGCCAGGTGGCGATTCGTGTCCGCGCGGCGTCGCTCAACCGCCGCGATCAGGCCATTGCAGACGGCACGTATTTCGGCCACCCCGTGGCGCGCGACACGATTCCGCTCTCGGACTGCGCGGGCGAAATCGCGGCGGTGGGCGACGGAGTCACTCGATTCACGGTAGGCGACCGGGTCGCTCCGGCGTTCTTTCAGACCCCGCCCGACGAACCGCCGTTTGCCCCGGAAGCCGCGCTCGCCTCCCCCCTCGACGGCGTGCTCGCGGAGCGGATTGTGTTGTATGAAAACGGCGTCGTCCCGATTCCGGCGGCGCTGTCGTTCGAGGAAGCGGCGTGCCTGCCGTGCGCCGGCGTGACGGCATGGAACGCGTTGATGTGCGCGGGCGCGCCGGTGATTGCCGGCCAAACCGTGCTGACGCTCGGTACGGGCGGCGTGTCGATGTTCGCGCTGCAGTTCGCGCTCGCCGCCGGCGCGCACGTCATCGTCACGTCGTCGAGCGACGCCAAACTCGCCCGTGTCCGGGCGTTCGGCGCGACGGCGACCATCAACTACACGCTCTCACCGGACTGGCACAAGGAGGTCGCGGCGCTGACGGACGGCCGCGGCGCCGACTGCGTCGTCGAAACCGTCGGCGTCGGGACGCTGGAGCGATCGTTTGCCGCCGTTGCGGCGCACGGGAAGGTGTGCCTCATCGGCGTGCTGAGCGGCCGCAGCGCGCCGCTCAACCCGTACGGCATCATGTGGAAAGAAGCGTCGTTGCGAGGCATTCGCGTCGGCACGCACGCGATGTTCGAGCAGATGAACCGCGTGGTCGGCGCCAGCGGCATCAAGCCAATCATCCACAGCGTCATCCCGTTTGCGTCGGCCCTCGACGCCTGGCGATTGCAGGCGTCCGGCAATTTCATCGGAAAGATTGCGATCGCGATATAGCGATCACAAACGCGAGGGGCTTGCAGGCAGCGGCAGCGTGTTCAGGACGCGCTCGAGCTGCGGCGTCGTGAACGGCTTCGACAGCAGCGGCGCCCCTGACGAGCGGATGCGATCCTGCGCTTCCGCCGCGGCCGTGTATCCCGAAATGAACATGATGGCGAGGCCGGGTTTGGCGGCGACAGCCGCGTCGGCGAGATCGATCCCGTTCATTCCCGTCGCCAGCACCACGTCGGTCAGCAGCACGTCGGGGTCGCCGGCTTTCACGAGCAGCAACGCTTCGGTCGCCGCCTCGGCGACGAACACGCGATGCCCGAGCGACTCGAGCTGCCGGCGGACGATGTTCCGTACCTCCGTTTCGTCTTCGACGAGCAGCACCGTGCGCGCAACCCCCGGCTGGCTCGGCGGCAGCGGCTTGACGGCAAACGCCTCGACCTCCACGTCGGCAAGCGGGAGGAACATGCTCACGCGCGTGCCTTTGCCTACCGTCGACTCGATCATGACGCCGCCGCCCGACTGCTTCGCGAAGCCGTAAACCATCGCGAGCCCGAGGCCTGTGCCACGCCCGCCTTTGGTGGTGAAGAACGGCTCGAATACTTTCGCGGCAACTTCCGGCGGCATGCCGGTCCCGGTGTCCTCGAGCGCGACCTCCGCGTACGACCCGAGTTTCAGATCGTCGTCGGTCTTCGGCGGCTTCGCGACGTCGACGCGCGCGGTACGAATGGTCAACGAGCCGCCGTCCGGCATCGCGTCGCGGGCGTTGAGCGCGATGTTGAGAATGGCCGCTTCGAGCGCGGACGGATCGGCCATCGCGACTCCGGTGTTCGCGCTCGTGTTCATCGCGATGCGAATGGACGCGCCGAGCGTGCGCCCGAGCAGGCGAACGATGTCGGCAAGCAGCACGTTGATGTCGACCGGCTGCGGGTTCAACGGCCGCCGCCGCGAAAACGCCAGCAGATGTCCGGTCAGATCTTTCCCGTGCATCGTCGCTCGCCGAATCGTGTCGATCAGTTCGTTGGCGGCCACGTTCTTTCGAAACTGAATCTGCAGCAGGTCGACGTTGCCGAGAATCACCGCGAGGATGTTGTTGAAGTCGTGCGCGATGCCGCCGGTGAGTTGGCCGACGACTTCCATCTTCTGGGCGCGGAACAGCGCCTCGCGCGTCTGCTCGAGCGTCTCGTTCGCTTTCTTCAGCTCGGTGATGTCGTGCGAGATGCCGTAGAGGCCGAGGATCTTTCCGTCGTGATCGCGATACACGCCTTTGGCGACGAGATAGGCCTGCGGCCCCGCTTCGCCCCTCGCCAGTCCTTCGAACGTCTGCGGCGCGCCCGTGGCGAGCACGTGCCGGTCCGCTTCGAGAAAACGCCGAGCGGTTTCGCGATCGTAGAGCTCGAGATCGTGCTTGCCGATGATCTCATCGGGCGATTTGCCGATGAAGCGCGCGAACGCTTCGTTCACGAGCACGTAGCGTCCCTCGAGATCTTTCACGAAGATCGCGTCCGGCGTCGCCTGAATGACCGCTTCGAGGATGTCGGAACTATTCGGAATCGTCATGGTTCGACGTGCACCGGTGGGGGCGATGCATGTCGATCCTACCGCAGGACGCGCGTCCCGGGCCGCTAGCGTTTCTCGACGATTTCGCCCTTCATCGGCGCGAGGGCGCCGAGGAGTTGATCTTCTTCGTGCTGGCCGACGCTGAACTTGTCCAGGGCGCCGCCCAGGTCTTCGACGAGCGCGGTGAAGTCGCGCCGGTGACGCCCATCCCCATGTGTGCCGTCTTCATGTCCTTCCCCTGGTAGGTGCACGGGCCGCCGCTGGCCATGCCGATTTGATCGACAAGATGCATCTTGAACCGCTTCAGCCGAGCCGGATCGGCCGCGGTCGCCGCGAAGAACTTGTTGATGCGCACGTCGCCGGCCGCGCGAGCGACGAACTCGTCGACCACAGCCGTAATCGCCTTTTTCTTGCCCAGCCGACGACACCGAGACGAGCAGCGCAAAGATCGACCTTTCGCAGTTTGACCGCCCGCTTGTCACGAAGACACGAAGGACACACGAAGAACACGAACATTGTTTTGTTCGGAATTTGTTTCGTGGCCTTCGTGGATGTTCATGCCCTCGTGATATGCAGGCTTTCGCATCTGCTCTGTTCTACGGAATGGGGTCCAATTCGGATGTCCAGGAGTAGAATTCCGGCACCTCATCCAGTCGGGCTGGAGCAACCGTAGATCCATGTGGGTGATGCTCGCGATCGTGGGAAGCGCGCCGGACCGGCGCGCTGAAGATCAGGTAGCAGATCGCGCGGCGCTCGCGCGCATGGCGCGCGGCGACCACGACGCGCTGGCGGAGCTCTACGATCGCCACGCCCGTCCGGTCTACTCGCTCGCGCTGCGGATTCTCCAGGACCGCGCCGACGCGGAAGACATCGTGCAGGAGGCGTTCGCCCAGGCGTGGGCACAGGCGTCGCGCTACGACGTAGCGCGCGGTGCGGTGGCCGCGTGGCTCCTGACGCTGGCTCGCAGCCGCGCCATCGATCGGCTGCGGTCCAAACGCGCCCGTCCCGATCGCGCCGTTGGCGAGAACGCGGTCGACGACGTCGCGGACAGGGCGGCCACACCGGATCTGCAGCTGCTTTCGGCCGAACAAGTCGATCGAGTCCGCGTCGCGCTGCGCGGCCTCCCCGCGCTGCAGCGCGTCACGCTGGAGCTCGCGTACTACGAAGAGTTGTCACACGCCGAAATCGCCGAGCAGCTCGAACAGCCGCTCGGCACCGTCAAGACGCGCATCCGGCAAGGCATGATTCGCTTGCGTGAAGCGCTGGCGGGGACGAGGTAGCGATGGCTGCACACGACGAGAACCTCGACCCGGATGTCGCACAGGCGCTCGCGCAGGCCGTCGACCAGGTCGACCCGCCTGCAGCGTTGCGCGATCGCGTGCTTCGATCGGTGGGCGCGTCGCCGTCCACGATGCAATCGCAGCCGACCATGCGCGAGCGGGCCGCGTTCCCGTCATGGCTGGCGACAGCCGCGCTTCTCGCGATTGCCGCAGGACTGTCCGTCTACTCGCTGCAACTCCGCTCGCGCATCACGACGCTCGAAAGCGAGCTGCGCGATGCGATTCTTCGCGCCGACGCCAGCAACACGCAGCTTGCGGACGTGCGCCGCACGGCGTCCGACGCGCAATCCGCGGTCGCCGTGCTGACGGCGCCCGACACGGCACGCGTCGAACTCGCCGGCCAGACCGTCGCGCCACAGGCCTCGGGGCGCGTCTTCTGGAGCCGCTCTCGCGGCCTCGTGTTCACGGCGTCGAATCTGCCGGCGTTGCCCGCGGGCCGCACGTATCAACTGTGGGTCGTGACGGCGACTGGGCCCGTTAGCGCCGGACTGCTGAAGCCGGGCGCCAACGGAGCCGTCAACGCCGTGTTCAATCCGCCGGGGAATATCCCAAGCGCGACGTTGATGGCGGTGACGATCGAACCGGAAGGCGGCCGCTCAACCCCAAGCGGCGCGATGTATTTGGTTGGACCCGCCAAAGGTGTGTAGGGCAGGCTATCCGAATCGCAGCTTAATCACCTGGGCGCGGTATCGAAACATCTCACGCAGCCGCGGCGCAACAAGCAGCGCGTTGATCATCCCCGACAGCATGCCGAGCGGCGGCGCATAGAACACGCGATCCTCCATCGTCGTCGTGTCTCCGTGCGCGATGAACACGTGCTCGTGCCGCCAGATGCGACACGGCCCCGCCTCTTGAATGCTGGTAAACGAACGCGGCGGATCCCAACCGACGATGCGAGTCCGCCAGCGAAGCGCAAACGGTCCGACGCGAATCCGAGTGTCGATTGACGCGCCGTCACAGAGTTGCGGCACCTGGCCGACGATGCGAAATTGCATGGTCGCAGGAGTAATGAGCGTCAGATTGCCCGCTTTCGCGAAAAACGCGAACACCTGATCGGACGGTGCGGCGATTTCCGTCGACGCCGACAAGATGAACTTCGCGCCGGGCGCAGTCGGAGGCGGCGCCGCAAGACGCGTGATGTTCACGCGATCGCCACGCACGACGTCGAGCAGCGCTGCATCGATCGAAGGCAGCTCCCAGACGAAACCATGTCGGCGGGCCGCGGCCGGCTCGACGCGCTGGCTGGCGAGCAGCACGACAGCCGCATCTCCAAAAACCGCTCGAAGCGCAGCGGACGGCGTGGGAAGAATCGCTGGACGCCGAAGCGCGCGTCCCAGCGCACGCGCGAAACGCTTGCTGGTGACGACGTCAGGCGCGACGGCGTTGATCGGCCCGGCGTAGCGGCCGTCCTGAATGGCCGTCACGATCAAGTTGACGAGATCGCGCAGGTGAATCCAGGAAAAGTACTGCCGGCCGGATCCGATCGGCCCGCCGACGCCTGCGTAGAACGGGGGAAGCATTTGGGCGAGCGCGCCGCCGCCGCGGCCGAGCACGACGCCGGTTCGCATCATCACGACGCGAAGTCCTGCGGCCATGGCGCGCTGTGCCGAGGCTTCCCAGTCCTGACAGAGGCGCGATAGAAAGTCGTCGCGCGGGCTCGACGACTCGTCGAGGACTTCGTCGCCGCGATCGCCGTAAAAGCCGACGGCGCTCGACGACACCAGCACACGCGGACGCGGTTTGGCCGCTTCGATTGCCGACACGAGCTGGCCGGTGACATCGACACGGCTCGCGCGCAGCACGTTCCGCCGCTCCGTCGTCCAGCGCTGGCCCAGGATGGGTTCGCCCGCGAGATTGACGACGGCGTCGCACTGCGACAACGCGGCGGTGAGCGCCTCATGGCCTGCTGCCGTCGAGACGACGTCGATGTCACCACCAAGCAGCGCGAGCGCGCGCGCGTCCGATCGCGCCCACGCGACGACGGAATGTCCGTCGCGCTGCAGGCGCGGCACGAGCGCACGGCCGATGAACCCTGTCGCGCCTGTGACGAGGACGCGCATGTTGAGATCTTCTGAAGTGTAGATCGCCTGCCCCGCCTGTGATCGCTACGGCTGAGTCGTTTACGGCATCCATCTTGAACTAACAACAGGGAATGTGCAGAAGCTGAGGCGGCCTGTGCCGCCTGTTGCACAAGCGTTGATACGGAGGAGCACAAGGGAGGAACTCATGAGGAGCGCAAGAGTGTTTCGCACGATACTCGGGCTCGGCCTGGGCGCGACGCTGTTCGCGTCGGCCGCGCAGGGACAGACTGAGGATAAACGGACTTACTTCACGTTCAGCGGCCCCATCGCCCTGCCAGGTGCGACGTTGCCTGCTGGACGGTACCTGTTCCACATTGTCGACACGACGGCAAGCCGAAAGGTCATCCAGGTTCTGGACGAGAATCAGAAGAAGCCGTTCACGATGGCCAACACGATTCCCGATCAGCGCCGCGATGCGCCAAAGGACGCGACGGTAGTGTTCTACGAGTCGCCGCGCGGCACGCCGGCTGCAGTGAAGTCGTGGTGGTACCCCGGTGAGACCATCGGCTATCAGTTCATCTATCCTCGCTCGCAGGCGAAACAGATCGCGAAGAGCACTGGACAGTCCGTGCTGACGACCAAAACGGAAAGCTCGAAGAGCGAAGAGACAAAGAGCGCCGAGCTGACGCGCGTGGATTCCAACGGCCGCGACGTGGACGTCAACGCGCCCGATGCGGCCGGCTTCCACGATTCGTCGGCGAATGCGACGGTGTTCAATCGCAACACGCCAACGCCGGAGCAAACTGAAACCCGGACGCCGCCGCAGGCAGCGCAGAACGGGGCGGTCAGCTCTGGCTCGACCCAGAATCAGTTCAACAGCCGTAACCAGAACAACGCCCCGCGGACGACGAGAACTGAGCTCCCGCGGACCGCGAGTAACCTGCCGTTCGTCGCCCTCATCGGCATGCTGTCGGCGCTCGGCTTCGTGACGCTGCGCTTCGGCCAGTCGCTGCGCAGCTAAAGGATGTAGGACTTGTTCACTCGCACCGGCGCCAGCGCGATTGCGGCCCTCGTTGTTGGGTCGCTCGTGCTGGCGCGGGCGCAGGACGCCGCGCCACAGTTCAAGTCTGAATCCGAGCTGGTCGTTCTTCACGTGACCGTCACCGATCGCGCAGGCGGATACGTGGCCGGCTTGCCTTCCGACGCTTTCCACATATTCGACGAAACACGGCCGCAGACCGCGAAGTTCTTCCTGAATCAGGACGCGCCGGTCACGGTCGGCCTCATCCTCGACAGCAGCGGCAGCATGGTGTCGGTGCGCGACCGGGTGATCGCCGCGGCGACGGAATTCGTGGAATCGTCGAATCCCGCCGACGAAGTGTTCGCGATCGTGTTCGACGACAACGTCCAGCCCGTGCTGAGAAAAACGCCCTTCACGAGCAATCCCGAAGAGCTCCGCGGCGCGCTGGCGTCGGTGTTCCAGCCGGCCGGACGCACGGCGTTGTACGACGCCGTCCTGCAGGGGCTGCGATACGCGAGCCGGGGCACGCGCGACCGCCGCGTGCTCGTCGTGCTCAGTGATGGCGGCGACAATGCGAGCGAGGCCATGCTCAAAGACGTCACAAATGCCGTGCAGGGATCGAATACCGTGATTTACGCCGTGGCGCTCGACGACCCGTTCGATCCTGATGCGAACCCGAAGCGCCTCAGGCAGCTCGCCGAAGCCACGGGAGGCGAGGCGTTCACGCCGAAGAACGTCGTCGACGCACGCAGGGCGTTCCAGAAGATCGCGCGCGACATCCGCCACAGCTACACGATCGGATTCGAGCCGACGAATGCATCGCTGCACGGCGGCTTCCACAAGCTGCGCGTCGAGGTGAAGACGCCCGACGGCAGACGGTTCGATGTGCGCGCACGCACAGGGTATCTGAAGGGATTGCCGCATGCGCAGCCTGACGCAAAGTAGCCGTGACGGATATCGGTGGCTGCGGGCGCTCGAGCGCACGCTGCTGTTGACGGCGGCGCTCTGCCTGTCGTGGTACGGCTGGCGCATGCTCGAAATCCAGCTCGAGCAGGCACGAGCCACCGAGGAAGTTCAGCACGCCATCGACACGGCTGCTCCGGCCGACATCGCGCCAGGTGGCGAGGGGATTGTTCCGCCCGTTGGAGGCATCATCGGACAGCTCACCATCCCAAAGCTTGGGCTGTCAGCCCCGGTCAAAGCCGGCGAAGCGGCCGACGTCCTGGACTTTTCCGTCGGCTATCTGCGCGACACGCCGCTGCCCTGGATGCCAGGCAACAGCGCCTTCGCCGCGCATCGCGATCGCCTCTTTCGTTCCCTGGAGTACATCGCCCCTGGCGACGAAATCAATCTATCGACCACGCACGGCCCCTTGCACTACAGAGTGTTGAAGACGTTCATCGTCAAGCCGGACGAGGTATGGGTGCTCGATCCGATTCCGAACGTCAACCTCACGCTCATCACGTGCTATCCGTTCTACTACGTCGGGCACGCCCCGAGCCGCTTCATCGTCCAGGCCCAAAAGCAATAGACTTGGCGCCGCTATGGCGCTAGCTCTTGTCATGTCGCTCGCTCTCGCCGCCGCCCGATACACCGTCATGTCGACGCCCGACCGCGTCGAGCTCCGCGACGGCACGACGGACACCGTCGTGTCGATCGTGCCGACGGTGGGCAACATCGCCGTGTCGATGAAAGTCAAAGGACACGACGTGTTGTGGTGGCCCTACACGTCCATCGCCGACTTCAAGGCCAAGCCGCAGATGAGCGGCGTCCCGTTTCTCGCGCCCTGGGCGAATCGCCTCGACGAACAGGCGTTCTACGCGAACGGCACGCGCTATCCGTTCGACATGACGCTCGGGAACGTCCGCGGCGAGATTCCCATTCACGGCTTCGTGACGACGACAGACAGGTGGCGAGTCGTGGAAGCCAGGGCCACGAGTTCGGCGGCGTGGGTGACGAGCCGGCTCGAGTTCTTTCGCGAGCCGGCATGGATGAAGCAGTGGCCGTTCGCGCATGCGATCGAGATGACCTACCGCTTGCAGGACGGCGTGCTCGAAGTGGCGCTGTCGGTCGCGAACATGAGCGCCGAGCCGATGCCGATTGCGATCGGGTTTCATCCGTACTTCCAGTTGACGGATTCCGCACGCGACGAGTGGACGATTTCGGTCGGCGCGCGGACGCACTGGAAGCTCGCGCCGAACAAAGTGCCGACGGCGGAGACAGAACCGATCGAGCGCGTGTTCCCGAATCCCCGTGCGGCGCTGCTCCGCGAGTACGACCTGGACGATGTGTTCAGCGATCTCGAGCGCGACGACAAGGGGCGGGCAACCCTGTCCGTCTCGGGCAAGTCACAGCGCATCACGGTGCAGTTTGGACGCAATTATCGGTCGGCCGTCGTGTGGGCGCCCAGGGGACGGCCGTTCATCTGCTTCGAGCCGATGGCGGGGATTACCGACGCGATCAATCTGGCCCAGCGCGGGCTCTATCGCGAGCTGCAGAGCGTCGCGCCTGGCGCGACATGGCGCGAGAGCTTCTGGATTTCCACTCAGTGAGACACGACAGATTCCGGCTCGTCGGGCGTGTCGAACGGAAGCTCGGACGGCCGCTCGTCGGCGCGCAGCGCTTCCTGCCTCGTCATCGGGCGGGCCATGGCCACGCGGTTGCGCCCGCGATGCTTGGCCTCGTATAACGCCGCGTCGGCCGACCGCATCAGGGTCTCGACGTCGATGTCGCATTCGGCATCGAGCCCGTCGAGCGTCGTAATTCCGATCGACGCCGTCAGCGGCCATTTCATTTTCGTGTGGCTGATCGCGTGTCGAATGCGTTCGGCCATCACCCAGGCCGCGCCTTGTGACGTGTTCGGTGCGATCACCGCGAACTCGTCTCCCCCCCAACGCGCGGCGACATCGCTCGCGCGCAGCTCAGTGCGGATGGCGGCGGCCACTTCTCGCAACGCCGTCTGGCCCGCGTAGTGGCCGTGGCGATCGTTGATCGCCTTGAGACGGTCGAGGTCGATGAGCAGCAGCGACAGCGGCGAGTGATAGCGGCCGGTGCGCGCGATCTCAGCGTACAGTCGCGACTCGAAGCCCCGCGCGTTGTAAAGCGCGGTCAGCGAGTCGGTCTCGGCCCGTTCCGACAGCTCGTCCGCTTTGCGTCCGAACAGGTATCCGACTGTGCCGAATATGGTTGCGGAGATAAGGCCGCTCGTCAGAGCGTAGCTGAAGCGTCTCGAACCCATGCATCACCACATGCAAAAAGGATGGCAGCGTCGTTGCAGCCACAGGCTCGTTTGCTGAAGGAGGCACGACATGGCACTGCGTGAGAAGTACTCGTATGCGATTCAGACGGCGAAGAATTTGAGGATGCAGGGATCGGCTGACGAACGCGACGGGAAGCTCTACTTTCACGGGGCGGTGAACTCTCAGGATGAGGTCAACAAGATCTGGGATGCGATCAAGTCGATTCCGGAATGGCGCGACGAAATCGTCGCCGACATCAAAGCGTCCGGCACGACCGCGACCGCAAAGACCTACACCGTCAAGTCCGGCGACACGCTCAGTAAAATCGCGAAGGCGATGCTCGGCGACGCCAACGCGTACATGGACATCTTCAACGCGAATCGTGATCAGCTGACCGACCCGAACACGATTAAACCAGGACAGGTTCTGACGATCCCGCAGCCGGCCAACCGTTGAGTAGGTCCGCCTAAAGGCGAACAACTACCGGAGCGCGTGTTATCGGAGCGCGTACGCGTAGAGCGAGTTGCCGGCGGCGATCGCGATGTACTGGCGGCCTCGAATCGCGTACGACATCGGCGCCGCCTGCACGATTCCGGCGACGGGCGCCTTCCACAGGAGCGCGCCCGTCTTCGCGTCGAGCGCGAAGAAGAAGCCTTCGCGCCCGCCGGAGAACACGAGATCAGACGCCGTGCTCAACACGCCGGCGTCGGTGATGTCGCTCATCGTGAACTCCCATCGCTTCTCGCCGGTCTTCGGGTCGAGCGCAAGGATGGCGCCGTGCCCTTCAACCGGCATGCGGCGGTTCACCTGCGTGCCGTTGATGCTCAGCGTCGTTCCCGTCGGGAACGTCCCGATGAACGGCCGGCCTTCGACGAACTCCACCGGCCCTTTCGCGAACGTCGCATGTCCGTCCTGCCAGGTCGAAACGTAGAACAGCCCGGTGCGCGGACTGTAGGACGGCGAGTACCAGTTCGTGCCGCCGGCCAGATGCGGATAGACGACGAGGCCCTCTGCCGTCGGGGTGACCTGATTCTGGGGACGGCCCTTCGCATCGAGCCCGCTCGTCCACGTCACCTTCGTGTACGGCTTGCCCGAAAGAAACTCACCAGTCGCGCGATCGAGCACGTACCAGAGGCCGTTTCGATTGGCCCACAACATCACTTTGCGCGGACGTCCCTGCCACTGAATGTCGGCGAGCACCGGCACTTGCGTCGAGTCGTAGTCGAACTCGTCGTGAGGCGTGAACTGGAAATGCCACTTGATCTTTCCCGTGTCGGGATCGAGGGCGACCACGGAGTCGCTATATAAGTTGTCGCCCGCGCGATCGTCGCCGTTCCAGTCCGGACCTGGATTGCCGGTGCCCCAGTACGTCAGATTCAACTCGGGATCGTACGATCCGGTCACCCACACCGCCGCGCCGCCGCGCATCCAGGAGTCTTTGCCCCACGTGTTGTTCCCGGGTTCGCCTTTTCCTGGAATCGTGTAGAAGCGCCACTTCTCTTTTCCAGTCGCCGGCTCGAAACCGGCGATGAATCCGCGGATGCCGAACTCGCCGCCCGCCGATCCGACGATGATCGTGTTCTTCACGACGAGAGGCGCGACGGTGAAGTTGTAGCCGGCTTCGGTGCGCGCGCCGTCGACAGAAACGTTCCAGAGTTCCCGGCCGCTCTTCGCGTCGAGGGCGACCATGCGCCCGTCGATCGTGCCCATGAACAGCGTGTCGCCCAGAATCGCCAGGCCACGGTTCACTCGGCCGCAGCATGGCCGCGTCAGCGGCGACGGCTTGTAGCTGTACGTCCAATACGTCCGGCCGGTCGCGCCGTCGATCGCGACGACGTCGTTGGGCGGCTGCACGGTGTAGAGCACGCCGTCGAGCGCCAGCGGAGTCGCCTCGAACTTCTCGAGCGACAAGGCTTGAAACACCCACTGCAGGTCCAGGTTCTTGACGTTCGCCGGGGTGACTTGCGTCAAGAGCGAGTGGCGATGGCTCTCGAGATTGCCGGAATACGTGAGCCAGTTTCCCGGCTCCGCGTTCGTGTGCAGCAGCCGATCGAACGTCACCTGCGCGGCGGCCGATGCCGACAACACGCACGCGAGGAGCAAAGCAAGACGTGCGGCCTTCATCGGCGGCCTCGCAGTGTGACCAGATACGTCACCAGGTCGGCGATCTCCTGCGTCTCCAGCACGCCGCGGTACGACGGCATCTCGGACGTCGTCTTGATCGTGAACTCCTTCACGTCGGCCTTGTCGAGCGAGCGCAGCTGCTCTCTGCTGTCGAGAATCTGTATCGAGAAGGTGCTCTGGTTGAGGAGGCGCCCGGTGAACGTCTCGCCGTTTTTCGTCACCGCGCGGACGAATCGATAGTCGTAGTGAATGTCCGCGCTGGGATCGACGAGCGCCTGTTCGATCTCGAGCGGACGCCGCACCGCTCCCACGTCGTCGAGCGGCGGCGCCATTCGCGACGTCTCGTTGTGGCACGTCGTGCATCGCCCCTTGCCGCCGAAAATCGCGCGGCCGCGCGCCGCGTCGCCGGTCGTTGCGGTCACGCCGCCGCGTGCGGCGCCGCGAAGATAGGCGACGATCATGCCGGCTTCAGCCTCGGAGTACTTGTTTGGCGGCATCGACGTCCCCGGGATGCCGCTCAAAATGATTCGCGCCACCTCGTCGTCCGTCGTCGCGCGACGAAACGACCCGCCGAACAGCGCGACGCCACGCACCGTGTCTCCTCGTGGTCCGTGGCATGTGGCGCAACTGGCCGAGTAGAGCCTCGCGCCGTTCTCGACGTCCGCGTTCGTGTAGACGTGCTGCCCCGCGGCCGCAAGCAGGAGCGCGCACATGGCGGCGATCACTTCTTCACCGCCCTCTGTTCATTCGCGCCGGTCCGCCGCATCACGTGCGTGACGTTGCCCCGAGCATCGCGCACGAACTCCAGCGCCACCTGGCTGACGCTCGAAGAAAACGTATTCTCCGAGCGCGCGACAAAGAGTTTGTCGAGCGGATTCTGCGGGTCCTCGACGATGAGCTGCTCACCTTGAACGGAGACGACGAGCTGGCGTCCGCCCAGGTCGTACGTCCCGGCGTATTTCGCGAGCATGTCTTTCGACACGCTGACGCCGCCCGTCAGATGCGCTCCAGACTTTTCGTTCTCGCAGACGTCCTCGAGGATTTCCGTGTCGGTGGCCAGCACTTTTTCCATGTGGAGCGTGAACGGCTTGGTGAAGACCTTGGGATCGTCGAACGTGGTGTCGAGTTCCAGGTGTCCGAAGTCTTTGCGATGAAAGCGCTCGGTGAGCTTCAGCGATTCGGTCTGCGGGTTGCCGTCGACGTCGAGCCACCCGAGCTCGTTGAAACCAATCGTCGACACGACGAGAGTGTCGCCCTCCCAACGGCCGACCGAATAGCCAAGCCACGTCGGATTCGGATCTTTCGGCAGCTCGCGACCGTCCATGAAGATCGAGCGATGCGGACTGTTCGGCGATTCGTAGAGAATGACGATCAGCTGCGGCGTCTGCACCATCCGCGACAGGCCACGGAAGTTCAAGAACGGCACGCTGACCGGCATGCAGTGCGCGAGCGGACTGTCTTTTCGAAAATCCTGGGCGCGTTTGAAGCGGAGATCGCGCGCCCACGGCTGGACGTCGCCGGGCTTCAGATTCTGCGTGACGTCGTAGTCGTAGCCGTACTGGCCGGCGCGGCCGGCCTGCCAAATTCCGGAGAAATCCGGTTTGCCGTCAGCCGTTCTCGGCGCAGGGGCGGACAGATTTGGGCGCCCGTCGGACGATCGCGGAATTCCAGGCGTCTTGTACCCGATCCATTGCGCCGCGGCTGGCGCGCAGAGGACGACGGCGAAACTCAGAGCGGCGAAGGCGCGAGCGCGGGTATTCATCGTGGCCTCCTACTGAGCGTTGAGATGAAAATCTTTGACGGCCGGCGGAATCACCGCCCGTTCTGTCGGCTTCGCAAGCGGAAGCCAGTCGTACGGCACGCGGTAGGCGCGATACACACGGTTGGTGTCGCCGTTCTTCGTGAAATACGGGCTGACGTACTCCCAGACGACGGCGCCCGCCGGCGTGACCTCGAAAATCCGTCCGTCCGCGCCTTCCGTAATCATCGTGTTGCCGTTCGGCAGCCGCTGCGCGCCGCTCACGTAATGACTGAAGAAGCGGTAGCTCTCCTGTCCACCGACCGCATACTCCCAGACCTTCGCGAACGTCACCGGATTGATCTCGACCACGCGCGAGCTGCCGCGCCGAATGGCGTTGCGGCCGTCAGGCGCCGCGGGGTTGGACGATCCGTATCCCGCAGCTCCACCGTTGTCGAATACAAGCAGGTTGCCCGCGCCGTTCAGTCCCTTCGGGATGATGTGCGGGTTGTGCTGACCGATGATCTGTCCGAGTTTTGCGAGCGCCTCCGACTCACGGTAGTCGGGCCCCATGCGCCAGACGATCTTGCCGCCGCGCGAGACGATGGCCATGAAATTCGACTCGCGGCTGCTGATGAGCACGTTGTCGGGCGCGAAGCGCGTGTCGCCTCCGTCGTACCACTGGTTCGGTCCGACGTACGACGCCGCGTTGATATGTAGCCAGTCGTAGCTGTCGCGCGCGCGGTTGAAACCGATGCCCTGACGAATCACCGTACGCGCATCGTCGGAGAATCCGAACTCGTCGGCGTGATCGCTCGCACGCCAGTCCCATGCGATCTTTCCGTCCCAGGTCACTTCAATCAGACGATCGTCTTCGAGCGGACGATCGCTCACTCGCGAATTCGTCACCGCCGTGTGCGTCAGCAGCAGCGTCGGCCCGCTGGTGGCGGCCGGTTGAACGCCGGGCGCGTAGTACCCGGCCGGGTAGCTCGGGCGCTGCCAATCATGATGTTGGCGGGCGGACCATGTCGCCTGTCCGCCGGCCGCTTTCACTTGTTCGCTGCGATCGAAGCGCCAAATTTCCTGCCCGCTCCAGTCGAGCTGAACGAGTGCGGGCGCCTCCTGATGCGGCGCGCCGCCGCCCGTCCCGGCAATCAGATAGCCGCCAGGCAACACGCGCGCCGGGCCGCCGGCCGCGCCCGACACGCCGGTCCATGTCTTCACGACGCGGCCGTTCATGTCCACAACGACGACGCCGTCGTCGTCCGGCGTGATGAAGACTGTGTAGCCGCTCCAGGTCGCGTCGGGACGAAAGATCGTCGTGCCCGTCGGGTACACGGACGGCGCCCCTCGCAGCGCCACGCCTGTGAGGACGACAAGCGCCGCGAAAACGTCGACTGCGCGCAGACGCCTGCTCATAGTGGCGCGATTGTATACTGTGCCTTTCCAGAGCGCCCGCGGCCATGCGAGCCCGATGCAAGCCGGGGCGAGCATCAGCGTCAGTGCGCGCCTGGGGTAGGGCCCCGGCGCCAATGGAAAAAGGAGGCCGATCGTGATGAACACCCGGTGGACCGCTCCGCTCGCGCTGACGCTGGTGGTGGCGGCGTCGTACGCGGGATTGGCGCAGCGGAAAGTCGAACTGATGCCGGGAGATCTCGGCATTCCTGTCGCGCCGCGCGGGCTGTGGCCGAACGGCACGGGCAAAAAGCTTCCGACGACGCCGATGGTGTACGACACGGCGGAAGGCCAAAAGATCAAGGTCGTCGTCGTCACGAAGGCGCTCGCATTTCCGTGGAGCATGGCGTTTCTTCCGAACGGCGACATCCTGGTCACGGAACGCGAAGGACGGCTGCGCCTGATTCACAACGGCGCGCTCGATCCGAAGCCGATCGCGGGTGGGCCGATGGCGCGCAACCTCGGCGTGTCGGGCGAGCCCGGCGCTGTCCACGGCTACATGGATCTGGCGCTGCATCCGAATTTCACGACGAACCATTACGTCTATCTGACGTACACGAAGCCGGTCGACGAAAAGAAGCAGACGACGGCGATCGCGCGCATGAAACTCGAGAACAACGCGATCACGGAAACGAAGGACGTCTTCGTCGGCGACATCGGCACATCGAAGATCGCGTTTGGCAAGGACGGCAAGCTCTACGCCACCAGCGTGGCCGTCGGCGGCAACGGCGCGCAGCGGCTCGACGACCTCGGCGGCAAAGTGCTCCGCTTCAACGACGATGGGAGCGTGCCGCAGGACAACCCGTTCGTGAAGAATCCGGCGAACGCGAAGAAGGAGATCTACACGTTAGGACATCGCAGCTCGCTCGGACTCGCCATGAATCCGACCACTGGCGAGATGTGGCTGAACGAGAACGGACCGAACGGCGGCGACGAGATCAACATCCTGAAGCCTGGCGCGAACTACGGCTGGCCGCTCGTCAGCTACGGGCGTTCGTATCCTGGCCCCTGGCAGAACGGCAGGGCCGCCGGCCACGACGGCTTCGAGCCGCCGCTCGTGTACTGGATGCCGTCGATCGCGGTGTCAGGTATGGCGTTCTACAGCGGCGACAAGCTGCCGAAGTGGAAGGGCGACGTGTTCGTCGGTTCGCTGCGCACCGGCGAAATCCCCGGCACAGGCCACGTCGAGCGGATTCTCTTCAACGAAAAGATGGAAGAACTCCGCCGCGAGTACTTGTTGTTTGGCCTTGGGCAGCGTATTCGCGACGTCCGTCAGAGCCCCGACGGCTACCTGTATGTCTGCACGGACATGCAGGAAGGCGCTGTCCTGAAGATCGAGCCGTCGCAATAGCCATTACGCCTCTTTGCGCGCGACGAGGACGATGCCGCCGATCAGCGCCACTGCGCCCGCGATCGGCGGCACCGGCACCGAGTGAGTCTTTTCCTGCGTGGCTTGAATCGGTCCGACGTCGATGATTTTCTCGCGCGTCTTGTACGTAAACCCACCATAGGCCAAACCAACGAGTCCGAGCACGATCAGAATGATTCCTAGCGTCTTGTTCACATCGCCTCCCTGCACATCAGAAAGTGCAAGACTGAGGCCGACTGAACCGGCTTGAACCTCATCAGTAGATCATTTATTTCGGCGCACGCACCTTCCGCGAGCGGACGCGGTCCAGTCCGCCAACCGATTTCAGACAGGCGATCAAGACCGCCCTCGCGTCGTCGTAGCGCTTGCGTCCGACGATGCGCTGCAGCCTCGCGTCGACCGACTTGCGCATTCGCCGAGCGCAGCGCACGGCCTCCCATCCACGTTTCGACAGCCTGATTTTTCGCGCGCGTCCGTCGTCGTGCGGCAGCGATTCGAGGATGCCGTGCTTGACCAGCTCGGCGATCGACTTCGAGGCCGCCTGCTGACTCACCTCCATCCGCTGGGCCAGCTCGGTGATCGTCCGATCGCCGTCGATCAAAGTGCTGCGCACAGAGCGTCGGCGTGGGATTGATCGAGAAGATGTTCGAAAGCAAGGCGGTTCGCGCGCTCGGAGAACTGCGCCTGGCGGAACTCGAGAAGTTCCGCTGGCTCGCCGGCGAGTGGACGTACGAAAACCCGGTGCCCGCGACGCGCGTGAGTCCCGCATATTGCGACGTCGGCGTCGCACGGTTCGCGCCGAGCGACGACGGCGCCTGATCACCTTCGACCCCTGGAGCCGGCTGTGGATGTACGTCCTGACGAACGGCTCGTACGGGATCCTGCGATCGTCTGGCTGGGAGGGCGATCGAATCGCATTTATCGGGACGA
>Ga0097621_100000496_pt1 | contig 27637 bp, 19 predicted proteins | sample KBSMisM72_FD_73165 | JGI IMG/M metagenome (GOLD analysis project Ga0097621, IMG submission 73165) | Miscanthus rhizosphere microbial communities from Kellogg Biological Station, Michigan, USA - KBS Miscanthus M7-2 (version 2) (version 2) | ecosystem: Host-associated > Plants > Roots >... | reverse complement strand
CCTTTTATTATTCGCATCACTCTTCGGACAGGACGGTAAGCAGAAGGAACCTGCTGATTCAAAATACAAGGTCGGTCAGCAATGGAGTTACAGTGCTCGGCCGGGAGAAGAGAAGTCGTATCTGATCATCGTGAAGATCGACAACGACCCGAAGCTCGGGCGGATCATTCATATTGCACTGCGTGGGCTCAAGATGAAGAACCCGCACAGTCCGGACGGTTTCAGCGAAGACGTAAACCACATGCCATTCCTGGAGGCTGCGATTGAGAAGAGCGGGCTAAAGCTCCTGAAAGAAAAGGTCGACCTGCCTGATTTCGAAGAGGGTTATCAGATCTGGCGAAAAGCGTTCGATGCCGGGGATGCTGGGGCTTATTCGATTACGGTTTCTGAGGCGGTGGTGGTAATGGAAACGGCATTGAATCGCTAACGCTGTTTCTGCCGAGAACTGCGCGACTCAATGTTCTCACAACGTCGGCCGTTTCATAATGATGCCGATTCCTGGCAGCAGTGAGAGCCGACTCGAGGAGGGCTTCATCTCTGAGACCTTGCGTACCACCAGTCTCGGCGATCAATCTCGCGTGGATTGTCAGCACATCGAGCTTGTCCGGGAATATCATCTGCCGCTGTTATGGTCAGGACCCTTTGACAGCTCTTCGTATGCAGTGCGGCGTTTGGAGAGGATTGACTCGAAGGTGTTTATGAAGTCGGCCGAACGGCGGGCTTCTTCAACAGAGCGCACGACCAATGCACGTCCCACAATCTCGACCTCCAGTTCTGCCCCTGCCTCGATGCCGAGGGCATCAACCGCCTCCGGTGGAAGGGGAACAGATGAGTGCTGGTCTAAGGTGGTAAAGGTTTTTGACATGCGCAAATTGTATCACGACTGCTTTAGCTCAGTGCGGCCCCTTCGATTAAGGCGAGTTCTCAAATGCTCGCCAGCGCGCACCTGTGCACCACCCCACATTGCCGAGTCAATCGCTGAACTAAAACTCTGACATTTTGATGGCCCGGCTGTTGCAGTGCTCCCTGGTTCTCCGACTCCCACGTTTCACCGGAGACTCAATGCAGTTCAGTCCTATTGCTCAATCCATCAATTCCAAAATGTGGGATGTAATGATTTCCGGTAGGAATCATAAACACAGGGGCCTGTACTGGGAGTTGCTAAGCGAAACTTAGCCAGTTTAGAACCTGAACAGTTGCAAGTCATCAAACAGTTCACAGATCTGGAGAAACATTTTTCATGAGCGAAACGACGGAGGTTCAGCCAATCGTAAACGAAGGAGAATCGTGCCAAGTAGATCTTCGTGCTGAACTCAAAAAGCATCTTACTGAAGAATTCACTGCCGCGCTCGCATTACAAGAAGGCTTGACGAACGTTCAGCGTCGTTTGCTGCATTCGTTGATCTCTGAAACGCCGATAAGCTCAACCGCGATACTTCAAACATTGCGTTCGGCTGAAAATCAATAATGAACGAACGAGTAAAGGAAATAAGATTCGAACATTTCAGGGGGCTGCGTGATTATTCCTGCACGCTCAAAGGCAAGAGTATCGTCGTGCTCAGCGGAAACGGGAAGGGTAAGAGCGGAATCGTCGACGGAATTGAATTCACCTTCTCGGGCAGAATAGCTCGGTTCCATGGCGAGGGCACAGGTGCGATCGACCAGAGGGTAGCAATTCAACACGTCCAGAAGAAGGGAGAGCCTACTGTAGAGATATTATTTACACCTACGAATGGCAAGATCAGACGGGCCCTGTCCTCTCAAGAATTAGAATTGTCATCGAAAGCAAGTATCGACAACTATGTTGCTACGCACCCACCCGCTGAGTCATTTATTCTACGACGAGCGCAGATTCTCGACTTCATTTCTGCTCAGGACGCGAACCGTTACCGAAAGTATATAGCGTTGCTCGGACTGAGTGAGCTGGATCAAATCCAACGGGCGTTTGTAGAGGCCGCGCAGGATGCTGAGAACAGGGTCAGCCGTGCGCGACAAGATCTAGATGCTGAACTTGCGAGCTTCAAAGAACCCGGACAGTTAGTGCCAAGCCTAGATACACTCCTTGGGCGATGTTCAACCGCAACGACACACTTCGACATTCAGCCGCTAACCGCATGGGATCAACTTGATACAGTAATTGCAGAACTAGAATCCCGCCGTTCAGAGGAAACGCGCAGTGAAATTGACGCCCTTAACCTGGCTCTTGCGTCATTTGAAAGATCTTTGCCCACCGATCTCGAATCGTTAGCAAATACCACTAGCGAAGCTCAGAAACGTGTGAATCAATTGAAAGCAACGTCCGAAGAAGCTGCTGCGGGCGAAATCATTCAAGCGGGTATCTCGTTCTTTCATGACCATCATAACGTAATAGTCTGTCCGCTTTGTGAGCGTCCTCTGGACGAGGGCTACGCAGACGTTCTTCAGCGGCTAAAGAAACGTGACGAGGCATTATCCGAACTACGTCTAAGTGAGCAACAATTATCCGGTCTTCTCGATGACTTAGCAGCACGTTCTCAACAATGTGTTGCCCGGCTTACCACTGATCTAGAGAGCGGTGCCCTGCTCGACGCCGACGTTGTGAGTGTTCTCACTGAACGATGCTCTCTCCTGGTTTCCTACCAGGATCTCATAAAGCGGGTGCGTGAAGACCCCAGTTCAGCTGATCTAAAGCCACTGGGCGAAGTCGATGCGCTATCAAACCTACGCAAAGGCATAGCAGCACAACTCTCTGAGCGCCGAAGGGGTTTGATTCCGGCTAATACCTCGGAGCTTGAGACCACGATCGCTTTACTAAAGAAGGCCAGGACCGGAGTACCGAGAATTGAAACTTGTCAATCAGCGCTTAAAACTATTGAAGGAGAGAGTCTGGCTGCCTCACAGGCACGCGTCGCATTCTCGACAGCTCGCGAAAAAGCAATTCAGCGAGTCTTCGATCAGATTGCGGCAAAGGTCCTCGAGTATTACAAGCAACTACACGATATACCGGTTGGAGAAGAAAGTTGTGAATGTACAGGAATTAGTCTGACGACTACACCGCGCGCTGCCGCCGGGGGCTTGAGACTGGCGATAGAGTTCTTAGGATTGGTCGATTCGTCGGATGCACGAGCATTCTTGAGTGAAGGACATCTAGATTCCTTAGGCTTGTGCATCTATTTGGCGAGTGCTCGTATCTTCAATCGTTCGGGCTCATTGTTAGTTCTGGATGACATCCTCACCAGCATTGATATGGACCATCGACAGCGCTTTGCTGAATTGCTTTTCGAGGAGTTTTCGGATTACCAGATTGTACTGACGACTCACGATGAATATTGGTTCAATACCCTTCAGTCAATGGCTCACGCCCGCGGAGATCAAGCACAGTGGGTCTTTAGACGAATCGCACGTTGGACTCTGGGTGGAGGACCAGAATCTGCTGAATACCAGAGTACATGGGAGTTTATAGACGCTAATCTTATAGAAGATTCATACCGAGAGCTCGGAGGTCCATTACGTCTCGTATTTGAGGATTTTCTGAAGCGAGTAGCTGCAAAGATGGAATTGAAGGTTAAGTACAACTATGAAGGCCGCTACACAGCTGGAGACTTCTATCATGCCGGTATCGACCATAAGATCCTGGCACAACTAATCAAAGAGAACCAGTATGATGGTGACGTAAAACGTGACGTGGGACGAGTCTTTGGGTCTGACGCCCTACTCAATTTTCTAAGTCACGATAACCCTGGGCGACGTGAAGTCACGTTGACGCAAACGCGCGATTTTGTGTTTGCGCTTAAATCACTCATTAAACGGTGTCAGGAGAATAAACTGATCAAAAGCATCGACGGATGAGCGGGTAGTAGTTTGGTGATGCGCGAAGTATTCATCAAGCGGCGTCTGGTAATACAAGAACAGGCTTGTATTGGCCGGGCTGCTCACTGACGCCGGCAATTACAGCTTTCATATGTCCCACCACCGGCTGGTCCACAGATTGCACAGATGGTCTGATTTGAAGTTTGAGATTGAAGTTGCGCGACGTGAGTAATACACTACGGCAATGATGCAACGTCGCACAGTCCGGATCACCACTTATGTTCTGATATTTATTATTGGGACGATTGTTATCGACGGCTACGACGTACTCTCAGGTGGAAACATCAAGGAATTGTTTTATACACCGATCGTATGGTCGTTAGGGATATATTAGGAAAAAGCTCACCTACCATTTGACCAGCGCAAACGAAAATATGGTCCAATTTCCAGGATTTTGTTGATGCGTTCGCGCTGCGAGAATTAATCGAACCTCGAAGTATCCCAAAGCGTTCTCACTGCATCATAGGTGGCGTTCGAAAGCTTTACCTCGCAAAATCAGTTCAACCTTAAAGGAGATTTACTCGATGAGAGATAAGACTGAAATCTGCACTCCAGACACTTCCGAGCAGAGCCGGCCGTTCTTCGCGCGTTTCCTCGAAGGCCAGGACACCTCAAAGGATTCCTTCATGACACTCAAGTATCCGTCCGATCGTGATGAGGACGATCAGCCAATTGAGTTCATAGAAGCCCGTTAAGACGGTCGCGGCCCTCGTTCAGCTATATGTGAGGGCCGCACCTTTTGCATCACTTACACCTCCAATGCATGGAGCGCTTCGAAACTATGGTCCGATCTCCATGATTCTTACGCGTTAAGAATTAATAGAACCTGCGGAGTATCGAAAGTATTTTCAATCGATCGCAGTTGTCGTAAGATATTTGTCACCCTCCCATAACTCAACCAGCCCTTACAGGAGATCACTCGATGAGAGACAAGACTGAAATCTGCAACCCCGAAGCTTCTGACCAGAGCGTGCCGTTCTTCGCTCGCTTCCTCGAAGGCCAGGATCGTTTCGAAATTCCGCAACAGACGCTCAAGTATCCGTCCGATCGGGACGAGTGGGATCAACGAATTGCGTACATGCCGGACAACAACCGTCCAAAGCAGTAACAAGACTGTTTCGACGATCGCGGCCCACGCTTAAAACACGCGGGCCGCACCATTTTGAGTATTCAACCTGGACGCATGCCTTCAATTCCAACCCGCAATGTCGTTCTGCTGCTGACGCATAGCGGCGACTTCTACACTATCGATCTTGTTTCAGAGGCTCTTGCACGACGCGGCGTCCGTCCGATTCGATTCAACACCGATCTTTTTCCAACGTCGATTAAACTCGTGGCCCGCGCGGGCAACGAACACCTCTTTACTGAAACAGGAGAACAGATCTTCGCTGCGGAGGTACGCGCTGTTTGGGCACGCAAGCTCTGGCCGCCGCGCATGGCTCACGACCTTGATGATCGCTATCGCGCAATGTGTGTAAGCGAGTCGATGGCCGCGCTCGATGGTTTTCTCGACGCGCTGAATGACGCGCGTTGGGTCAACGATCTTCAGTGCCAACGCGCCGCCGAGAACAAGCAGCGACAACTCCGGCTGGCCGCGCGCGCCGGACTGCGCGTCCCGCGTACGCTCGTTACTAACGACGCGTCAGCAGCTCGACAGTTCTTTGCAGAGACCGATGGCCAGACTGTAGCGAAATTGCTTCGTCCGATCTCGGTCAGCATGGACGCTGTTGATTCTTTTGTTTACACGAATCGTGTCCGCGAAGAAGACCTGGCTGGTGCTGAGACACTTCGGCACTGTCCGATGGTGTTTCAGGAGTTGATTCCGAAAGCTTGCGAGCTGCGTGTGGCGTGGGTGGCAGGTCGGGTTTTCGCAGGTGCGCTTGATGCGAGTGAGACGTCGCGCGGGCAGACGGACTGGCGTCGTGTTGCGCCTGAGGAGTGTAGTTGGCAGGTGGGCCATGTGCCTGGCGAGGTTGCAAGCAGCCTGGGGGCATTGATGTTGGAGCTTGGGCTTGTGTTTGGTGCTGTTGATTTGATCTGTACGCCTGCGGGTGAGTATGTGTTTTTGGAAGTTAATCCGAGTGGGGAGTGGGGGATGCTCGAGCGCGAGCTTGGGCTTCCGATTTCCGACGCGATCGCAGAAGCGTTAGTGTCTACTCGGAACGTACTGTAGGGGCGGTCCTCCGTGGCCGCCCGTGGCTTTGATCGTGTTCGCGAAGCCGAAGCCATCGATTTCTTGAATCCTTGCCAAAACCACGGGCGGCCACGGAGGGCCGCCCCTACAGTACGTTCATAATTATGTCTATTCTGATTGTTACGCATAGCGAAGATAACGATAGTGTCGTAAGGGTGATTGAGGGCATCAGGCGGAAAGGCGAACAAGCGATACGATTTGATACGGATCGTTATCCGACTGATGTGCGTCTGACGGCTTATCACGGCACCTCGGACGAGCGGCTTACCCTGACGAATGACGAGGGTGAGTTTGATCTGCGCGAGGTCACGGCGATCTGGCACCGGCGCATCAACTTCGGAGCTAGTCTTCCGGCCGGGCTCGACAGGCAACTGCGTCATGCTTCCCTCGGCGAAGCGAGTGCCGCCGCTCACGGCATGCTGTCGAGTCTGAAAGCCTTCCGCATGGACCACCTCCACCACATCCGTCGCGCAGAGAACAAGCAGCTTCAACTCCAGGTAGCCCGCGAACTCGGACTCAACACACCGCGCACCCTCACGACCAACGATCCCACAGCCGTTCGCGCCTTCGCGAAGAGTTGCGAGGGAGGACTGGTGACGAAGATGCTCTCTTCCTTCGCGATCTATGAAGAAGGCAAAGAACTCGTCGTCTTTACGAATCCCGTGAAACCCCAAGACCTCGAAGATCTCTCCGGCTTGAGTCTTTGCCCGGCTACGTTTCAGGAACTACTCCCCAAGTCACTCGAGATTCGTACCACGGTTGTCGGCAACCGTGTGATGTCTGCCGCCGTGGACTCACAAGTGTCCGCACGTGCCACTCACGACTGGCGCCGTGATGGTGTTCGCATGCTGCAGGACTGGCGTCCTTACCAACTCCCACATGACGTCGAAGAAAAAATCCTGCGCCTCATGAATTTCTTCTCGCTGAACTATGGCGCCATCGACATCATTCTTACACCGGACAACCAGCACGTCTTTCTCGAAGTCAATCCCTGCGGCGAATTCTTCTGGCTCGAACGCGCTCCGGGCCTTCCGATCTCCGAAGCTATCGCAGATACTCTCCTTCAGCACTGACTAGACGCGGATGAACGCAGATGATCGACCCCTACCTGTGTGCTCGCTGTAATGCGTCGCTTGTGGTAGTTGACGCTCCGAGTGTTGAATGCCGGTACTGTGGTGCTGTGAACGAGGTGCCGGCGGCGTACCGCGAAGAGCTTCGGCTGACGCGCGACCTCGATCAAACAACGCGGCGCGCGGTAGAAGAGTGGGCGCGCCTCGACAGTATTAAAGTTCCACGCTGGTGGTTTGTAAGTGCAGTCAGCATTCCGTTTCTGCTTCTCGCGGGAGGTCTCGCGATTCTTCTGGTCCTTGGGTTGCTGAAAGTGGTGAGCAATACAAACCTTGTTCAGCTCGTCGCTTTTCTCGTTTGGTTTCCACTTGTGCCCGTTGCGTTGCTGGCATCGTGGGTAGGCATGAGAAACCTGCTCGTGAATGGCGCTGCGCGTATCGGCGTTGCGTTCGCAGCGATTTCGTCCGAGAGCGGTGAGCTTAACTGTCGCCAATGTGGCGCACCACTCACCGTTGAGCCAGGCGATATTATGGTGCGATGCCTGTTTTGCGAGGCGGAGAGTATTGTGCGTCTTGATGCTTCGCAGATGCGGTCACTGGAAGCAAATGTCGGAACGGCGAAGATGAGTTTAGCTCAGGCGATGGGCGCGTTATCAAAGCACGCCGAGCTTGCGTCATTTGAAACTCGTGGCCGTGTGTACGTGGTCGGCGGTCTGTTACTCTTGCCGCTCATCTGGTGCTTTGCAGCGGGTGTACAGTCAAGTTACTGGTCGCTCCTGATTGCATTGGATGTATTTGTGCTGAGCCTTTGCGTGTTCTGGATGATGCGGGAGGCGTTTCTTCTGCCGGTAACGATAGAAGAGGTTGATGCACTTCGGACGTCAGAAAAAGATCCACAAAACGGGAGACCTAAACGACCCGCCGGCACTCGCGGATGGTACGATCATTCATCCGATCCGGTGAACTTTGTCATCCCCATAGCCGTAACCCTCATGTTTGTTGCGATAGAGGTGATTGTTATCCGTGGCTAATATTCGTTGTCATCATCTTCGCACTGGCGGTGTTAACCAGTAAAAAAGACCTCCCGGAGGACCACAAATGCAAACGTTCCTGCAGGATCTGAAATACGCGCTGCGCATGCTGAGAAAGAATCCGGCCTTTACTGCCGTTGCGATTCTGACACTTGCGGTAGGAATCGGCGCCAATTCCGCCATCTTCAGCGTTGTTAACTCGGTCCTGTTAAGGCCCCTGCCTTACCGGCAGCCCGATCAACTCGTCCGCGTCTACAGTGAATTTCCCACGATGCAGCTCAGAAAATTCTGGCTCTCACCGCCCGAACTGCTCGATATACAGCGCGAAGCAAAATCCTGGGAAGCAATTGGCGCCTGGGCGCCGGGCGGGCGGAACGTAGGCACCGCGAGTGAGCCACTGCGAGTAACCTCGGCCGTCATTACGCGCAGCTTGCTGGATGTCCTCGGAGTGCAACCGGAACGTGGTCGCAACTTCACTGAAGATGAAGATCGCAATGGTGGACCAAAAGTCGCAATCATTTCGCATGGCCTCTGGCAAAAGGGATTTGGCGGAGCAAGTGACATTATCGGCAAACAGATTCAGGTCAATGCAACAACAACCACGGTTGTTGGCGTGATGCCCCCGAACTTTGGATTCCCGCCCGGCAGTAACGATCAGGTTGAAGTGCTCCTACCTTTCCAATTCGATCCCGCCAACCCCGGTAGTCGTGGCTCCCATTACCTTTCAGTGATCGGCAGGTTAAAGCCCGGCGTGAACAGCGAGCAGGCGATGAGCGAAATGACGAGCTTGATGGCGGGCTGGAAGAGTGAAGGTCGCTCGCAGCATTTACTCAACCCCGAACGCCATCCCGTGGTAATGCTCGGACTTCACGAAGACGTTGTCGGGTCAGCTCGCAGAGCCGTGTGGTTGCTCATGGCTGCGGTCGCTTTTGTTTTACTGATCGCGTGTGTGAACGTTGCGAACCTTTTGCTTGCTCGCGCGGAATCGCGTCATCGTGAGTTTGCAGTTCGTCTGGCGCTGGGCGCTGGTCTGAAACGGATGGTCCGTCAATTTGTCGCCGAAGGTTTTGTGCTGGTTCTGATGGCATCAATACTCGGTGTGGCGCTCGCGTTCGCGGGTTTGAAGACTCTGCTGTTGTTTGCGCCTGATAGCGTGCCGCGCACTGAAGAGATCACCGTTGGTCTTCCCGTGCTCGGATTTACTCTCGCGGTTGCAACCATCGCCGTCTTTCTCTTTGGCCTTGCGCCTCTGGCCCAGGTTAGTGAACGTAATTTGGCTAACTGGATTCGCGGCGCCGGGCAGCGCGCAATTCGAGGCGGAGGTCAGACGCTGCGCAAGAGTCTCGTAGTAACAGAGATTGCCCTCGCAGTTATTCTAGTCATCGGCTCCGGACTGATGATTCGCGCCTTCTGGAAGTTGCAACAGGTCAACACCGGCTTTGATCCGAAAGGCGCCGTCAGCTTCAGCCTGAATCTTCCGGCAAGTAAATACAAGGCCCCTGAACGACTTCAGTTTATGAACGCGCTCGAGCAAAAGCTCAGCGCTATTCCGGGTGTGGCGAACGTCTCGATGGCAAGTGGACTACCTCCGCTACGCCAGATCGATGCCAACGACACGGAGATTGAAGGCTACCAGCCGACACCCGATGGCCCCGCGCAGAATGTCGACTACTGGAATCCAGTCGGCAACGATTACTTCAAGACAATGAAGATCCGTTTGCTGGAGGGCCGCACCTTTGAGCCGCGAGACGACAATCCGGATGCGATGAAGGTTGTGGTCGTCAACCAGGCGCTCGCGAAGAGGTTTTGGACAGGTAGTCCGATTGGCCGTCGCGTGAATCCGGGGTTTTCCGATCCGAAAGTGTGGTTCACGATCGTCGGCATCGTCGAAGATACCAAGAATGCGGGTATGGATAAGCCCGCTGGCCCTGAACTTTACTTTGCGGCACGTCAGGTTAATGATTTTCTGGATTCAAATATAAGTTTTGTGGTTCGTGGTGCGAATGATTCCACGCCGCTGGAAGGTTCGATTCGCGGCGCCGTTCGTGAATTGGATCCAACCCTGCCGGTGTACAACCTATGGTCCATGGATGAAGTGGTGACGAAGTCGATGGTCCAGCCCCGCTTCCTCGCGTTACTGCTGGCGACGTTCTCGGGTATCGCTCTGTTCCTGGCGGCGATTGGTATATACGGTGTGATGGCTTACTCGGTGGCGCAGCGCACGCAGGAGATTGGAGTGCGAATGGCCCTCGGAGCGCGACAGCTTCACGTGTTGCGGCTCATCTTCGGCCAGAGCCTGGGCATGTTGCTTATCGGCGTCGTGATCGGATTGGTAGGCGCGTTTTTGCTGACGCGCTGGATGCGCACGCTGCTGTTCGAAATAACTGCCACCGATCCTCTAACGTATGTTAGTGTAATCGGGTTACTGACTGTCGTCGCATTACTGGCGTGCTACATCCCGGCGCGCCGCGCAGCGAAAGTTGATCCACTGATCGCGCTGCGTTACGAATAAAACGAATCTGTGTACTCTGTGGATAGAGCAATCAGAATGTTAATTGTGCGGTTTGGGGTGGCGGGTCTTCTTTATCTCCTTCACTAAAGGATCGAAAAGAGGCCGAAGCGATTGCTCCAGTTCAAAACACTTTTTGAGATCTTGCTCGGCCTGTGCATCCATGCGCAACACCAGCAGGGATAATGCTCGGTTCCCATAAGCTTCAGCGAATTTAGGATCGATGGCAATAGCCTGATCGTAATCGGCAATCGCCTGGTCTAAGTTGCCCTTATAGTAGTGTGCGAGACCGCGCCCGTTAAAAGCCTCAACCGATTTTGGATCGAGCGAGATCACCTTATCGAAATCAGCGACGGCTCCGTCATAATCGGATTTCTGGTATCTCAAATAACCGCGATTAAGATAGGTAGAGGGCATCGGATTGATCGCGATAGCCTTGTCGAAATCAGCAATTGCCTGGTCTAACTGTCCTCTGGAAAACCGTGTGAAGCCTCGACCATTATATGCATTAGCCGATTTGGGATTGAGGGCGATCGCCTTGTCGAAATCAGCGAGCGCTCCGTTCCAGTCTTTTTTCTGATTCCGCAGGTGTCCTCGATTGTTATAAACCAAATCGTCCTTGTCATTAAGTGCGATGGCCTTATCATAATCCGCCATCGCTTGATCGAGATTTCCTTTATCGGTCAATGCCAGAGCGCGGTTGTTGTAGCTAATCGCTAAGTTGGGATCGAGTGAGAGAGCCTTATTGTAATCGTCGAGCGCCTGGTCCACTTCTCCTTTGTAATAACGTGCCAGGCCACGACTGTTGTATGGCATAGCCGCCTTGGCATCGATCGCGATGCACTTGTCAAAATCAGCAATTGCTCCGTCCCAGTTTTCAAGCTGGATTCGCGCATCGCCACGGTTCTGGTAGGCGAAGATGTTTTCATCATCAAATGCGATTGACTTGTCGTAATCAGCCATCGCTTTATCGAACTTCCCTTGTGAGGCGAATGCCTGTCCACGATTGTTGTAGGCAAATGCAAAGGTCGGATCGAGAGCGATGGACTTATCACAGTCAGCAATCGCTGCATCGAAGTCTCCTTTTTTGACTCGAGCGAAGCAGCGGTTGTTGTAAGTCAATGCATTATCAGGATCCATCGAGATTGCTTTGTCATAATCCGCGATTGCTGCATCCAGAGCGCCTTTGTTTGCACGAGCCTTTCCGCGATTGATAAAGGGAATGACATTGCCGGGATCAAGAATCATGGCCTTCTCATATTCCGCAATCGCCGCGTCTGAATCTCCTTTATCCACCTGAGCGACGCCTTGAGCGATGTAGGTTCTAAAGGCATACTGTTTGGCGAATTCGTTGATGCCGGCCTGACTGATTTCATCTCTAATTTGGACCTCGGTTCCTTGAGCCGAAATCACCAGAGCTTTGATCAGATCGCGACTCACCTTCTCTTGACTTGTTTTGCCAGGAATAACGCTAGCGGCGAGCGTCTTAAAAGCGCCTAAGAAATCGCCTAAACTCTTCGTTTGCTCAGGACTGGTCGTGTTCAATGTAACCGCAACTGCCAACCCAATCGGCATAAGCTCAACTGAAGCGGAGAAATGTTTGACCGACGTTAACATCTGACTCAAATCGCTATTCGCCAACGGTTGTCCAGCAAACATTGATGAAGGTGGCAATTGACCGGCTGCACTTATTAAAGCCTTCGAATTTCTTTTTACAGCCGCCACCAACTCCGCGCTGACTGGTTTACCTGTCCCGGTATTTACATCGATGCTTGAACGCACGCGGGCTGGGCTACCGAAGACGAGAGTATTTGCGTCGAGCGCGACGATGGCCCATTCAGTCTCGTCAGAACTCGAAACTGTCCCTGCCACTGGAATCTGTTCAGTTTGTTCCAGCGAGGTGATATAGAGAAGTTTGCCGGCGTATTGCTGTTCCCGGTATTTACCAGCGCCGCGGCTGCGTATGATTGCGGGTAACTGTCCGGCGTCGCTGCTCTGCGCAATTGTTACCACCTCGAAGTCGCTCGGAGTCTTGTCGTTTGGCGGTTTGCTGTAGCGAACCCCTGCTACCACGAGTTGTATAGCTTGCGGATCGAGTAGCTGAATCAATTTTGGATCAGCGGTTGCGATAACCAGTGCGCGCGCGTTCGGTTCGTCAACGAGGAGTCGTGGAACCACATCTCTCTTGAAACGTTTGAGGTCCAGCATTAGCACCGCATCTGACGCCGGCAGAACTGCGAACGGATCGATATCCCTGGAGCTCTGGGCCAACGAAACAGCCGTTGAGATACAAATAATGGCCAGCAGGCCGAGTGCGGAAGTGCAGTGCCTTTGAACCTTACTCATGGAGCCTTTCTACCGGGGTTTTAATCACAGTATCCACTAATATATGTAAAAGATTAACGATTCATTTCGGGCTGGCAGCAGCTGGTTCATGGCTGCTCATCGAAAATTGTTGCGTGAATCAGAAGATTGCGAATAAAGTACAGGGTTTTCCTTACCCTGTTAGCTGGGAATCAGCGTGAAACTCACCGCCCGACAAATACTCGCTGTTGTTCTACTTCTGCTCCCGTCCTTTGTTGCGGTAGCACAAGAGCGCTCAATAACGTTGCGGGGCAGGGTTGTCGACGCGAATAGTGGGGAGCCGATGGCTAATGTTCGCGTCGTGGCTAAGCTTACGGACACGTCGACGATTACGGATGCCAATGGTGCGTTCACTCTCGAATTACCACCTGGACCACAGGAACTCTACATAACGACAGTCACTTATGGCCTTGTAAAAAAGACCATCAACGTCGGCGCCAGCACGAATGGTCCTGTCGAAATCGCCTTAAACGAAGATGCCGCCGCCCTGACAGAGCAAGTCACCGTTACTTCCGATCCATTCGAAAACACGCGCACGACCGCGACATTTGAGCAAACGCTGAATAAGCGTGAGCTGCAGGCGACGTCGAGCATTATCCTGAGTGATCCGATCCGCGCGGCACAAACCTTACCCGGAGTCGCCGCGAACGACGACTTTCGCAGCGAGTTTTCCGTTCGTGGCGCCGGCTTCGATCGAGTTGGTGTGTGGCTTGATGGTGTGCTCACGGACAACTTCGTGCACACCGTGGCAGGTGGTTATCTCGACACAGGTTCGCTGTCAGTAATAAATTCTGACGCGGTGAATTCAGTGTCGTTGCTGAGCGGCGGTAGTCCTGCAAACTTCGGAAATCGAACTGCCGCGGTGCTGGACGTCGACTCGCGCGACGGCAATCGTGTGAAGGCGGCCGGGCGAATAGCGGCTTCGTTAAGCGGCATTTCCGGAATTGTCGATGGTCCCATCGCGAGCGGAAAAGGTTCGTACCTGTTAGCCGCGCGAAAGAGTTATGCCGGTTACCTGATACGCCGCGTCAACGATCAGAATCAATTTGCCAACAACCCGCCTGTCCTTGGTTTTGCTGATATCCAGGGGAAACTCCTCTACGATTTCTCCGAGAGAAATCAGGTCGGCGTTTCGGCCATCTACGGCGCCTTTGACTTCGATCGCAATCGCGATCGCGAACTGCTGTTTGTGAATAATGTGTTCCTCGGCGAGTCACGCAATCTTCTGTTGAATGCGCACTGGAGCTTCACGCCAAACCACCAGGTCTTCTGGCAAACGCGCTTCTTTGCACTGAAGACAAACTTCAAGAATGAGAATCGAGACGAATTGATCCTCAACGACGGCGATCGTACTCAGTTCGGTGTACGTTCGGATGTGAGTCTGCAACTGCCTCATTCGAATCGTCTCGAAGCAGGTCTTTACGTTAGATCACAGCACGTCAACAGTGTCAGCCAGCGCTTCTCATTTTTAAATGTCCCCTTTGACTTCGGCAGCTTCGACGAAGACGGAACTGAACAGGCCTATTACGCCCAGGATTCATGGAAGAGTGAACGTTTGGGCCTTCAATTGACTGGCGGCTTGCGGATAGAACACAGCGACGTAACGTCACAAACGTTGACCTCGCCGCGCGCGTCAATGAGCTGGTCCATCAACGAGCATTGGCGAGTACATGCGATGGTGGGTCGCTATTACCAGTTCCCGGATTTTGAGCAGATCTTTGGCCGTCTTGGGTCTTTCAGTTTGCGCGCCGAGCGAGCAACGAATGTCAGTGGCGGTGTCGAAGCGTTGGTTGGCGATCGCGTGCGTGTGAGTGCTGAGGTATTCGATCGCGAGGACGCGGATCTTTTCTTCAGTCTCTCGGAGCCGCGGTTGGATGGAGGCTTCGTGACTTTTGTTCAAGGTCAGTTCCAAAATTCCTTAAAGGGTCACGCGCGTGGATTTGAGTTGACGTTGCAACGGCGAAGTGCAAACAAACTTGCCGGCTGGATCTCGTATTCGTACCTGCGAACTAAGCTCACCGACTCGCAAACCGGTTTGTCGTTTGTTGCCGATAACGAGCAGCGACATCTTCTTAATACCTATGCCAGCTATCGCTTCACTGACACATGGAATCTGAGCAGCGTCTTTCGTTTTGGCACTGGCGCGCCGATTCCCGGGTTCTTCACGCAAGTGGGCGGCAACTATTTCTTGTCCGATCAGCGCAACAAGGTTCGGTTGCCTGATTACGCGCGCTGGGACGTTCGCGTTAGTAAAGCGTTTCTCTTCAAGCGCTGGAAACTGACCGCGACCGGAGAAGTGTTGAATGTCCTGAATCGCAATAACTTGCGGTTTGCGGGCTTTGATGGTTTCGATTTAACTGGTCGTGTGTTTGGTAAACTCGATCGCGTGCTGCCAATCCTGCCGTCTGGCGGCGTGGTGATTGAGTTCTAATCTAATAGGCCACACATACCCTACTTTCCTCAAAATCAATGGGTTGCACTTGGATCGGGTCAGTACAGGGAGCGGTAGCGACCTGGTCAGTGATCAGCATTTACCTCCATGGTTGGACCAGGTCGCTACCGCTCCCTGTACTGACCCGATCCAAGAATGGCGTCCGACTTTGAGGCAAGAGCACATCGCCCACGAAAACCTAGCACTTTTGTCAGGTTCACTCTCTTACAACACCCACTAACATCCAGACCAATGAGTACCTACGAGTGGAGGTGTGTCATGAGTCGAGTAAGACTATTTGTTGCGCTTGGTTTGATCCTGGCGGGCGCGTTTGTCGTCGTTGCGAAATCAAAGGAAGAGAAGCAGGCTGAAGCTCGCAAGAAAGCCGACGCCACGCTGCATCGTCTCTACAAAGCGCAGCCGTCCGCACAGGCTGCGATCAAGAAAGCCGCTGGTTATGCGGTTTTCAATAATGGTGGCGCGAAGATTTTGGTTGCCGGAGCGGGAAGGGGAAGCGGCCTTGCCGTCGATAATGCAACAAAGAAAGTCACCTACATGAAGATGCGGGAGATTCAGGCCGGTCTCGGAATGGGCGTGAAGAAGTTCAGCGTCATTTTTGTGTTTGAGACCAAAGACGCGCTGAACGGATTCATAGATGGCGGTTGGGAGTTTGGCGGACAATCGACAGCCGCAGCCAAAACCGGTGATGGCGGGGGATCGCTTCAAGGCGCGGTTTCGGTCTCCCCGGGCGTCTGGATGTACCAGATGACCGACAAGGGACTCGCCCTCGAGCTGACCGGCAAAGGGACTAAGTACTCCAAAGACGATGATCTGAATTGAGTTTCAGCGGATTCCGTACCCTTATAATCTTCCACAACTGATAATCATTGTTATCCACAGGTTACACGGATTAGGGAAAAATCTGTGTACATCTGTGGATACTGCGGTGTTATACATATGATAGAACCAAGAATTTGGAGATTAGAGAGGTGAAGGCCATGATGATTACGGCGCTACTTACGAGCGTGATGATGTTGGCTTGCGGAGCACCGCGGGTAGGATTCACTGCGGAAACAGCGCAAAGAAGCGACTTCAAGGAGCGCGACGAAATTAACCGCACTTACCAACTCGCGCCGGGAACGCACGTTGAGGTGTCGAGCATTCGCGGGCCCGTCGTGATCACGAACGGTGATTCCGCGACCGCGGAGGTGCAAATCATTCGTACGGCGCGTACTCGGGAAGACCTCGAGTATCACAAGGTTGAAGTCGAACAATCGGGCAACAGCCTGGTGGTGCGTGGGGTACAGGAGCCAGAACAGCGCCAGCGAGACAATATCCAGGTAAACCACCGCGTTATCCTCAAACTTCCTCGCAGCATCGATCTCAAAGTCAGCAGTGTCAGTGGCTCGCTGAAAGTCGGCGACGTCGACGGCCCGGAGGTTGTGAGCAGCATTAGCGGCTCGGCCACTATCGGCAACGTCGGCGGCAAACTACAAGTAAGCAGCATCAGTGGAAATCTCGACGTCGGGAACGTCGGGGCAGACGCGCGAGTGAACAGCATCAGTGGCAACCTCGGAATCGGGCAGGTGAACGGCTCGCTCAACGTTTCGAGCGTGAGTGGCAGTCTGAAAACGACGCTTGCCAGCCTGAGCCCGCAGGGCATTCACATCAGAAGCGTGAGTGGTTCGATCGAGATCGGGTTCAGGAGCGCAGTCAACGCAGACTTCGATGCGTCGAGTGTCAGCGGTCAGGTTTATCTCGAGGTGCCAAACGTCGTTCGAGAAGGTGACGAAAGGTCGTCGAACGTGCGCGCGCGCATCGGCGCAGGAGGTACACCGATTTCGATCTCGAGCGTATCGGGAAACATTCGCTTGACGCAAAGCTAACCACACTCAGTTTTCACCGCACATAACGCAGATCAAAGCCGCAGATAAAATCCGCGGCTTTGATCCGTTTCATCCGTGGTGACTGTGATCAGTGAGAAAGGACCGTCCTCGATGAGCACTCTTCTTCATGACCTTCGCTACGCAGTCCGCATGTTGAGGAAGAACCTCGGCTTTACGGTCGTCGCCGTGCTGACACTGACTTTCGGCATCGGCGCCTTTGCGTTGACGAGGCTACTGCGGAGTTTATTGTTCGGTGTTGGACCAACCGATTTCGTGACGTACGGAGTCCTTGCAGCACTGCTGACGCTCGTAGCGCTAATCGCCTGCTACGTCCCAGCCCGCAGAGCCACGAAAGTCGATCCGCTGATTGCGTTGCGGTACGAATGAGCTTTTGCCCTGAGTCACGAAATGTGCTTGGATCGGGTCAGTACAGGGAGCGGTAGCGACCTGGTCAGCGATTAGCATTCTTGACCTCATGATCCGACCAGGTCGCTACCGCTCCCTGTACTGACCCGATCCAAGCGCGATTCCTACTTCTGAGGCAAAGTCCTATCCAAGTCTGGTCCTGTACTCACGTGAAAAATCCATTACGAATTCTTCTTCCACTTCTGATCCTCGCAACGTACCCGGTGACGTACGCACAGTCGCAGGGCCCAATGCTGCTCGAGAATCCCACCGTCAGCCGTACGAAGATTGCCTTTTCATTCGCCGGTGACATCTGGATCGTCGATCGCAGCGGCGGTGCAGCGCAGCGACTCACGACGAGCCCTGCTCGCGAAATCTATCCGGTGTTTTCACCTGACGGTTCCCAACTCGCTTTCGCGCGGTTTAACCTGAAGGCAGGTGCTTTTGGCTGGGACGTCTTTGTCGTGCCGGCGTCCGGTGGTGAGGAACGGCGCATTACTTATCACCCGGACCTCGATCTCCCGCTCAACTGGACGCCCGATGGCCAACGTATTCTGATTCTTTCCTTTCGGAATCGTACTTCACCACTCGCGGGCCAGCTTTACACGATCCCAGCCCACGGCGGTTTCGCGACTGAGGTCCCCGCGCACGGAGGCTGGCGCGGTTCTTTTTCCCCAACCGGCGATCGCATCGCATACATGCCGCTAACCAACATCAAGGAAGTTATCGGTTGGCGAAACTATCGCGGTGGTGCGACAGCCAGAATCTGGCTCACAAAATTATCGGATGCATCGACGGAAGTGATCCCGCACGGCGACTTCAACGACTCCGATCCGATGTGGATTGGAGACAAAGTGTATTTCGTTTCGGATCGTGCGGGAACTGAGAACCTGTTTTTGTACGACACGCTGCACAAAACAGTTACGCCGTTAACTAATTTCGAGAAGTACGGTATCAAATCCGCGTCCACTGACGGCGAATCCATCGTCTTCAACCAGGACGGCGCAATTCATCTGTTCAATCTAAAAACAAACCAGGTCACTAAGATCGACATCAGCATCTCGGGGGAATTTCCAGAGCTAGCGCCGCGCAAGATCGATACCGTTCGGTGGACGGTTCCCGCTGGTCTAAGCCCGGACGCAAAACATCTCTTGCTTGGAATCAGGGGAGAAATCTTTACCGCCAATACTGCTACCGGCGAAATTACAAACATCACGAAGACCGGCCGTGCCGTCGAGCGCAACCCTGTATGGTCGCCCGACGGGAAGTGGATTGCTTACTTTTCTGATGAATCCGGCGAAGTGGAATTACATCTGCAAACTGCTCCCGCCGGTGCAGTGCGTCGGATTCCTATCGAGAAGAAGTCTTCTTTTTATTCGGAACTCGCGTGGTCGCCGGATTCGAAGAAGCTGGTCTTCTCTGATTCGCATTTCGCATTGTGGTGCTTCGATCTCGACAAGAACGCCGCTCGTCGCATCGACAACGCCAGGCACACCGATAACGCGTCTCCTTTTGAGCCGTCCTGGTCGCCCGATAGCGCGTGGCTCGCATATGCAAAATACGGCGTCAATCGTGTGCGGTCCATCACGGTCTATTCGTTCGAGACCGGCAAAACGACAACCATCACCGGTCCTGAGATCGATGGGCAGAAACCGCTCTTCGACAACAACGGCAAGTATCTTTACTTCATCGGTGGTAATCGCACGGCTCTGGTCGAATCGCAGAGCATGGCCGGCTTTCCTTTTCGAACTCAGGTCACGCGGAATCTCTACGCCGTTGTGTTGAATTCAACTGACCCATCGCCGCAGGCGATCGATGAGAAAACTGCGGCTACGAAAGCGACTCGCCTCGCGATTGATTTGGAAGGCATAAGCGATCGCATTCTGTTGCTGCCGTATTCACCAACGGCTGATACTCGAATGATCGCCGGTAAAGCAGGCACGCTCTTCATTGCCGAACGCGGTACTCTGCACAAATTCGTCAACGGCAAGCCGGGCCCGGAAAAGTTTATCGAAGGCGCCGGCAACTATCGCATCACGAGCGACGGCAACTACCTCGCACTTCGCCGCGAGGGCGTATGGTCCATCGTTTCACCTGATGTCCCACCGAAGCCTGAAGACGGTAGGCTGAAACTCAATCCGCTCGAGTTGACGATCGATCCAGGTGAAGAGTGGCAGCAGATGTTTGCGGAAGCCTGGCGCCGTATGCGTGAGAGCTTCTACGACCCGAATCTGCACGGTCAGAACCTGGCTGAACTTCAGAAGCACTACGCGGCTTACCTTCCGAACATCAAGACTCGTGAGGAGTTGAACGCGCTGTTTCGCGAGATGTTTTCACACATGTCAGTAAGCCACATGGGTTACTCCGGCGGCGAGGTCGTTGTTCCACAGGGCGAGGTCGACGAAACAGTAGGTTTGCTCGGCGCTGACATCGAAATCGACAGCGGACGCTATCGCATCAAACGGATTCTGAGAGGCGATAACACGCGTCAGATATTCAGTCCACTCGCGCTGCCGGGAGTGAACGTTAAAGCCGGCGAATACATTCTGGCAGTAGAGGGCGTCGACATCCGCGCCGATGAGAGTTTCTACAAATACTTTCTGAATAAAGCGAATAAGAGAGTGTCGCTAAAAGTTGCCGCAAGCGCTGACGATAAGGATGCGCGAACAGTCAACGTCGTCCCACTCCCGACTGAATTGTCTTTGCGATACAACGATTGGGTTGAAGGCAACCGGCGTCGGGTCGCTCAAATGTCAGGAGGAAAACTCGGATATATTCACCTGCCGGATACTTCGGACGCGGGCTACAACATTTTTAATCGTGACTTCTATGCGCAGTTGGACAAACAGGGGTTGATAATTGATGGACGTTTCAATCAGGGAGGGCGCGCCGCAGATTACATTATCGATACGCTGAGGAGAGTGCCATTGCAGCGCGCGCAGTTACGCGACGTAGAGGATATACGCATTCCGTCGGGAATCATCGATGGACCAAAAGTTTTGCTGACGAATGAGTCGTCTGGTTCGGGAGGAGATAGTTTGCCGTGGATGTGGCAACAGACGAAGATCGGGCCAGTAGTTGGAACGCGTACCGGCGGGCATGGTATCGGAGCGACATCATATTCGCTTATCGATAATGGATCTTTTCAGGTTCCCGATTGGGGCTGGTACGATTCGCGCACTGGAGAATGGTTTATTGAAAACCGCGGCATCACGCCGGAATACGAGTTGGAAATACTGCCGCCTGCCTGGCGCGCCGGTCGCGATCCGCAATTGGAGAAAGCCGTCGAGCTCGCGATGGACGCGCTGAAGAAAACGAAGACATCACCTGGCAAACGTCCAACGTATCCGATTTACAAATAGTTTCCAGCCTCGACATTTGTTGCTTCGATTGAGATCCTTTATCCACAGATTACACAGATTGATTTATAGAAATCTGTGTAATCTGTGGATGGCGGAGAAAGTAAATGAGTTTCACCAGAGGAAGATGGAGGGTTCTTTGCCTGTGGGTGCTCTTGAGTTCGCAGCAGCTGCTGGCGCAGTCTGACGACGTTGTTCGCGTCAAAACCGAGCTGGTTCAAACCGACGTAACCGTCGTCGACAAGCGCGGTCGATTCGTCAGTGGGTTGAGTGCGAATGACCTCGAGCTGCGCGTCGATTCGAAACTTCAACCGCTCGCTTTCTTCGAGGAAGTAACCGCCGGTAGCATCGACGAAGAGAAACAACTGGCAGCAGCCCGCAAGGGCGATGCGGCGAAGTTGCCAAAAACACCCGGTCCCGCAATCGATCGCGGCCGTGTAATTTTCTTCTTCGTCGACGATATCCACTTGACCGGAGAAAGCCTCACTCGCGCCCGCTCAGTTTTAACTAACTTCGTGGAAAACAAGATGACGGCAAAGGATCAGGTTGCCATCGTCTCGACCAGCGGCCAGATCGGGTTTCTGCAACAACTCACAGACAACAAAGCCGTACTGCGCGAAGCCATCAGCCGTCTCAACTCCAAATACAATCCTGAGGCAACAGCCAGCCACGTCGCGATCAGTGAAGTAGACGCCAACCTCGTTGCCAATCATGGCGATCAAGGTCTGTTTTCCTACCTGGTGGAAGCGACTATGAGGGAGTTTCAAATCGATGCGCTAAACGCCTACACAATGGTTACCAATCGCATTCATCAGATCAATGGACAATCCAGGCTTGCCGAGCTCTACACTCTTTCACGTTTGGAGAGTTTGATGCGCTCGACCACTCCGCTCGCAGGACGAAAGCTTTTGTTCTTCCTTTCCGATGGCTTTGTTGTGGATGCCAAGCGATCGAATGGTCCGGACGTGCTGCGGCGAGTTGCAAACGAAGCGGCTCGAGTCGGAGTAGTGGTTTACACGCTGAGCACGAGAGCGAATGTTTTTGGACCAGGCATTGATGTTTCGTCAAATGGCTACCCGGACTATTCTCCGAGAACGGCAAGCAGATCACTTGCTGAGAGCAAGATGCCACAGGAAATGCTGGAAACTCTCGCGAAGGAAACCGGCGGACGTTCGGTTCTCAATGCCAGCAGGCTCAACGATGGAGTCGCCGAGGCCTTAACTGAAACTTCAGCTTATTATCTTTTGGCTTGGCGGCCGGACAACGAGAATCAGACGGTAGGAAAGTCTCGTCTCAACGTGGTTGTAAAGGGCCGCCCTGATTTACGCGTGCGCATGAGGCAGCACTACTTCGATTTCAGACAGAATGAAGCAAAGCCTAAAGCGCCCGCGACGAACACTCCCGACGACCAGCTCAAGAGATCTCTCGGATCTCTCTATCCGCGTCGCGACTTGCGGGTGTCTGTTGCCGCAAGCGTTGTGAATACCGTAGACAAGGGCACGGCGCTCAACGTGTCGATGCAGCTCGACGGACAAAGCTTGAGTTTTGGTGAACAGCCCGCAATCGTCGACGTGCTGGGCGTCGCGATTGACGATCGTGGTCAGTTCTCGAGTTTCAAGCAAAAAGTCGACATCCCCCGTGAAGTGCTCGCCAAAGATGGTCGCTTCATTAAGTGGACCCAGACCCTGCCACTCCCTCCCGGTCTCTATCAAGTTCGCGTCGCCGTCAGGGATCGTCAAACCGGTCGCACCGGCAGTGCGATGACCTGGATCGAGATTCCTCAGCAGTAAGTTCTTAAACCTCGGCTCGCGGTTGTTTGGAGGCAGCTCGCGGGATATTTCTCACCAGAGTAGTTATTAACCCAAGCGACACGGCGGTCCAGCCTGCCAGTGCCAAATAGATAAAGTATCGAGGGATCACGAGGAGCTGCGAGAAGTCGATTGCGTTGGCGAGTTGGAAGGTGCAGACCGTGTACATGCCGAACGGGAAGACCATGCCCCAGTATTGCGGGTCGTATTTCAAAGGGAACCGCTTGTAGACATGTCGCCAGAAGCCGAGTGCTAATAAGAGTGGAATCCACCAGGTCGCCGCGGCCCAAAAGAAGAGGGTGAATCCCTTCAGAAACGGGACGACCTCGTTGAGCAGGGGCCAGCCGGGAGCGGCAATGATCAGACGCGCGCCTGCGAGCGTTGTGATCGCCACTGCGCCCATGTTGATCCAGTAGGGCGGTGTGAGTGAAGCCATCGTCACGTTTACAAATGTGAAGCGATAAAAGATCAAAGTGATGAGCGGTATATAGAGCATGCAGCCGAGCAGGAACATACACAAAGTGAAGAAGAGAATCGGCTCACGGTAATCGACGGGCCGGCTGACGAGCAACGTTCCGAGTACGGAGATTGATTGGGTAGAGACCACTGCCAGCAACCAACCACCATTCAAGCCCGCCTCAATCGAAGGTTTGTTTTCGCGCACCGTCACGGCTGTGAAGAACGTGTACATGATGACGCACCACAGGATGATGCCGGCGAACCAAAGGAACATCGCAGGGCGGTATTGATTCGCAACGATCAGCAACGCGCTTCCGAGTACGCATGTGCCGGCGACGACGGTGAAGAATCCCGGTCCTCGGACGTGATCCTCGATATCGGCTTTAACTCGCGAGAAGAAAAACAAGAGGCGGATGAGTAACAGAAGGCAGAGGACAACGTAGGCAACGATATTAATGATCAGCAAGATGAAAGAAAGCGTCTTCTTTTCGAGTAGGAAACAGGCGATCGAAATGATTCCCGTCGCCATCACGAGTGCGAAGTATCCCGGAAACAGATCTGCTGCGACGCGCGAGAGAACGTTTGGGCCTGTAGGCTCTTTATTCATAGGGGAGCTGCTTGGTCACACTCAGTTTTCACCACAGATGACACAGATCAAAGCCACAGATAAAATCCGCGGCGTTGATCCGTTTTTATCCGTGGCTCTCTTCATCACAACGCTTGCAGTCGATGGCCGCACGCTAAAATTGCCCGCCAGTGATGCTCCTCGTCCTGATCGAAATCTCTAATCTTCTGCTTCATCGATCCTCACGAACATAACCAGTGCTCGTCTTCCTGCGCGAAGTTGGCCGCCACCACTTGATGATTGAAACCGTAATGACAAAGCAAACACCCGACGCCACTACCAGCGGCGCCAGTACGGAATAATGTCGCGCGAGTGCGGCATCGACTGTCGCCGCCAGAATCCAAAGCTGCGCGATATTGATCATCACGAGCATGATCAAACGCGCTTGCCATACAGCTGTCTGGCCGGTCTTAGTCCGGCGATCTAATGGTTTCACCGTCAGCCTCTATTCGGCTCCGAAGCGTTTCTGCCAATCGCCCACACTTGTCCGTCGCGTACTTCAAGCTCGATGGCATCCAAAGCGCGCGGCGGCGGACCGTAGAGAACATTGCCGGTCGCGGCGTCAAACGCACCTTCATGACACGGGCATTCGAGTTGATGATGTTCGCGCGAGTAATAGACAGGACAACTCAAGTGCGTACACTTTTGCCCATAAGCGTGATAACTGCCGTCAATGGCGCGAACAAGGATCGCGGAATCACGCTCAGTCGGATAACTAAAATTCAGACTCGTATTAGGTGCAAGCGTCTCAGCACCGGCAATCGCTGCAGCGGGGTGTGATACTGACTCGCGTGCATCGATTGCGGCTTTAGCTGCGAAGCCCGCCGCGCCGACAAAAAGCGCCGCGGACGTCAGGCCGAGAAAATTGCAAAACTCCCGGCGTGTGACTTGAGCTTCCTCATCGCGCTCGTAAGGAAACTCAGCCTGGTACGGCGCCGTCGCGGTGCGGACGTCGTCTTCGTCTGATAGGACGCTCTTGATAGTTTCTGAGAGATCTTTAGAACTCATTGCTCTTGTCCGAGTGTTCAACTTGTGTATCGATCCACGACTCTGCGGTTTCACTTTCCGCCCGCGTTAACATCCCTTCGAAAACTCCACAACCATCGACCGTCACTTCGTCCGTCTCCGCCGGCAACATCAAATAAACTTTCGTTTCGACTTTCTGATTTCCAAACACGTGTACATTCACCGGCTTGGTCCGGCGCAGCGGCACAATCTGTTCATACTTACCAAAAGAGATCGCACCGGTCGGACAAACACTCGCGCACATCGGTTTCAATCCTTCCGATGAACGGTCGTAACACATGTCGCACTTCATCTGGAGATGAATCTCTGTGTTGTACTTCGGCACGCCAAACGGGCAGGCGTTGACGCAGTTTCTACAGTCGAGACAGCGAGGCTTTAATGCCGACATCACCACGCCGTCGTCCGAAACCTTGATCGCATCCGCAGGGCAGACGAGTGCACACGTTGGTTCCTTGCAATGCATGCACACAGTCGGCATCGTCGCCGTTGTCTCAGCGCGATCGATGTAGTCGACGAAGATCATCGGATAGCCCTTATGTGTGGCACACTCGCGGCACGCTGCGACACAGGCTCGACAGCCGATGCAACGTTGCGGATCGATAAACATCGTCTCGTCCACCCGCTACCTCCTTTGAACCTCACTCGCCGACGCGCCTTTGCGTTGCCGGCCAAGAATCGGCAACTGTCGCGAATGAATCTTCTCGATTCTTGCAGCACAAGCCTTGTACTCGGGAATCTTCGAAGTCGGATCGAGCGCAGGATTCGTCAGTTGATTTACCGCCAGTTGTTCTCCCCAGTGATAAGGAATGAAGATTGTGTCGGGCCGAATGGTTCGTACGACCAACACCGGAAACACGCCTTCGCCGCGTCGCGAGATCACGCGTACGCGCTCGCCATCGTTGATCTTAAGCTTTGCCGCTGTTTCAGGATGGACTTCGACATACGGTTCCGGGCATTGCTCAACGAGAAAACCAATCCGCCGTGTTTGGTTGCCGGAAAGATACTGGTAGACCACGCGTCCACTGGTCAGTATCAAAGGAAATTCTTCATCGGGAACTTCTTTGGGCGGTTGGTATTCAATCGCGTGAAACTTCGCCTTGCCGTCAGGATGATAGAAGCGGTCCTCAAACAGACGCGGCGTGCCGGGATGATCTTCAGTCGGGCAGGGCCAGAAGATGCCATTGTTCTTTTCAATCTTTTCCCACGTGATTCCGTAGTAATCGGCGTTGCCCCCACGCGAAGCGATACGCAACTCTTCAAAGATTTCGCGCGGTGAGTTATAGGTGAAATACTTTTCACGGCCCATGCGTCGCGCGATTTCCTGCACGATCCACCAATCAGCGCGAGCCTCGCCCGGCGGATTGTTGGCCTTGTTGATCTTTACGACTCGTCCCTCGCTGTTACACGTCACGCCTTCGTCTTCACTCCACGCCGAGCCCGGTAAAACGACATCGGCATACCGCGCGCCTTCCGACATGAAGAAATCTATGCAGACGTAAAACTCGAGTACTTCCAGTGAACGACGAATGTCGTTGATGTCGGGAAGACTAACCATCACGTTGTTACAGATCGACAGCAGCCCGCGAATCTCCTGCTCGCGCATCTTTGTGAACATCTCGACGACGGAGACTCCCGCTTGTGGCAGTTCAGCTTCGGGTAGGTCCCAGACCTGACACACGTGTTTGCGATGTGCAGGATTTGAGATCAAGCGTTGACCGGGAAGTTGATCCGCTTTCTGACCATGCTCGCGTCCACCCTGACCATTGCCCTGACCGGTGATCGTTCCGTAACCACGACCCGGTGCGCCGATCTTGCCGCTAGCGAGAACGAGATTGATGTACGAGAGCACGTTGTTGACGCCGTTCGTGTGGTGCTCGATGCCGCGCGCATGCATTACCATCGCGGTCTTGGCACGGCCGTAGATCAGGGCAGCGTCGACGATCTTTTGAGCAGGCACACCGCAGATCTGGGAGGCGACGTCGGGTGAGTAACGCGAAATCAGATCGCGTGTTGGGTCCCAATCGTTCGTGCGTGAGTCGATGAAAGCCTGATCGACCAGACTCTCTTCGATGAGAACGTGCAGCAGCCCGTTAGCAAGCGCGACGTCGGTGCCCGGTTTGAGTTGAAGATGAAGATCGCCCTGGCGCGCTGTCGGAGTCTCGCGTGGATCGACGATGATCCAGCGCCCGCCGTTGTCGCGCTGTTGCCAGAGGAATTTATTCAGCACCGGAAAAGTCTCGGCGCAGTTGGAACCGGCGATGAGTAAAACGTCAGCTAAGGGAATGTCGCTCCACGGGTTCGCCGCGCGGTCGATGCCGAACGCTTTGTTGTTTCCGGCGGCAGCCGACACCATGCAAAGCCGGCCGTTGTAGTCGACGTATCGCGTGCCGAGGCCGGCGCGCGCGAATTTGCCCATCAGGTAAGTCTTCTCAGTCGTCAAAGAAGAACCTGAATAGACTCCGATGGAATCTTTGCCGTAGTTCGTTTGTAGCTCTTTGAATTTCGAGACCACGAGATCGAGCGCTTTGTCCCAACTCGCGCGTTCGAAACGACCATTGCGTTTGATGAGTGGGTGAAGCAGGCGATCGGGGTGGTGGACTTGGAGGTATGCGGTTACGCCTTTC
>Ga0097621_100000495_pt1 | contig 27650 bp, 16 predicted proteins | sample KBSMisM72_FD_73165 | JGI IMG/M metagenome (GOLD analysis project Ga0097621, IMG submission 73165) | Miscanthus rhizosphere microbial communities from Kellogg Biological Station, Michigan, USA - KBS Miscanthus M7-2 (version 2) (version 2) | ecosystem: Host-associated > Plants > Roots >... | reverse complement strand
AACCGGCGAGGAAACGCCCGCTTTGGCCGCGCATCGCCGCAGCGGCTTCGATTGTTCTTGCCCTTTCGGTCGGCGGCTACTTTATCCTGCACAAACCACAACCTCAGCAGCAAGTGGCGCAGAACACCCAAAACGATATCGAACCGGGTAGTAATAAAGCCATCCTGACACTGGCCGATGGTAAAAAGATCGTGGTGACCGGCGCCGCAAAGGGTACGCTGGCCACACAGGCAAATATGCGGATCAATAAAACGGCCGACGGCAGGATCAATTACCAGGCCAATACGAGCAATCCCACAGCGACCGGCAGCGAAACGCCGGTCATGAATACGCTATCCACACAGATGGGAGGGGAAACGAGCCTGACCCTGGCCGACGGCACGGAGGTAAAACTGGATGCCGCCTCTTCCATTACTTATCCCGTGGCCTTTAACGGGAAGGAAAGACGGGTGTCGGTTACAGGACAAGCCTATTTTAAAGTAAAACATAACGCGAAACAGCCCTTTTTCGTGACCGCGGGCGGGCAGACGATCGAGGATATCGGTACGGAGTTCAATGTGAACAGTTACGAAAATGTGCGGACGACGTTGGTGGTGGGAAGTATTTCGGTCAATAACAAGGTGCTGGTACCGGGTCAGCAGGCGACATTAGTCAACAATCAGTTAGTGGTTGCACCCGGTGATCCGGAAGAGGCCGCGGCCTGGGCCAATGGGTATTTCCGCTTTAATAACGAGAACATTCACACGATCATGGATAAGATCAGCCGCTGGTACAATATCGAGGTGGTGTACGATCCGGGGGTGTCCGGCGAGGGCCTTACCGGGACGGCTTCGCGCTATAAGAATATCAGCCAGGTCTTTTACATGCTCTCCTATACCAAAAAGGTTCACTTTAAGATCGAAGGAAGGAGGGTGACGGTATTGAGATAGAAAATTACCTGATGGTTACCTGGTAAAAAAAAGCCGTCACGGCGCTAACCGGAACGGCTTGTGCTGGGTGCCGAAAATAATTTAAACTAAACTATTTATTGACCGCGTATGGCCTCTGCGTCTTCGAAAACTAAAGGCTTTACGCTAAACCCTAACTACACAAATGTACAAAATTTACTCAAAACTTTTTGTGCTCCCGCCCGGGCGCGCAAAACAAATGATCCGCGTGATGAAAGTGGTTACGTTGCTGATTTTTTTGGCTGTAATGCAGGTGAGCGCGGCGAGCTATGCCCAGAAGGTGACGCTGTCTGAAAAGAATGCGACGCTTACCAAGGTCTTTAACGAGATCCGGCAGCAGAGCGGCTTTGATTTTATTATGGCGCAGAGCGTGGCGGAGAAGGCCAGGCCGGTGACGATCATGGTTACTAACGTTGAACTCAAAGATGTCCTGGAGCAGATTTTTAAGGACCAGCCGCTGGAGTACGAGATCACGGATAGGTCGGTATTGATCAGGGAGAAGGCGCCGACGGTTTTGGATAAGATCAAATCGGCGCTGAATCTGGATAAGATCGATGTGCGGGGGCAGGTGGTGGATGAGAATGGGCAGCCGTTGACCGGCGCGACGGTGCAGGTGAAAGGCGGCAATAATTCGACGATCACGGATGCGAAGGGAGTGTTTTCGCTGAAAAGGGTGGATCCAGGGGCGAGCTTAATGGTCTCTTTTATCGGTTATGATAAGCAGGAGGTGAAAGCGGCGGAAGATATTGGGGTGATCCGAATGAAAATAGCAGCTTCGCAGCTGGATGCGGTGCAGGTGATCGCTTATGGAGAGCAGACCCAGCGGTTTAGTGTGAATGATGTCGTTACGGTTAAGGCCGCGGATATCGAAAAACAAAATGTCAATAACCCGATACTCGCATTGGAAGGACGCGTACCAGGATTAAATATCAACCAAACCAGCGGCATTGCTGGCTCAGGTGTTAAAGTACGGCTGGAGGGACAGAACAGTCTTGCACAATCAAACAGCCTGTTGTATGTTATTGATGGCGTGCCATACCCTTCCGATGTGATGGATAACTCTACCGATTTTGGTGCATTAACAACAACTGTCAGCAGTATTTCAAGTGTCAGCAATTTACTGTCGTACATCAACCCCAATGACATTGAAAGTATTTCCATATTAAAAGACGCCGATGCAACTGCCATCTATGGTTCGCGTGCGGCAAACGGAGCCATCATCATCACCACTAAAAAGGGAAAAGCAGGGCCTTCCAAAGTCGACTTCCGTGTGCAACAGGGCAGGGGGGACGTGGCGCATTTTTTACCGCTGCTCAACGCCCAGCAATATTTGGCTATGCGGCATGAGGCGTTCAAAAACGACGGGGCTACGCCTGGTCAGTATGACTTTGACCTCAACGGCGCATGGGATACGACCCGTTCCACCAACTGGCAAAAGACATTGATCGGAAGAGCAGCGAGCTATGCCGACTATAATGTCAGCACCTCAGGGGGCACAACGCTTACGCAGTATCTTGCCGGGCTTACTTATCACCGCGAGACAAGTGTCTTCCCCGGCGATTTTTCAGATAAGAAAGGCAGTTTTCATTTCAATATCTCGACTTCCTCGTCGAACGAAAGGTTGAAGATGAGTTTGACCACCAATTATTTATTTGATAATAATTTATTACCGCGAGCCGACTTGACATCACAGGCTTTAATCCTGCCGCCGGATGCACCCGCTTTATTTAACAGCGACGGCAGTCTAAACTGGCAGCAGGTAAATGGCGGATCAACATGGAATAATCCATTGCAGTTTTTATACGCACCGGATCAAATTAAAACCTATAACTTGATCCTGAATGGCCTAATTAGTTATGAGATATTACCCCGGCTCTATTTCAAAGTTAACATAGGCTATAATAATTTGCTAACTGAACAAGTGCTCAAGAAGTACCTGGAATTTGAAGCTCCGGAATCCCAGACTATCGACGGTGATAATGGAAGAATCATGAACACGAGTAACAACAGTGTGATTTCCTGGATCACGGAGCCTCAGTTAAGCTATTCACGAGTTTTTGGTCGACATAAATTTGATTTTTTGCTGGGTGCGACGATCAACCAATCCAGTTCAGATGGTCTGTACGTTGCCGGATATGGGTTTGGCAGCAACGCACTTGTCGGGAACCTGGCTGCGGCCAATAGCACACTGGTACTAGCCACAACTCAGGCTCAATACAAATATGCTGCTCTGTTCGGGCGGTTAAATTACATATATGATGACCAGGTCATTCTTAATTTTTCGGCACGCAAGGACGGCAGCAGCCGTTTCGGACCGGCGAACCGGTTTCATGATTTTTGGTCGGCCGGAGCCGGTTGGATATTCACCAAACAACGGTTGGTGCGACAGGTCCTTCCTTTTTTAAGCTTTGGAAAAATCAAGGCGAATTATGGAACAACGGGTAGCGATGGCATTGGCGATTATCAGTACATGAATTTGTATAGTCCAGTTAGCTATCCAAATAATTACCAGGGCGTCACGGGTCTCGCTCCAAACGGACTGCCTAATCCCCATTTGCAGTGGGAAGAAGTAAGAAAATTACTGATCGGTATCGACTTAGGGTTGTTTGAAGATCGCATCACCTTGTCTGCTGATTATATCCGCAACCGGTCTTCTAACCAGTTGATAGGTTTCCAATTACCTAACACTGCGGGCTTCCAAAGCATTCAATTGAATTTACCTGCAAAGGTCCAAAACCGTTCCTGGGAAGCGGCCCTGCAGTCAAAGAACGTAACTGGCAAAAATTTTAGCTGGCAAAGCAGTTTTACTATCACTAAAACTGCTAACAAGATATTAAGCTTGCCTTCAGCCGTCCCTTTTGGCGCTGGTTTCATTGTGAACCAGCCGGTTGGCACTAAAAAAGTCTTTCACTTTTTGGGTGTTGACCCCGCAACGGGTGTTTATATATTCGAGGACAGCCATGGCAATCCGACCAGCAATCCGAACCCTTCAACGGATGCAAATACCCTTTTAAAACCTGCAGGATTTCCCGATTTTTTAGGTGGTTTGGGTAACAGTTTCATACTTGGAAAATTTTCGCTGGACGTTTTTATGCAGTTTGTAAAACAAAAGCAGGTAAGCTATTATTATGGCACGAGGATACCGGGCGGAGGCGTCACGAATCAACCGACCTATGTGCTTACTCGCTGGCAACGTCCCGGCTCGGTCACAAATATCCAGAAGTTTAACCAGGATTATTCCTTATTCGACGCGTTTAATAATTTGTCCCAAAGTGACGCGCTATATAGCGACGGGTCATTTATCCGCATCAAGAACGTATCCTTATCTTATCGCTTTGATCAGAACTTGCTGCAAAAGGCGCATATACGGGATGCAAGGATCTTCATCCAGGGACAAAACCTGTTTACGATCACACATTACAAAGGTATGGATCCCGAAACAGGAACGGGAGGGTTGCCGCCCCTGCGTGTTATTACGATCGGTGCAAACCTTGGATTCTAATGTACTTACCATTTAAACATTCGTTATGAAAAAAGATATGTTACTCAAAAACAAATTTAAACCCGGGGTTTATTTATTGCGACTTCTAATTCTTGCGTCTATCGGCTATGCCGGCTGCAAAAAATTGGTGGAAGTTGCCCCTCCCTCAACATCGGTTACCGGGGCTAGCGCCTATGCCGAGGATGGAACGGCAACCGCGGTTCTTACCGGTATTTACGGATCAATCAGCGATCACAATACCGCGTTTCCGGGAGACATCAGTTCACTCACTTTGTTTCCGGGTATGTCTTCCGATGAGCTCACCTATGCAACCGGGTTAACGAATACACGGGCTTTAGCTTATTACCGAAATTCTTTAGTGGCAAGTAGCGCTAATGCGACAAGCTTCGGTTCCGAGTATTGGAGAATAGGTTACGGCTATATTTTTAGGTGCAATGACGCCATTGCAGGATTGAATGTAGCAACAAAACTTACGCCTTCTGTTAAGCAACAGCTTCTGGGCGAAGCCAAGTTTATGCGGGCTTTCTTTTATTTCTACCTGGTCAATCTTTACGGCGATGTCCCGCTGGCACTGACCAACGACTATAAGATCAATTCTTCACTTCCAAGGGCGCCGAAAGCGCAGGTTTACCAGCAGATCATCAGCGATCTGAAGGATGCGCAAACTTTGCTGAGCGGAACTTATTTGGACGGCACGCTAAAAAATCCTGATGCCGAACGCGTCCGGCCCACCAAGTGGGCCGCTGCGGCTCTTTTGGCCCGGGCCTATTTGTATTATGGTAACCTTTCCGGCGACCCATCGAGCTACACGAATGCAGAAACAGAGGCAGGCCTATTGATCAACAACAGTAGCTTATTTAGCTTAAGTGCCCTCTCGAACACTTTTTTAAGATACAGCGCGGGCAATAATGAAGCTATCTGGCAACTGCAGCCCGTGGAGACTAATATAAACAGCTGGGACGCCCAGGTTTTTATTATTACGACACTTGGCCCGGGTAAAACACCTAATTACGGGGCATATGCCAGCGATTATTTACTCAATAGTTTCGAGGCTGGCGATCAGCGGAAAGCGACCTGGATTGGCAGCGTAATAGTCGGCTCGCCTGCCACAACTTATTATTTCCCCTACAAATACAAGGTTCCCGTCGGTGTCAGCACCGTAACCGAATTCCCAACGATTCTAAGATTAGGTGAACAGTACCTAATCCGGGCGGAGGCAAAGGCGCAACTTGGGGAATCGAATGCGATAGACGATCTGAACACCATCAGAACCCGTGCCGGGCTTGCTAATTATGCCGGTGCGACCGATAAAACAAGCCTGCTGGCAGCCATTTTGCATGAGCGGCAGGTGGAACTCTTCGCCGAGTTCGGGCACCGCTGGTTTGATCTGAAAAGAACAGGGAACCTGGATGTGGTCATGGGCGCCGGAGGCGTTTGCGCAGCCAAGGGGGGCACCTGGAGCACCAACTGGCAATATTACCCTATTCCGCTTGGTGATTTGCAAAAAAATACAAATTTAACCCAAAACCCCGGTTATTGAGTGTCACGAGCAATCAGAGGTTCGAAGAACCTCTGATTGCGAGCTGTACAAAAGATGAGGGATGGCCCCTCGGGATTGGCTTACAGGAGCGGGTCTCAAACTGCCGCTAAGCTGCTGCGGTTAAGTGCTGTGGTAGTGAGCGTTAGCGGAAAAGGCATCATTAAAGGTGTCAGATGTGTGTTAAGAAGGTGAACGTAAGTGAACCACTGACGAGGCGTCGAAAGGGTTAGACGATGTCAAAACCGGGTTACAATAACGGCCCAGGGACAAGCAAGGCGGGAACCTGTTTACTGGCTTTGCGGCATCCGGCGTATAAGTGGCACGAGCTTAACACAGGCTTTTGTATGGAACGTGAGAACCTGTCGCTATCATGCTAAGGGAAAACTTCAAGTCGGTGCACCGGCAAGAAGGGAAGTACCGATGGGTGGCACGGGGGCGGAACATCTCGTATTAGCAATGAAGTTCCTGTAATGGGAATCGAGCGAAGGAGATGTATTAACAGGCTTTCTAAATCCGGTGCAAAACTGAGCGATCAGGAGGTAGCTATGGATGAAAGCAAAACACGCGGGGTCTAGGACCGGCTCCGGTGTATTGGTTAATAAGAGCCGTGTAACGCGAGAGTGTTAAGCACGGTTCTATGAGGGACTTGGGGTGAAATTCCCCAGGTCTACTCGACAAGTTACGATCCAATTATTACTAAATTATTAAAAATGAAATTATTAAGATTTTCATTGTCGGTGTTTTCTTGCTTTTTATTTATAAATGCATACGCACAAAATGACCAACAAGCAAAGGGCATCCACTTCGAAACCGGTTTAAACTGGCTACAGATCCGGCAGAAAGCCTTCCAGGAACATAAATATATTTTTGTCGACTGCTATGCCTCTTGGTGCGGGCCCTGCAAGCTGATGGACCAGCAGACCTACCCGAAGCAAACGGTAGGAGATTTTGTCAATAGCCGTTTTATTGCAGTTAGGCTCCAATTGGACACCTCGGCAAAAGACGGTGATGACATAAAGGCAAGGTACGCAGATGCGCACCTGGTAAAAACAACTTATCCTGTACCGGCCTTTCCAACTTTCCTTTTTTTCTCACCGGAAGGTAAGCTGGTCCACGAAGGTATTGGGTTTCTGCGAGAGGCTGAGTTTTTGACACTTTTAAAAGATGCCCTTAACCCGGAAAAGCAATACTATACCTTGCTCGCAGCTTTCGATTCCAATAAAGATTATACAAAGGTTCCGCTGATCATTGAAGCAGCCGACGTCATCAAAGATGAACCAACTGTCCGGCGATTAACACAGGCTTTTTTCGATGAATATTTACCAACACTCAGCGAAAAACAATTCACGACAAAGGAAAACCTGTTAATGCTGGGAAACAGCCCTGGCCGTATACAGTCGGATAGCCCGGTTTTTCAATGGATACTGCATCATCCCGCAGAAACGGATACCATAGTAAGTGCCAGAGAGAGTTCCTACGCTAATCAGATCATCGATATGGTCATTGACCGCGAGGATATATCCGCTAAACTCTGGAAGGATCCTCAGAAAGGCATACCCTATACTAAGAACCCGGACTGGAAGTTAATCAGTTTAAATATTGAAAACAAATACGGCAAATCCAGGGCTGACAACCTGGTAAGCAATGAGCAGTTCGGTTTTTATCAGCGCTTAAAAGACTGGAATAATTACGCTAAATGTGTAGAAGAAGCCATTCAGACACATCCTCCCCAAATAGCGCATAAAGCGTTTAGCCAGGCAGTGGGCGGCATGGCGGTCAATCCCTTTTCTCCTGCAGATGACGCCTGGGGGCTTAATGATGTTTGCTGGACCTTATTTGAAGGTTGCAAAGATAAGGCAATACTGAGCAGAGCTGAACAATGGAGTGACTTGTCCACCAGGTTAGTAGATCCTAAAGACACCGCACACGTCGCCATGTATAACGATACAAAGGCCAACCTGCTCTATAAGCTCGGACGGACCAGCGAAGCAATGGAAGCCGAGAAAAAAGCGATCGACCTGAGCATTCTTAAAAAATCCGACGCAGACATCAAGGACTTTACGGCGACTTTGGAAAAAATGAAGAAACGCATTCCGACCTGGCCAGTATCAAAATAAACAACATCTAAATGACTATACAAAATCATATGATGAGGCCCTACGGGTTTATAATCATCGGTTTCTTATTTGTGGCATGGAACCACGTTTTAGCTCAATCCCGAGTTACACAAAGTGCGAAGCCGATCATTGATACGAACCGGTCATCCGGATGGCTTGATCGGCCAGAGCTGACCGGCATGGGGAGCATCATAAGCCCGCTCGGACATTACGTTTCTTATCATTATCAAAAGGACAACCGATTGGTGATCAAAGCAATTACCGCAGGGTGGTCCCGGGAATTTATGAATGCCAACTGCTGTTTTTTCTCAAATGACGAAAAAATAGCAATCGTCTATGCAAAAGACAGCCTGTATGTTATCCAGCCAGGCACCGGTCAGCCTGGTGAAAGCATTGCGATCAGTGAAATGCCCAACCAGGAATGTAAAGGCAGATGGATTGTTTATAAAGATAGATCTCCGGAAAAAAAATTGGTTTTTTTTGACCTGTTGAACAGGCAGCGAAAAACGATTGGCCCCTGCAAGCGTATTGAACTCTCAAGTAATGACGCCCAATTAGCGCTGGAGGATAACAATGCAGGATTGGAATATGTCCGTTTTAACGATAACTTCCGGCAACGGATATTGGACAATGCTTCAGGAAACCAAAAACTGGATAATTTCGAATGGAATGAACGAGGAGACCGGCTGTTTTTTACGACAAAGGACACGGCTAAGCGTAATAAACGTTTGTCAATCTGGTACTGGAAACCAGGTATGGCAAAAGCCCGAATGCTGTTAAACGACCAAGACGCAAGAATTGCCGGCTATTCGATCAGCAATATAGGTGGCTTTAACAGAAGCGGTACATGGCTTGAAATCAAATTGGAAAGGATCGACACTTCAAAAAAAATGGCCAAACCCAGAACAAATGGAGTGAAGGTAAGCGTATGGAATTATAAAAGCCGGCTTAACCCTGGATCCGGGGAGCAAGCCGTTCCAAAAAGCCCCGACCAGACTTATGGATTCGTCTCAACGGGAACCGGAATATTGACCAGGTCAGAGCCGGGTGAAGAACCCTCAGTTTACTTTCATCATGATTATGGTGATTTTATCGTAACAAGAAAACAAGACTCCGTTCGAAATCTGCGGTCTTTTTACTCTTATTTTCTGCTTTCCTTACAGGATGGTTCAAAAAAGAAATTGATGAACGCTACAGACTTGTTCAGGGAGTCCAATTTTTCGTTTTCACCTGATGACCGGTGGTTGGTTTACCAAAGCGCAAAGAATTTCGACTGGTATAGCTATAACCTGATAAACCATAAGACGACCCTTATAGCACGGCACCAACAAATGCAATTTGATGATAAAGCGCCCGGAGCCTATATGATGAAGGATCTAACCCAGGTCATTGCTGGTTGGGCAGACGGGGGTAATTCCGCTTTGATCTATGGTAACTATGATATTTGGAAGGCAGATCTAACGGGTCAAAAACCCGTAGAATGTGTGACCGGCCTTTATGGTAAGAACCACCATACGCAGCTACGGTTGATCAATGAGCTGGCCCATTCCCACGATGTTGTATTTAGAAAAGACGACACGTTGTTATTTACAGGGTTTAACATTACCGATAAGTATAACGGGTTCTATGCACAAGTTTTGGGGCAGCAAAGGCAGCCCCGGAAAAAATATTCAGGACCACGTGCCTTTTTCCTTCCTTTCAATTTGGGAGACCGCGCCAATCGTCATCCTATCGATAATTCCATGCAAGGCAGGATCAACGCTATTGAACCGATCAAAGCCAAAAATGCGAGGGCATGGGTATTGGTTCGCCAATCCGCGACGGAATACCCCAACTATGTTTACACAACGGATTTCAGCCATTTTACACCCGTTACCGACTTCCAGCCCCAGAAACAATACAACTGGCTGACGGCCGAGTTGATCAACTATAAGACACTTGACGGCATTAACTGCCAGGGCATATTGTACAAGCCCGAAAACTTCGATCCCAAAAAGAAGTATCCGGTAATGTTCGGGTATTATGAAACAATGTCGAATGGACTTTGGCTATTCCCAAAGCCTGAGTTTGGGATGAGCGCCAGGATTGATATTCCGTGGTTTACATCGAGAGGCTACCTTGTTTTTATGCCCGATATACCGCTGGATATGGCAAACCAGTCGGGGGTCACAGGGGGAGAACACGCCTATAATTCTATTGTGGCCGGTGCGCAAACATTAGCCAAACTCCCGTTCGTGGATAGCCGTCACATGGGGATCCAGGGCCACAGTTTCGGAGGCTATGAAACCAACTACCTGGTCACCCATACGAATCTGTTTGCCGCTGCTTCGGCGATGGCAGGTTTATCGGATATGGTCAGCGCTTACCTAGAAGCAAGGGTATGGTATTCGAGTTGCAACTATTTCGAAGATGGGCAAGGGCGCATCGGAGCTAATTTATGGCAGAGACCGGATCTTTACCTGAAGGCTTCTCCGGTATTAAAAGCAGATCAGGTAAAGACGCCTTTATTACTTGTGCACGGAAAGAAGGACGATACCGTTCCCATCGATCAGGCTACCGAATTCTTTATGGCCCTTAAAAGGCTTGAAAAGCCGTGCTGGTTGTTAGCGTACGAAGACGCAGATCATGGGATCGATGACCGGCCGACCCAAAAGGATTACGCCATTCGCATGACGCAGTTTTTTGACCATTACCTCAAAGGCTATCCGCCACCGGTCTGGATGACCAAAGGGACCGGTCACGATTATGAATTGGACCCTCAAGGCAGCTGCAGCGAAAAGTGCCCGGTATGTAAAAAGAAAGATTATTCAAATTATTACGAACTCCATCCGGGCGCTGGATCAAATTGATATGCGGATTCTGGACTTGCTATAAAACAGTGCACGGTATAGTATTTGGCTTTATTTAATAAAATTCTTGCGGGTTAAACCGGCGTTTATTCGGAATGCGCTAAACACCTTGCGGTTCCTTTTCAATTGTTTCATCTTATAAAAAAAACGGATTATGAAATTACAACATTATGCAGCGGTGCTGCTTTTTACGATCGGATGGTTTGCTGCAGGCACGGCTTCGGCGCAGGATACGGGACTGGCGGGTAACTGGGTGTTAGCCCATAAGACGAGCCTGTCGGGTGTGGATTATGTTAATACGGTGGACTCTGTGGTCCAGGTGGCCAAAAAGGGCAACCAATGGACGCTGGCGCGCACGAACCAGGGTGTGGTCACGACGGAGGTCCTCCCGGAGGGTGCGCAGCCGGTGGTAAGTACCACTAAGGATAATCGTCAAAGGACGATCAAAGTCACCTGGAACGGTGAGCGTGCCTTTAGCGAGGATAAAAGCTTTTCCGCGCCAAATGCGCCCGATAAAAGTGCGCTGCATATCCGGGATGAATACAGTCTTTCGGCGGATGGGAAGACGCTGACGGTGACACGCTTTTTCGAAAATGTACAGGATGCCAATGACAAGTGGTCGGCTAAAGGTGAATATACGCGCAAATGAGAGGGGCTTGGATGAGGATGCGAACTTGTAAATGGGTGCTTTTTATTTTGTTTTGCGGTTGTTCGTTTGTGGCAGGGGCGCAGGAAACCTATACGGTGGTTACCAAAGAGGTTAAGGCCGCGGTACCGAAGACCCTCTGGGGGCTGTTTTTTGAGGATATCAATAGGGCGGCGGACGGAGGCGTATATGCCGAGATGGTGGAAAACCGGAGTTTTGATTTTCCGAAGCCAATGACGGCCTGGGCGTACTGGCCGCGGCCGAATCCGCGCGATGGGATTTTTATGGTGATCAACCAGGCGGCGGAGAACGCGGCGGACCCGAAATATATGCGGGTGACGTTGCGCGACTTGGACACGGTGGGGCTGCTGAACAGTGGTTTTGATGAAGGCATGGCTTTTAAAAAGGGGCTGGGCTATTCGCTGACCTTTCGGTACCGCCAGGTTAGTCCGGGTGTTCACGTCCGGGTATTCCTGTTTAACGGTAAGAACCGGGTGATCGGGCGTGCTGCGATAGCGCTGGAAAATACTTCCGGCTGGCATAACCAGGAACTGAGTATCATGCCAACGGATAGCGGCAGCCGGGGCAAGCTGCTCGTGATCTTTGAAGGGAAGGGGCAGCTGGATGTGGACCGTATTTCTTTGTTTCCCTCGGATACCTGGAAGGGGAGGAAAGGCGGGCTGCGTGCGGATTTGGTGCAGAAGCTGGCTGATTTGAAGCCGGGTTTCCTGCGGTTTCCGGGCGGCTGCATTGTGGAAGGGAACCAGATCGTGCACCGGTACCAGTGGAAACATACGATAGGGAATTTGGAGGATAGGGAGATGGTGCAATCGATCTGGGCGGATGATGTACCGGACCGGCAGACACCGGATTATATGGAGAGTTTCGGTCTGGGCTTTTTTGAATATTTCCAGCTTTGCGAGGATATCGGCGCGGAGCCTTTGCCGATCATTAATGCGGGGCTGAGCTGCCAATTCGATGCGGCGGAGGTGGTGCCGGTGAACGAGCTGGAGCCTTATATTACCGATGCGCTGGACCTGGTCGAGTTTGCCAATGGGGATACGTCTACCTATTGGGGCAGGAAGCGGGCGGAGCTGGGGCACCCGGTGCCTTTCAGGATGAAGTTTTTAGGCGTTGGCAATGAGAACTGGGGGCCACAATATGCGGAGCATTTGAAATGGTTTACGGATCGGCTAAAGCCGAAATATCCGGAGGTGAAGCTGGTGAATGCGACGGGTTATTCCCGGAATGTCCCGGTGTTTACCTATATGGATTCGGTACTGCGTGCGCGGAAGGCGGATATTATCGACGAGCATTTTTATGACACGCCGAAGTGGTTTATGGAGAATAGTAACCGGTATGATAGTTATGACAGGCATGATCCAAAAATATTTGTGGGGGAGTATGCGGCGCAATCGGACCGGATCGGTTCGATGAAGAATAAGAACAACCTGCTGACGGCGCTGTCGGAGGCTTGTTTTATGACGGGGATCGAGCGGAATGCGGATGTGGTGGCTATGGCTTCTTACGCGCCGTTATTTGCGCATGTGACGGGCTGGCAATGGACGCCGAACCTGATCTGGTTTGATAACCGCAGCAGTTTTTGTACGCCGAATTATTATGTGCAGCAATTGTTTTCGGTGAATAAGGGGACAGTGGTGGTGCCTTTATTAGCTGGCGGCAAGGCGGTTTGCGGGCAGGGCAGCTGCTGGGCTTCGGCGGTCGTGGATGAGGTGTCGCATGAATTGATCATTAAGTGGGTGAATATGGGTTCCAGGCCTTTGGCCCGGTCGTTTAAGCTGGATGCGGGCGTGTCGGGGATGGCATCGGTCACGACTTTGGCGGGGGACCCGGTTTTGGTAAATTCGATCGCTTCGCCTGATGCAGTGAGACCGATGGTGTCTAGGTTCCCGGTAAAGGGGAAGACGGTCAGTTTTACGGCTGCGCCATATTCTTTATCGGTGATCCGGCTGAAATTAAAAAATTGAGCCCTTGAGTACCCTGAGGACGGGTTTTGATTGTCAATGAGGTATTATGCAGAAACTGAATAATTTGGTGAGTTTGGACCAGACGGACCTGAAGATATTGGGTTTGTTGCAGGAGAATGCGCGTTTGGATGTGAAGCAGATCGCGGTGCGGGTGCACAAGTCGCCGCCTGCGGCGCATGACCGGATCAAAAAGCTGCAGGATATGGGTTATATCCAGCGTTATATCGCGGTACTGGACCGGCGGCTGATCGGCCGGCCGACGCTGATGGTGACATTGGTGAAGCTGAACCGGCATTCGGCGGAGGTATTGCGTGGTTTCGCTTCGGAGATGAGCCTGCTGCCTGAGGTGCAGGCTTGTCTGCATTTGTCGGGGGAGTTTGACTTTTTGCTGCAGGTAACTTTGCGCGACCCGCAGGAATATGAGCTGTTTCTCGACACCAGGCTTTGCTGCCTGCCAATGGTGGAAAAAGTGCAGAGCTCGCTGGTGCTGAAGGAATGCAAGATGCAGGCGGCGCTGCCGCTGGTCTGAGGGTTTTGGTGCGGTTTGGTAATCTTATTTGGACAGTTCGGTCTGTGTCATTTATATTTACGGAAACTAGATTAACCTAAACATGGATCAAGAGGGCTTCAAATTAATCGCGATAAAGCCGCTGACGGGTTGTGACCCCCATTTTTTAAAGCTCCTCCAACCCGAAGAGTGTTATTATTTTTATAAATCTTATCGAATAGAGACCGTTGGTGGTTTGGAACGGGTCGCTGTGGTTCACGAGCCTCCTCCGAGGATCTATGACATCGGCGATATCGCGATCAATATCAGCGCCGTTGCCGGACGTAACGGCACTGGAAAAAGTTCATTGCTGGAATTGCTGTATGTGGCCTTTTATAATATTGCGTTTAAACTGGACCTGCTGGAAAAAAAAGATGAGTTCAAAATCCCTTACGAGTTCCAGCGAAACATTAATGTGGTGCTTTACTATAGTGTCAATGAGCATTTCTTCGCCCTAAGATTGCTTGACCGGCGTATTACTTTTGATGTGCTCACGCAAAAGGATGAAGAGCGGTCGCCGGTGGATGAGATCGGGATCGGATATTTGCCCAGTTTTTTTTACAGCATCGTGATCAATTATTCGCAATATGCCTTGAACCGGCTGGAAGTCGGTCAGTGGATCAAGGCTATTTTTCACAAAAATGATGGTTACCAGACTCCGGTGGTGTTAAGCCCTTACCGGAAAGACGGCAATATCAATATCAACAGCGAAAACGCTTTGGTGCGGTCCCGTTTACTGGTCAACCTGATCGATAATCCTGCCGGTACCTTCCGGTTTAAGAATAATGACAAGCTGCCCCGGAAATTAGTATTTGACGTGAATTATGGGAAGTTTCAGTTTACGCAAAAGGCTAAAGTGGTCTATACCCATACCAATAACTGGGGGCATCGCATTTTCCCCTTGATCTTTGAGGTGTTTTTTCCCAGGGAAGCGATACCGGCCAATAATGGTAATTTGGACAAACTCGCTAAGGAATACATTGTCGGCAAAATCAAAACCATCGCGGAGCGGTACGGGCATTACCATTCCTATAAGAACCTGTTTAAAAGTAAGGACCGCAGGCTCGTTGACGAATTTTTGGCGGAACTGGCCAGGGACCATAGCCATATTACGTTTAAACTTCGCCAGGCGCTGAATTTCCTGCGTTTCGACCTTTATCAAAAGGAGCAGGATCATTTTGAAGAGGACGTGACTAAGCTGTCTGAAAGAATAAAAGATTTCCGGGGTAAACATCCCGATATCCAGCTGATCGAATTGATCCCGCCATCGTTCCTGAAGTTTGATATCGAATTTGATAACGAATTCGACCGCTTTGATAAACTGAGTTCCGGTGAGCGCCAGAAGATTTATAGTTTGTCTTCGTTGATCTACCATTTGAGGAATCTTGACTCCATTTCACAGTCAACGGTTATCAAGGACGGTTCGGTCAGGCAGCTTTATAAGTATGATTACATCAATATTGTATTCGATGAGATCGAATTGTATTATCATCCGGACCTGCAGCGCCGGTTTATCGATGATCTGCTGCATGCGATCAGGGAAGCCCGTTTGCGTTCGCTGAAGTATCTCAATTTCATTTTCATCACGCATTCGCCTTTTATTTTGTCCGATATTTCAAACGACAATATTCTTTACCTCGATGTAAAGGACCGCAAGACGATCCAGTTTCCGGGCGATAAGAATACCTTCGGGGGTAATATACATGATTTGCTGGCGAACAGCTTTTTCCTGGACCAGGAGGGGTACATGGGGGAGTTTGCCAACAAGACGATCGGTGAAGCGGTTAAGTTCCTGACCCGGGCTATCGCGAACCGGAACCTGGAAGATGACAGGATCATGGAAGGCTGGTCCAGGGACAAAGCACGCAGGATTATCGACATGATCGGTGAACCGCTGATCAAATCAGCGCTGAACGAGATGTACAGCCAGGCTTTTCTGCAGAGCGACGATGAAATTGACCAGGAGATCGCCAGACTGACCATGCTGAAAAATAAAAGGAGCCCTAAGCCATGATCGCGATAACCCTTGCACACACAGATGCGGTTATGGCCTTGTTCCGGAAGGAACTGGAGGATCATGCCGATTATTTGTTTGCGAGCCTGAGTGACCTGTGCAATCAGCTCGCTGATCCGGAGGAAATAGGCTATGTTCATCTGTTGCTGGACCATGCCGGGACGCTCATGACCGCGCATCCGGATGAACTGGATGTGCTTAAATCCGGATTGGATGCGCTCATCCCGCAGGGCGATTTTTCCAAAAAAAGGAGCGGTCTGCGGGATGATCTGCTGCAGGCGCTCGATTACAGCGGGTTGCGGGCGGTTTTCTTTCCGGCTTATTTTCAAAAGCTTGGGATCAAGAGCTGCGTCTATTGTAATGCGCTGCTGACGGTCAGTGTCGAACGGGTAAAAAAAGGTTCGCGGAAATTCCGCGCCAAGTTCCAGGCGGATCATTATTATGCGAAGTCGGAAAACCCCGGTCTGAGTATTTCGTTGTATAACCTCTACCCGGTATGCGCCAACTGTAACTTGGCCAAGGGGATAAAAAAAATAAAATTCCGGCTGTTTGAACCCTCTTCCGGTCCTAGCCCGGCGTTCCGTTTTGCCTTGAAAGACGGCTGCAGGGTTTTATACCTGCTGCACCGGGATATTAATTTACTGGAAATCGGCTTCAGTGAACCGGCTGCGGTCAAGGGCTTTGAAAGCTTCAACACGGTATTTGATATTGAGGGGATTTACCAGACCCAGCTGGATGTCGCAGAAGAACTGATCCTCAAAGCCGAAGCCTATACGGAGGCCTATAAAGCGATCCTGAGACACCAATACCCCAGGATATTTTCCAGCGAGGCGGTGATCAACCGGATGCTGATTGGCAATTATGTCGGACCGGATGAAATTCATAAGCGGCCGCTCGCCAAATTCATGCGGGATATCTCCCTTGATATCGGCCTGTTGCCGCCTGACCCCTGATAACGCCTGCCGAAGGCGATCTGCCGTATTCCTGTTTTGGAGCAGAGTGGCCGGTCATAGGGTGTTTTCACGGTATTTACGCTGCCATGTTCTCTTTCCTGAATTATTGTTTAATTTTAATGGCCAACCTGACCTGAATGCCATGTATATCTCTAAAGTATCACTGGTTAATTACCGGAATTTTAAGAACGCTTACTTTCTTTTTAATAAAGGGATCAATACGATCCTGGGTGAAAACGGATCCGGTAAAACCAATCTGTTCAGGGCAATCCGCCTTATTCTGGACGATGAATTGCTTAAATTTTCCTATAAATTGGACGCTGCTGATTTTAATCGCGATCTGTTGGATTGGCGGGGGCACTGGATCATTGTCAGCATCGAATTTAGCGAACTTTCCGCTGAAGAAGATATCCAGGCGCTTTTCATTCACGGCGCAGGCAATGGAGAAAATGATTCGGTAGAAAAGGCCACTTATAATTTGTTTTTCAGACCGAAATCCGAAGTCCGCATCCGTTTGGCGGAACTGAATGAAGGGGACTCGGCTGGATTGAAAAAGATCTTGGATAAAATCACCATTGATGACTATGAAAGCTTTTTTTCCGGGAAAAGTACCGCTGATTTCAATAACTCAGCGGTCTATAAGGAACTTGTCGGGGATTTTGAAAAAGTCAAGTTTACTTTTGCCTATGACCAGGCTAGGTTCGGTGCTAAAATTCCGCACCAGCTGTCTATTTCTCATGACGTCAGTTTTACCTTTATCAAAGCTTTGCGGGATGTCGTATCTGACTTTAATAATAACCGCACCAATCCCCTGATCACTTTATTGAAGAATAAAAGTGCAGAGATCGATCGGGAGGAATATTCGCCCATCTCGGATGCCGTTAAGTCTTTAAACGAAATGATCGAAAACCTTGGGGATGTACAAGAAATCCGGAAAAACATAAAGGAAACCATCAAAGAAGCAGTAGGAGAAACTTATTCACCTTCGTCGCTTTCTATCAGATCGAGTCTTCCCGATGAGGCCGAAAAGCTATTACAGTCGTTGAAGTTATTTATCGGGGAACCGGACGAAGAGTACGAAGGCGGCATTCATGAATTGAGCCTGGGTGGGGCAAACCTGATTTTTTTAACGTTGAAACTACTGGAATTCAAGTACCAGAAAGCCCAGGAGCGGGTTGCTAATTTTCTGCTCATCGAGGAGCCTGAAGCGCATATTCATACACACATTCAAAAAACATTATTTGACAAACTGCAATACGGGGATACCCAGATCATTTACTCGACGCATTCAACTTTCATATCAGAAGCGAACAATATTTCCAATATTAATATTTTGAGTAAAAGCCGGAATAAGGCGGAAGTTTTCCAGCCGACGGTTGGTTTGCCAGCTGAAAAGGTCACCAAACTTCAACGGTATCTGGATGCAGTTAGGAGTAACCTCCTGTTTGCAAAAGGTGTGATCCTGATTGAGGGTGATGCCGAGGAAATCCTGATTCCACTGCTGGTCAAAAAGGTTTATGGGATAAGCCTGGATGAGTTGGGTATCAGCCTGATCAATATCGGCAGCACCGGTTTTGAAAACGTCGCCCAGCTTTTTCACCATGAAAGGCTCCGCCGAAAATGTAGTATTATTACTGACCTCGATGCGGCCATCTGTAATACAGATGAACTGGAAGGTGACGACGAGGATGAAAAGAAATATAAAATCGGAGTTCTAAATTCCGCGAAGGCTGGTGAGCGCAGGAAGGCAGCTTTGGATGAATTTGCGGATGGCAATAAATGGCTGAAAGTATGTTATGCTGCTCATACCTTTGAGGTCGATTTTCTAATGAACAACAATGCGCCGGAAGTCGAAAAGACGGTCGCTGAGATTTACACTGGTGTGCGACATCGTGCGCGTGTATCGGATGAAATAAAGTCGGATGATGTTGCCGTTGCGGGCAGACGGGTGCTGATGATGGCGAACCAAAAAGGGAAAGGGTGGTACGCCATCCTGCTTGGTGGTTTCATCGATTGGCGAACTGAGATTCCGGATTATATTGTCGATGCGATTGTTTTCGCCAAATCGGCTTTAAGCCGTGAAACTATTTTTTCGCTGGTTAGATACCGGCTAAAACATCATCAAACCGCAGCAGGAGGTAACGGTTATGGATTGTTGGCTTCATGTTTAGGCCGGTATCGCTCTGGGACCGTTGGGTTGCCGGATTTGATCACTGCCGCCAAAAGGGTTTTGCCAACCGACCAGGTTATCTACTTTTTAGAATCTTTATCCTGATGTTCGTCTGGGACAGAAACGATATTAACAAAGAACAGGAAGCTGCTATTATGGCATCCGGTAATGTTCTGCTGGTAGCTTGCCCTGGGAGTGGCAAAACGCGTACGCTTACCTATAAACTAGCCTACGAACTTTCGGTTTTGAAATCAACAAAAACCTTCGTCATCGCCATAACTTATACGCACCGGGCTGCCGACGAGATCAAGGAACGTGTAGAACAGTTGGGCGTTGATACCAGCCAGCTGTGGATCGGTACGATTCATGCGTTTTGCCTGGAATGGATATTAAAACCATATTTCATTTATCTTGAAGATTTGAAATATGGTTTCAGGGTTATTAATGCGCATGAAACAGAAATTCTCCTGACGGCACTTTGTGCACCATACCGGTCGAAACGGATCACCTATTATGACTGCGCTTATCTGATTACCACCGATGGAGTCAGCCTCTCTTGCCCGGTGAATGCCAAACATGCAGATATTCGCGAAATATTAAAGGCTTATTGGAAAATTCTGGACGAGAACAGGCAGGTAGACTTTCAGCTTATATTGTATTATTCCCACAACTTGCTGGTTGAAAAACCTTTTATCGGTCAGGTGCTTTCTAAACTTTTTGCTTATATTTTGCTGGATGAATACCAGGATACGAGCGAAATTCAATACTTGATCTTATCAAAGATTATCGGCGGCAGCTCCAATGTCCTTAGAACCTTTATCGTGGGCGACCCCAATCAGTCGATCTACACGAATTTGGGAGGCTACCCGATCAAAAAGGCTGATCTTGAAAAGCTGACCGGCTGTAAATTCACCGAGATGGGTTTATCGCGTAATTACCGTTCTTCGGATATGGTCATTGGCTATTTCGAGCATTTTAAGACCTTCGCAAACGATATCGACGGTTTTGGGAAAAACAAGGCTTACCCAAGCATTATCAGTTATAATCATCAGGTGATTCGGGCCAATCTTGAAAATGAAATAGTCCGGCTTATCTTATATAATATTCAGGATAAAGGCATTTCACCCAATGAAATATGCATCGTAGCGCCCCAGTGGGTGCATCTGGCTAACCTTACCCGAAGCCTGATGGTCAAGCTACCGGATTATAGTTTTGACGGGCCGGGAATGGCGCCGTTTGCCCGGGATATTGACAATTTCTTTTATAAACTTTGCCGGATCATCCTCACGGAGCCGTCACCGGCTATGTATGCGAGCCGGTTACGATGGAGTGCAGAGATTCTAAAGGAATTGGATTATCTGAACATTGACATCACAGCAGTGAATAGGAAACAATTGTTAAAATACTGCAACAGCATCCACTTGGCTGAAAAAGATGGAATAACCTATCTGAAAGAATTTATTGCCTCCTTGCTCGGGCTTTTGAAAATTAAAATAGACCTGTATCCTTCTCTCCGGGAGCATTATGATTCATTTTTTAAAAGCTCAGAGGAGCGTATCGCTAAATTGGTAAAGGAAGGCTATCATTATATCAGCACGATCGAAAACTTTCGTAAAGTATTCAAACAGCGGGAGGGAATTACGATTTCCACGATCCATGGGGTCAAAGGTGCGGAATTTGATGCAGTGATCGCCTTTGCCTTGCTGGAAGACTATGTACCCCACTTTTCAGATCCGAATAAAGCTGATGCTGCCAAAAAGCTTTTATATGTCATTTGCTCCCGTTCACGCAAAAACCTGCATCTGATATCCGAAAAAGGGCGGCTTAAAAACTTTGGTAACCCGCCGCCTGAATATGTGCCGACCTTTCAACTGGCTGCTTACCAGTATCCATACCATGTCTTTTGATTCGCCCGGCATTGGCAATGCCAGCTTACTCTGAATAAAATAAGATTTGTCCGCCTGATTTCTTTATTAAATACGCAATTCTTTCCCGGGCTCGTTTTCGTGTTTTAAAACTGTAAGATTTACATTTTGATAACCGATTAAACCCAAGGATGAATAAACGAGTTAAGGGGCTTTGCTGCACCCTGTTCCTGATTTTTTTGTTATTGCATACAGCGTTTGGCCAGACGCCGAACTGGCAGCACCTGGACCTGAATAAGGATGGCGTCTTCGGCATCAGTACGGACAAAGCCTATAACGAATTATTAAAGGGGAAGAACGCCGTGCCGGTGGTAGTCGCCGTGATCGATGCGGGAGTAGATACCTTGCACGAAGACTTGAAAGGGGTGCTTTGGGTCAACCCTAAAAAGAAAAAATTTGATAACGGTACTTATGGCTGGAGCTATTTGGGTTCGGCGCGGGGAAATGTCCATTATGATAATTTGGAACTCACGCGGCAGATCCGCTTGTTCCAGCAAAAAGATACGGGCCGCCTTTCCGGCAATGACCTGCTGGTATATCACGCGGAGAAGAAAAGCTTCGATCTGAAAAAGGCGGAGGCAGAGCGGAACCTGCAGGGTTATACGGGTTTTCTTTCGGTGATCAATAGCATCGCTAGAAAGATCGGCAAGGATTCCCCTTCGCTTGCGGATATCCGGGCCTTTCAGCCTACCCTTCCGGGCGAAGTGCGGGTGAGGAATGTGCTGCTCGATGTATTGGGCAGGAAGGACGATTTCGCCGGGTTCCGTTCGGAGTTGGAAAAGGGGATCACACACTTTAAAGCGCAAACGGATTACCAGTTAAACCTGGCTTATGATCCGAGGGCGGTCGTGGGTGATGACTATACGGATAGCCGGGAACGAAAATATGGCAGCCCGGATGTGATGGGTCCCGACCCGACGCATGGAACGCATGTCTCGGGGATCATTGCGGCGGTACGGAACAATCATTTAGGCATGGATGGGGTGGCAAATGATGTCCGTATCCTGGCGATACGCACCGTTCCCGACGGCGATGAACGTGATAAGGACGTGGCCAATGCGATCCGTTATGCGGCTGACCATGGCGCGAAGGTGATCAATATGAGTTTTGGCAAGGCTTACAGCCACGACAAGAAAGTGGTGGATGGGGCCGTACGCTATGCGCTGCGCAAGGATGTGGTTCTGGTGCAGGCGGCGGGCAACAGCAACGAAGATATTGACTCGGTAGCCAATTACCCGAACCGGGTGTATTTGAATGGGAAGGTGGCGGGCGCGTATATCGTGGTCGGCGCCTCCGGGATGCACGATGACAGCACGCTTAAGGCACCTTTTTCCAATTATGGTAAAGCGTCGGTGGATGTGTTTGCTCCGGGGGTGCAGATTTATTCCTGTGTGCCGGGTTCGAAATACGATTACTTTGACGGGATGAGCATGGGCTGCCCGGTCGTGGCGGGGCTGGCGGCGTTGATCAGGGAATATTACCCGAAATTATCTGCTTTACAGGTGAAGGAGATCATCCTGCAAAGCGTTGTGGTGAGCCCTTACCTGGCGCCTTACTGTAAAACGGGCGGCGTGGTGAATGCTTTTAAAGCGCTGTCGCTGGCAGCGACTTATGATTTGTCAAACAGATGAGATACGCTATTTATACCATTTTTTTAATGATGCTATTATCGCTGGAGGCCTGTAAAAAGAAGGCTGCGTCTGATTTTATTCTATTGTCCAACGGTAAGGGACTGCGGGCGCAATTCACGCCTTACGGGGCGCGTTTGGTGAGTTTATCGGCGCCGGGCAGGGACGGGAGGCCGGTGAATGTGGTCTGGGGTTTTGACCAGCAGGAGGATTACAGAAAGTGTAAGACCGATCCTTATTACGGTGCCGTTGTCGGGCGCTATGCGAACCGCATCGCGGGTGGGCGTTTTACCCTGGACGGCAAGACGTATCAGTTGGATCAGAACGACCATGGAAATTCGCTGCATGGGGGCGCCTCCGGATTGCATTGCAAGGACTGGCAGGTGGGTTTGTTAAGCGATACTTCGGTGACCTTTTCCTGCTTGTCGAAAGACGGGGAGGGTGGCTACCCGGGAAATCTGACGGTTTCGGTGACCTATACGCTGACCAGCATGAACGCACTGAAGATCGATTACCGGGCGATGAGCGATAAAGCCACCATCATCAACCTGACTAACCATGCCTACTGGAATTTGAACGGTCCGGGGAGCGGTACGATTATGAAACACCAGGTCTATATCCGGGCGGACCGCTATACGCCGGTGGACAGTCTGCTGATCCCTACAGGGAAGTTGGACAGCGTGAAGGGCACGCCGTTTGACTTTTCTTCTTATGCCAGGAGGATCACCGGGCGGATCGGTGAGCATCATGTGCAGCTGCAGAACGGGAAGGGTTATGACCATAACTATGTGCTTAAGCCGCATGGTCGCGATACCGTAGTGGCCCGCGTGACAGGTGACCGGAGCGGTATTGTAATGTCCGTGACAACGGATGAACCGGGTTTGCAGTTCTATTCGGGGAATTTTATGGCGGGGCGCAACCGGATGAATGGCGGGGTCCGGGATGCTTATCGTTCGGGCTTTTGCCTGGAGACACAGCATTTCCCGGATTCGCCGAACAAGCCGGGTTTCCCGTCAGTGGTGCTTCGCCCGGGGCAGACCTACCGGAGCAGTACCAGTTATCAGTTTAGCCTTTCCGAAGATGCCCCGTCCGGAGTTCGTTAATAGTTATATCAGAAATTTTTCATTCAATAGGAAAATTGGTTTGAGCAGGGTTTCGCGAGGAGGCCCTGCTTTTTTTAAAAAGGAATGACATCATGAAAAAGTTGGATAAAATGGTGCTTGCTCAAAAGTTCGGGTCCTTTAACACGGTTTGGGAGCCGCACCTGGCGGCTGAACTGAACGGACAGCAACTCAAATTGGTGAAATGTATCGGGCCGGGCGACGCTTTACTGCATGAAGAAGACGTGCTGTATCTGGTCTTTAAAGGGGAACTCGTCGTCGTGTTCAGGGACCGGCAGCTCCGCTTGGAGCCGGGAGAGTTGATCATTGTTCCCAAAGGGACTTTCTGTAAGCTGGCGGCGATCCGGGGCGCGGAGGTGCTGATCCTGGACCCTGCGGGGTATAGGTCGCCGGCTACACTGAATGGTGAACGGTTCCGGGAGCGGTTGAGAAAGGTGTAATGCCCTTCTGTCATAAAGCAGTGGCCCGCTCCTATGGATCAATAGTATTGTGCAATGCCGAGATCGCAGCTACCGCCACCGCAGCCCGGTGTATGGAGCGGGCAGTCCGCTAGGGCGATGTGACCGGCGATCGAATCCCGGCGGTGCGGGTGAGAATGGGCCGCGATCGCCGCTACCTTAGGATGGCCGTAGGTATTTAAATGCCCATAGGAGTAGGCGATGGCGCCTGCACCGGCAGTACCTGGCACCGGTGTATTGCCGTGATCAAATTCCGCGCCGTGATGGGTAGCAACAATCCCCTGAAAAGAAGGTGGCATATGCGGGTAAATATAAGTATAGGCAGCATCTGCCGGTAACAATACTTGCGTGATGGTATTAACCGCTGAATGCAGCGAGGTGCTGATCGCCAGGCCGGTGTGATTCTTTTTTAGCGCGCTGGGATGCTGGCAGCGGTGAACGGTACCAAATCTAAAAGGAAGCGTGGTAATGGCCGCGGGCCAGATCAGTACGTTGCCGCTGGCCTGCAACTGACGGAAGAACTTCAGGTGTGCAGGCCCGAACTTTTGACGCGGGACGATCCAGGTTTTGGCCTGGTAGGTCGTATTCCTCCTGGCACTTTCATAATGGTCGGTATCCCAATGGGATAAAAGGATAAGCGGGTCCTCGCTAAAGCAAAAGCGCAGCACAGCCGGATAGGTGGAATGGTTGTGAAAGCATCCGCCGCCCAGGTCAAAGTAAAGCAATGGCATCCCCTTACGATCACAGACAGCGTTACAATTGCCCTGGCCCACCTGGTAAACGGCGACATATTCTGCGGTGCTGGGAGTGTGCCGGTTAAGCAGCAACTCGATTTCTTCTTTTGTCGCGTCCGCTGTATCGTCGATCGCGGTTTGCTGGTCAAGGCTGTTGCGCGTCGGCTGATCAAGTGCCTCCAGCACACTGACAAAAAGCGCTACGCCGGCGCCATCCGGATTTTCCTGGAAGAGCGTTGCGGGCAACCCGTTTTTCTGATCATTCGTCACCAGCCGGTACCATTGCCCTTCCATTTCTTCGATAATTTCTTCGAACTTTAGTTTTGTTTTTAAACTTTCCGGGTCGGTTTGCACGAAGATGATCCGCGTAGGTATTTCTGCGATGTAGGCGCGGAATTGGTCGATTGCACTGTTTAGGAGTGGTTCGACCTCGGCTTCACGCAGGCAATGGAACTCCAGGAAGACCGGGCCGCCGCTTTGTTCGGCTTTATCGGTATAAGCATAATAGGTTTCTGGCATGATCATTATCCGTTAAAACTGAGTTCAATGAAATCGGGGTCTACTTTATAGCTGGCGGCGAAAGCATCGGCGCCCGCCTTGCTCATTTTATCCCTTTCGGCCAGAGCTGCCGGGGTTTGCAGCAGCCCCTCGTCGATTCGGAACACCCGCCCTTTGGCTTTCGCGGTCAGCGTGGTCAGGACGCCGGGTGAGGGCATGGTATTTTTCCAGATCGTATTGATATTATTATAGTCCAGCGTGGCCAGGGAAACGAGCTCCGGGCTTTGCATCTGGTCGAGGCCGCTTCGCGAGGCGGTTCCGTTATGGCTCAGGTGGTGGCCAACTTTATAGAATACCGTCCGGTTGAGCAGGTCGGTGGCGGTGACAGTCAGCGTCTGGCCGCCTTTTTCGATCTTCCAGTTCAGGGCGGGATCGTGCCAGCTTTCCCAGTTGCCGCTTTGCGCATCGCCGGGGAAAAGCAGGACCTTGCCGCTGCCGGTAAATTCCAGGGCGAGCACCAGGCTGGTATTATTGATGTATTTTTCGAGCCGGATGGCCAGCGCGCCGGCATAGTTCAGCCAGTCGGTATCGATGTTACGGTATCGGTTGTCCGGCTGATCGAAGAATTTTTTGTAGGCGGCTTTTTTTTCATCCGGGTTCATGGCAAAGCAACTCAGGAAAGGCAGGCTGTCTTCGTCCGTATTGCCCTCCAGCGCGGCGTTAAAGCCCTGGTTTTGGCTGAAGCTGGTTTTCCGGTCATAGACATCATCTTTGACCTCTTCGGTTTTCAGTGCGGCTTCATTTTCCGGTGGTCCAAGAACATAAAACCGGATCCCTTCGGTGCCCGGCAGTGCGGGGACGGGTTTGCCGGGATAACAGTAGAACGGGGCCTGCCCCGTTTGAGCGCGCAGGCCGTTAAGAATATAATCCATGGCCCGGGCCATTTCACCGGGTGCCGGTGCGCCTGCTGCCGGGGCGGCTGCGTCAGCAACTGCCTTTTTGCCTTTTGCTTTTCCGGTGACGCCCAGTGGCGCAGGGTCCTGGTAGAGCGCCAGGGATTCCTCGAGGCCACGGCTGAAACTGGATTTGGCGGCCATGATTCGCGTGCCGGAAAACTCACCGGTGAACCGGGCATGGTAGTCCGGGTCGGCCAGGAAGGCGCTCATTTTTTGGATCGCGGTCTTCAGCGCTTTGACGTCCTTGCCGTATTTTTCTTTCAGGTGAGCGGCCAGTGTATTGGTCGGGTCCTCGGTCCAGCCTACCCAGACCTGGCCGACTTTTAATTTTTTAAACTCCGCCTGTGCCCTGGAGAAGCCGATGATATGATCGAGGTGCTCGTGGGTGATGACCAGCAGGTCCAGCCGCTTGTCGGGCAGGTCGGCGCTGATGAGCTGGACGAAGCGGGTGAACTTGGCGCTGTCGCCTTTGCAGGATCCGCAGTCGATCATCATCGTAAAGGATGGCTGACCGGTATCGTCTTTGAAAAATTTCAGGGTAAAGCAGTCGCCGGTACCGATGCGGTACATTCTCAGGACGATCTTGTTGACGTTGGCGCTCATGGTTAACAGCTTTGATGGATAAAGGCAAAGGGTTCAAGCGAGGAGCTGGCAAAGGAATCCCCGAAATACAGGCTGAAGGCGTTAAAATTATCTTCGTTGCAGATAAAGTCGAATTGTGCGCGGCGGCGTTTGGCGTTGATCGCCTTGCGCCCGTTGCTGAGCTCCGCCAGGTCAAGCAGCGGTTTGCTGATGGCGTATTTGAGTTTCAGACTATCCAGATCGAAGATCAGGGTGCAGGAACCTTTCAGCTCAAAGCTGTCCGGCGGCGCGGGGATATTCTTTTGCGGCAGGTAGGCGCCGAACTGTACGGTAGAGACATCGTCAGGGTTGGCCAGGTGATACGTGACGCCGGCACGCTGGATCATGGTCAGTACGATCTGGTTGATGATCTTGCCGTCCGGCCCGACGCGGTTGGCAAGTTTGAGGCTATCGATACTGAAGGACGGGGCCGGGA
>Ga0097621_100000493_pt1 | contig 27679 bp, 20 predicted proteins | sample KBSMisM72_FD_73165 | JGI IMG/M metagenome (GOLD analysis project Ga0097621, IMG submission 73165) | Miscanthus rhizosphere microbial communities from Kellogg Biological Station, Michigan, USA - KBS Miscanthus M7-2 (version 2) (version 2) | ecosystem: Host-associated > Plants > Roots >... | reverse complement strand
AGCGCCGAAGTGTTTCAGTAAAACGAGCGCTATCGTTCCCCTTAAACGCGGCTGAGTTATTGGATCGCTGGGAACAAGTTGCGTCTCTGCTCGCGTGAACGAGTGCTGTTTGAGTGTTTCCCTGATGATGGGTCCAACGCGCTGCCACGCACGCGTGACTTCACCGACGATGACGATCATGTCAGGCGCGAGGCCGGCAACAAGCGGCGCGATTCCACGACCGAGATACTTCGCCATCTCCTCGAGCGCTTCAACTGCCTTCGCGTCGCCCTGTTCGGCGAGTCGCAAAAGATGTTCGAAAGTAATCGTAGTTTCGGATGTCTCAGCCACGCGTTTGCTACGGCGCGCGGGCGCGATGGCATTGGTGTACTGGCGAATCGCGGCTGAGTTTGACGCATACATTTCCCAGCAACCCCGGTTTCCGCAACTGCACTCGAGGCCGTCGGGAACGATTGCGGCGTGTCCAAACTCACCCGCCGTACCGGTAGACCCCTGCACCAGTTGGTGATTGAGTATCAGGCCGCAGCCGATACCTTCAGAGACCGTAACGACCACCAGATTGCGCAGGCCTTCAGCGCGACGACCAAAGCAAATCTCTGAAAGTGCACAGGAATTTGCGGCATTTTCGAGTTCCACCGGCAGGCGAGTGGCTTTTTCAAGTGGCGTCTTCAGGTCGAAGTCGTTCCATCCTAAGTTCGGCGCAAAGACCAGCTTCTTGGTGGCGAGATCGACGCGGCCGGGCAGACTGACGCCGATGCCTTCAACGGTCAGCTCCGGTCGCGCCGTCATGAGTTTGCGAACTCGTGGCACCAGTTCGGCGACGAACTGTTTTGGATCTGTGGGTGTTGCCAGTGAATCCTGGGCCAGGAAATTTGCATCGAGATCGGCGAGCGCGAGAGTGGTGGTGATCGGGCGCACGTTTATGCCGATGATGCCGACGCGCTCTTTGTTCAAGTGCAGGAATACGGGGCGTCGACCACGGAGTGTGTGACCGTTTGCGCCTTCAGTTATCCAACGTTCTTTGATTAGTTGTTCCGCGATAACGGAGACGGTACTGCGTTGCAGGCCGGACTGACGCGCCAGGTCAGCTCGAGAAATGGGTTGGTGCGTTCGTATCAGGTTGAGAACGATACGGCGATTGATGTCTCTCGCCGTCTCGCTGGTCGCAACCTGAAAGTTGGATAGATCGATTCTTCGATGCACGGTATTTAATTCGCGGCGCGAACTAATACCATGCTAGCCGAAATCAAGTCAATAAAAATCTGTGTAATCTGTGGATAAAACTATTTCGGAAGTTGATCCAGAAACAGGTATCGCGCACGCGTGCTATCCGTCTCGAGACGCGACTCGACATCTATTCTCATGAATTTTGAGCTGGTAAGCGGGGACCACTCAGGCAATCCTGATCCATTCGGATTTCCCTTCTTGATGAAGTTCGCGAAATAATTCTGCATCACGGTGGAGACTTTGTAATCGTCCGGCGTCCAGGCGTAAACGTCGTTCGAGCTGAGATTGCCGAGCGCGTATTCGATCTCTGCCGAGTGTGCCGCACCACGCGCGGGTGGCGTATTCCCCACTTTCATTGCCGGCCGCGGACGCGCGTAGAGGTATCGATACACCACCGCTCCGCCTGTCTTCGCATGCAGATCGGTCCACTTCCAGGTGCTGTAACTAATGAATCGATCGCTCGCCAGGTCAGCCGCTGCCTCCATGACTTCGTCTGTCGTTGTCGCCGGATAGAGCTTGAACACCTCATCAGCTCGCGTTCCGTACAACTTGCTCACAGCATTCCTATAATTCTCCAACGTCGGTTGGGCTGAGCCGAGGAGAGCGCCCCAGCCAACCTCTTCAGAGTTCCAGCCAGCCAGGAGTGGCACGCGGGCTTGTTTCCCATTGGCGAACGTCGTCGCCGGTTCGTCAGTCAGAAAATACCCATCGATCATTATCGGAAAGCGGCCGACACTGGCCCAACCACCTTTACTCGCCTCGTCAAGAATCTGCCGCGACGGTATGGCACGCAACGCCGCAATCGTTTGCGCGCCGAGACCCGCCGCAAACTTACTTCCCGCTTCTTCTCCTTTTGCACGCGGAACGGCCGAGAGCGTGCCAGTGATAGCGCCGCTTTCACCAATCGCACCGGCAATGAGGTTCTTCGATAACGGCGAAACCATGTGCGCGCTGACCGATATCGATCCGGCCGATTCACCCGCAATCGTGACACGTTTCGGATCGCCGCCAAAATTCGCGATGTTCCGCTGCACCCATTGCAAAGCTGCACTCTGATCTAGCAAGCCATAATTGCCTGACGCGTTATGCGGCGACTCTTTCGTTAACTCCGGATGAGACATGAACCCAAACACGCCTAAGCGGTAGTTCACGGTCAGGACGACGATTCCCTTTGCCGCCATGCTCTCGCCGTCGTAGCGAGGCTCTGAGCCGTCGCCGCTCACGAAGCCGCCGCCGTAAAAATAGACAAGCACTGGAAGCCGTTCGCGAGCGGATCTCGCCGGTGTCCAAACGTTCAGATACAGACAATCTTCACTTACGCCATTCGAGCGGAAAATCATGTCGTCAAAAATTCGGGCCTGCATACAGCGCGGGCCGAAGTCGACTGCCTGTCTCACGTCTTTCCAGTTCTTGACTGGCTGCGGTTCGCGCCAACGCAAATCGCCCGTCGGTGGCTGTGCGAACGGAATGCCTCTGAAGATGCGAACGCCCGACGGCTGCACACCGCGACCTGCAACCGGGCCGTTTGCAGTCTGGACCACGTCCGCGGCGTGCGCGGCGACAGCGCTAAATAGAATGAGCAGCGTCAGTGAAAAAGTTTTAATTGTCATATAGACCATTTTATACACGATCATCGAACGTACTGTAGGGGCGGCCCTCCGTGGCCGCCCGTGGTTTTGATCGTGTTCGCCGAATCCGAGGCCGTGGCTTTCTTGAACCCTGCTCAAACCACGGGCGGCCACGGAGGGCCGCCCCTACAGTACGTTCCGAATGGATAATTAGTCTGGTAGTCTGTCGTGATGAGTCGCAAATGGATTGTTCACAAATTTGGCGGCACGAGTGTGGCGGATGCGGAGCGTTATCGCGCCGCCGCTGAGATCGTGTTGCAGCGCGCGCCCGATGAACGCGTCGGAATTGTCGTTTCCGCCATGAGCGGCGTGACGAATGTTCTCATTCAATCGGTTGAGCGCGCCGCCGCTCGGGACCTACCGTACCTCGCCACACTGCGGGACCTCGAGAGGAGGCACCTCGAAACTATCGAGCAGCTGTCGCTCACGACTGCGCAAACCGCAGCGCTGCGCGAAACGATCGTCTCTGATTTCGCCGCAATCGAAGAAGTCCTACGAGGTGTTTGGATCACGCGAATACCTTCCGAACGCATCACGGAATTCGTTGCCGGTCACGGAGAGTTGTGGTCCGCCCAACTGCTGAATGCTTACCTCGAAGCGCAGGGACACTCCTCGACCTGGCTTAATGCAGGTACGGTTCTCATCGTCGAACCCGACAGCAACACCGTCGCAATCGACTGGAAACTCTCGCAGGAAAATGTGAATGCCTGGCAAGCAAGTAACGTCGATACGGATTTCGTCGTTATCACCGGATACGTCGCCGCAACCCATGACGGCTCCGCGACAACTCTGAAGCGAAACGGAAGCGATCTCTCCGCTTCAATCTTCGCGGCGCTGCTCGGCGCCGAATCGGTAACGATCTGGACCGATGTCGATGGAGTTTTCAGTGCCGACCCGCGTCGCGTTCCGGACGCGATCATAGTACCTGAACTTTCGTACCAGGAAGCCGCCGAGCTCGCCTATTTCGGAGCGAAGGTCATTCATCCGAACACGATGGCGCCGGCGATTTCGAAGAACATTACAGTCTGGATCAAAAACAGCTTCAAGCCCGAAGCGCCCGGCACACGGATTTCAGCGGCATCATCACCCGATCTACCGATTAAAGGTTTTGCCGCAGTCGAAGACATGGCGCTGATAAACGTCGAAGGCACGGGGATGATGGGCGTGCCTGGCGTGGCTCACAAACTCTTCGGCGCGCTGCGCACGGTCGGCGTTTCCATCGTGATGATCTCTCAGGCGAGTTCGGAACACTCGATCTGCTTCGCTGTTCCGCGCGCCGACGCCGTACTAGCAAAGAAAACAGTCGAAGAGACCTTTTTTGCGGAACTACAACGAGGAGAGATTCAGACCGTAGATCTACGAGAAAGCTGCTGCATCGTCGCCATGGTCGGCGAGGGCATGATTGAAAGACTCGGCATGGCCGGACAGTTTTTCAGTGCGCTTGGCAAAGCCGGTGTCAACGTAAGAGCAATCGCACAAGGCTCGTCTGAACGAAACATCTCAGCCGTCATCGAACAGCACGAAGCGACTAAGGCATTGCGAGCGCTGCACTCCGCGTTCTACCTTTCGAGTCAAACTCTTTCCATAGGTGTGATCGGCGCCGGATTGATTGGCGGAACGTTTCTGGACCAACTCACTGCCCGTGTTCAGGAGCTGCGCACCGAACGTGGTATCGATTTGCGAGTGCGCGGCATCATGAACAGCCGCAAGATGATTCTTCATGACGGGCAATTTCATCTCGACCATTGGCGCGATGAATTAGACGATCGCTCTTCTGATGCCGACCTCGAAAAGTTCATTAATCACATACAAGCCGATCACCTGCCACACGCAGTGATCATCGACGCAACCGCGAGCGGCGAGCTGCCAAAGCACTACGAGAGTTGGGTGTCGAGAGGCATCAACGTCATCACACCAAATAAGCAGAGTAACTCCGGTCCATTCGCTGCTTACCGCAGCCTGCGCGATGCAACTCGCAAACACCAGCGATACTTTCTTTACGAAACAAACGTCGGCGCCGGGCTGCCGATCATTCACACGCTTCGCGGACTGATCGAAACAGGAGATCAAATCATCAAAATCGAGGGTGTGCTTTCGGGCACGCTGTCGTACATCCTCAACTCGTTCGATGGCTCACGCACGTTTTCTGAAATCGTGCGTGAAGCTTTTACGCTTGGTTATACAGAGCCCGATCCGCGTCTGGACTTGTCGGGTGTCGACGTTGCGCGCAAGCTAATCATCCTCGCACGAGAGATGGGGCTACAGGTGGAGATAGACGCCGTCGAAGTTGAAAGCCTGGTGCCTGAGGAGTTGCGTTCGGCGAGTCTGAAAGAATACCTCGACAAATTCGACAAACACGATCACACAATCGCGGACCGGCTCAACACAGCCCGGGCCAGTGGTCACGTACTGCGATATGTAGGCGTCATCAATAATGACGGAAGTATGTCTGCGGGACTGCGAACTTACCCACTCGATCATCCGTTCGCGAGTCTCCAGGGCAGCGACAATATCGTCAGTTTTCAAACAGTGCGTTACAACACTCAACCAATGATCGTGAGAGGTCCAGGTGCTGGTCCAGAGGTAACGGCCGCGGGCGTTTTTGCCGACCTGCTTCGACTCGCTTCCTTTCTTGGTGCACCACAATAAGTGCCACAAAAGGCACATAAGGCACAAAAAGCACAAAGTAGGATTGGTCATGGTCTAACTTTTGTGCCTTATGTGCTTTTTGTGCCTTTTGTGGACGTTCGTGGCAACCCTGTAAACCTAAAACACCTCTGACGAGGAGGCATAACTTCAGCTCTCCCACGTCCAACCAACTAATAGGAGGAACTATTCCGTGTTCAGGACAATGCTGATTTTGACAACCATCGCGGTGTGCGCCTCAATCGCCGCCGCACAAAGTGATTACAAGAAATTTGAGTTCTTTGGCGGCTATTCGCATAACTTCGTCAATACCGACAGCATCGACGAACGTGAGGGATTTCACGGATTTGAAACCGCCGCCACCGCAAACCTCTCGCGATACTTCGGATTGAAGTTTGATTTTTCCGCTCACTTCAAGGACCGGTCCATTCCGCTTTTTACTATTCAGGGCGGGAGCGGGAGTTTGGACATCGATTCACAAGTTTACAATTTCCTCGGCGGTGTTCAACTCAAAGACAACGCCACCGACTCAACATTCAAGCCGTTTGCTCACGCCCTGGTGGGTGCAGCACATGCACGCAATAAACTCAACTTTAACCCGGCTGGTTGTGTAGCGGTCTTTCCCAGCCCTTGTGTGAATCAGACGGTGAGCGAAACCGGCTTTGCGGGAGCGTTTGGTGGTGGGATCGACATTCGCGTAAACGATCGAATAGATGTACGAGCGATTCAGATCGACTACAACCCGACGCGATTGTTTGATAGCACACAGCACAATTTCCGGATCGGCGTCGGCATCGTGATTCACTGATCTGGTTGGAGAGTCGAGTGCAGCCTGTCCCCCAACAGGCTGCACCCGCCATCGAACGGAAATGATTCTGTATTCGATAAGGTAATCGCCCGCCACTCTTCGGGCTCCTACCAGCACGATTAAAGAATCACCTCATACTGCGCCATACTTCTGCAAGGCCCGGGCCATGGCCACAAAGACGAAAGATTAGCTACAAAGAAGCACAGAAAAGGATCGTGCAGCAGCACTAGTTCCTCTTCTCCGTTGCCGGCGTGTTTCACCGTGAGACAACTTCGCGGTCGAGTGATTCACGCTGTATCACTCGTTTGGCTGGGTGCATGAGCGTCGATTAGTTTGAGGATTTCAGCCGGTGGGAATGGCTTCGCGAGCGCACCGACGGCGCCCAGTTTCTTAGCTTCAGCGAAAACTTGTTCGCTGCCATGAGCGGTGATCAGAACGATTGGTATTTCAGGCTGATGCTCGCGAATGCCGGTGATTACCTGGAAGCCAGAGATGTCGGTCAAGAAGAGATCGACGACACTGAAACCAAAGCGCCGCCGGCGTACTTGATCGATTCCGTCAAGACCGTTAGTAACAAGGACTACTTCGTAGCCGTTCGACTCGAGCACAAGCCTGAGCGCGTCGCCTACGGAGGGTTCGTCATCTACGATCAGAACACGTAATTTAGCCACAAATCGTCAGGGCTTCGCGGTCATCGACGAAGCGGGTCGTTCAATTTTAATTCCAAGCTTCTTGAGTTTTCGGTAAAACGTGGGGCGAGGATAACGCAGAATCTGAGCGCTCTTCTTGATGTTGCCTGCCGTGCGTTCGAGAGTTTGCATAATCGCTTCACGCTCAATCTCTTCCATCGGTAGTAATGGCGGAATCACAAAACTCGAGCTCGCCAGGCGCGTTTGAAATTCCTCCGGCAAACAATTGGGCAGCAACTCGTTGCCTGAACAAAACAACACGGCCCGTTCGATAACACTCTCGAGCTGCCGGATGTTGCCCGGCCAATCGTAACGAACCAGACGCATAACAGTATCCGGAGCAATGTCGTGGATTCGCTTTCCGTATTGTTCATTGAACCGCTTCAGAAAACGGTTCGCGATTAAAGGCACGTCGTCAAGACGCTCACGCAAAGGTGGGACCTTGATCTTGATCGTACTGATGCGGAAATAAAGATCCTTGCGCAGGACTCCCTCGTCGATAAGAGCGGACGTATTGCGGTTAGTCGCTGAAATGAGACGGAAGTTCACATCGATCTCTAGCTCATCACCCAGCCGGCGCAGCCTTCGCTCTTGTAAAACTCGCAGCAGCTTTGTTTGCAGGTGCGCCGGCATCTCCGCGATTTCGTCGAGAAGCAACGTGCCATGGTTTGCGGCTTCGATTAGACCTCGCTTGTCGCGGTCGGCTCCCGTGAACGCGCCGCGCTTGTAACCAAACAATTCTGATTCAATGAGTTGGTGGGGAATCGCAGCGCAATTGATTCGGATAAACGGGCCCGCAGCACGCTGGCTTTGCGTGTGAAAAGCGGTGGCAATCAGTTCTTTACCAGTACCACTTTCGCCTTCGATCAAGACGGAAGCGTCTGAAGGGGCGGCAGTCCTGATCACCTCGAAGATCTGGCACATCTTGGTATCACGACCGATCATTCCAAACGTTTCACCATCGCCCACGAGCGTTCGCTTGAGGGCTTCATTCTCATGTTTCAACTCCTGGAGCTGTAACGCGCGATCGACGAGGGCGAAGAGACGATCGGGTGTATAAGGCTTTTCGAGATAGTAGTATGCACCCGCCTTGATGGCCTCGATCGTTATGTCGAGCGAGCCGTATCCCGTCATGAGAATGACTTCGACGTCGGGCGTGGTCCTTTTGACGTGCGTGATCAGATCGATTCCGGAGGCGTCTGCCAGACGAAGATCGGTGATAACGAGATCTACAGGCACTTGCTTGAGGATGGTGGTCGATTCCGCAAAACTCTGAGCCGTCAAAACTTCGTATCCTGCATCGGTGAGAATCAACGACAACGATCCAGTAACGCTTGGCTCATCGTCAACTACCAGAATCTTTTTCGGGGTGCGTGCAATCACGATTGGCTCCTCTCGTCGGCAGGTAATTCAATTCGGACCTGAGTTCCTGTTCCCTGCCGGCTTTCAACTTCGATTCGTCCGCCATGTTGCTGAATGATCTTCTGCGCGTAAGGCATGCCGAGGCCGAGGCCACGGCTCTTCGTTGTATTGAACGGCTCAAAGATCTGTTTGATCCGTTCCGGACTCATTCCTGCACCAGTGTCCTTGATCGTCATCCACATCTTTTTGCCGTCGCGCCCGGTTGAGATCGTCAAACGTCCACCATTAGACATTGCCTGCACGGCATTCAGCACGAGGTTTAGGGTTGCCGCACGAATCGACGCTTCGTCGAGCATTCCCGAAACCGGTGAACTATCAAGCTCCATAACAATCTCGATGTTATGAGCAGAAATCTCGGTGCTGAGAAGTTGTACTACGTCTCGCGCGACATCATTTAAATCGACCGTTTTCAACGCGAGTGTGACTGGTCGAGCGTAATTCAGAATCTGTTCGGTGGTGGCCGTGAGATGGTTGATGGTCTCGATGATCTTATTGATCAGTTGCGCATCGGCGGGCGGAACTTTTCCGTCGAGTTTCCCTTTGAGATGTTCGGAATAAAGTAATAAACCTGCCAGAGGATTCCTGACTTCATGGGCCACCTGCGCTGCGACTCTGCCGAGCGTCGCGATCTTCTCACTATGTGCAAGTTGTTCGGTGGTCTCAATTAACTTTCGTTGCTTGCGATTCACGATGCCAAGCAGAATGCTGACGACGATCACATCGACAGTCATGGAGATGAAGAAGTGTTCAACTCTCTGCTCAATCTTGTTACGGTAGTCCGCGTTCTCGGGTCCGGGGTAATTGCGCTCAACCCAACTGAAGTACGGCGGCCGCAGCACGCGTTCCCACGTTATGATTACGGTGGCCGTCAATATGATCGTCAACGAGGTAAACAGGATGATCAGACCGAGATTGGAGCGTCTCGTTTCAGACGCTATGAGCGAACGTGGGACACTCGTGAACACTCGTGAAAGGACACTCATAGGAGATTCCCGGTAAAAGGCTGTCTTCCCACAGCCTCCCTGAGAAGGGATCAAGTCGCTTGTTTGGGTTCAGACGAGGTTGTTAACTACAGCACCCAAAACCTGCTTGAAGTTCTGCAAGAGCCTCTGGCAAATGGGCCGCACCGTGTTTCATAATGAGAAAAAATTGCCCCTGACAGAGGAATGTGTGTCTCCCTGCGTTCTTGCGAAGAAGGGAGATGTTTCGCGCCTGGTGTGGATTTTTTCCCGCAAACGATGAGCTGGCGGAGAAGAAAACTTAGGAAGCTGCTGTAGCACACCACTTGCAGATGGCTGAACGACAGCGAGCTAACGACAACCTATTCGCGCTGGGGAATAATACCACACGTCAAGGAGATTGAAATGCTGAGACTCACCTGCGCTCTTATTCTCATCGGTTTTGCCTGCACTTTACCGGCCAAATCACAAACGCCGCCGGCACAAACCACGCCACCAAAACCAGACGATTGCGCCTGCGAATCGCAGGTTCTGCCTGAGACGCTCGCCGTTGTTAATGGCGTAAAAATTACCAGTGCCGATATTAAGAAGGCGACGGGAAATTCCGTTGGCCCACTCCAGGCGCAGGTCGTCGAGGCACGGAAACGCGAGCTCGACCTGATCATCAATTCAAAACTCCTCGCAATCGAAGCGAAAAAACGCGGCGTCAGCACGGTCAAACTGCTCGAACAGGAAGTGGTGTCCAAAGTGAAACCGGCGACAAAAGTTGAAGCCCAGGCCTTCTACGATCAGAACAAAACGCGCATCAACAAAGAATTCTCAGAAGTTGCCGACGACATCGTCTCGTACCTGTCCGAGCAACGACAGCAGCAGGAGGCGAAGAAGTTTGCAGACACTTTGCGCGCCGCGAGCGAAGTGAAAGTGAACGTGACTGAAATCACGCCGCCAGCCAACGAAGCAGAACGCGCTCGCGTTTTCGCGACTATCAAAGGCGAGAAGATCACTTCCGGCGACGTTGAAGCCTCTATACTTCCGCTGATCTTCGACGTGCAGGAGCAAGTCTATAAACTACGCAAAGACGAACTCGAACTCAGTATCAACGACACGCTGCTGACGCAGGAAGCGGCAAAGCGAAAGATCACAACAAACGCTCTGCTCGATGCGGAAGTAAAACCCAAGCCCGTTACAGATCAGCAAACACAAGTCTTCTACGAGCAGAATAAAGAGCGGGTCAGCGGCGACTTCGCGCAGACCAAAGACGCGATCCGGCAGTATCTCGAACAGATTGAAGTGCGACAGGCGGAACGTGCGTTTGTTGAGAAGCTGCGCGCGACTGCGTCGATTCAGGTATTCCTCGTCGCGCCTGAGTCGCCCGTGTTTTCGATCTCCACGAACGATCAGCCTTCCCTCGGCAACGCGAATGCTCCGGTAACGATCGTTGCGTTCACTGATTATCAGTGTCCGAGTTGCGCGGCGATGCATCCGACACTGGAGCGACTCGTAACCGAGTATCCGGGCAAAGTGAGACTCGTCACGCGCGACTTTCCGCTCAGCCAGCACACCGAAGCGGTGAAGGCCGCGGAGGCAGCTGAAGCCGCACGCGAACAGGGAAAATACTGGGAGTACATCCACATTCTGCTTCGCAACCAGTCCGCGCTTACGGTCGACAAGTTGAAAGGTTATGCAACGGAGCTCTCGCTCGACCGAACTCGCTTTGACAGCGCGCTCGATTCCGGAAAGTTCTCCGAATCAGTGCAGCGCGATGTTGAAGACGGGATGAAGCTGGGAATCAACGGCACGCCAACGATATTCATCAACGGCCGCCGCGTTTCAGCGAAGACTTATGAGGATCTCAAAGCCACTGTCGATGCCGCGCTGAAATAGGCCACAAAAAGGCACATAAAGCACATAAAGCACAAAAGGATCTCCTGATTTTCGAATAAATCTCTTTGTGCTTTTTGTGCTTCTTGTGCTTTTTGTGGCTTAATGATGCGGCATGAAGAACGGTTCCCCTCACTATCGGACGTGCAGTATTTGCGAGGCGATCTGTGGCATCGAGATCACGGTCGAAGGTGACGAGCGTCTCACCATTCGCGGCGACAAAGATGATCCATTCAGTCGCGGATATATCTGCCCGAAGGCCGTTGCTCTACAAGACATTCACTATGACAAAGATCGTCTGAAGTATCCGGTCCGGCGCATTCCGAACGGCTGGCGACGCATCGGCTGGGATGAGGCTTTCGACGAAGTAGCGAAGAACCTCAAACGCGTTAACGCGAAGTATGGCCGAAACTCGATCGCCACCTACCTCGGCAATCCGACCGTTCACAACTACAACGCGCTTCTCTTCGCGCCGGGCTTTCTTCGCAGCCTGCATACGCGAAACAAATTTTCTGCAACTTCGGTCGATCAACTCGCGCATCACGTCGCGTCGTTTCTGATGTATGGTCACCAACTGCTGCTTCCGATCCCGGATATCGATCGCACCAAACTATTTCTTGTCCTCGGGGCAAATCCGGCGGCGTCAAACGGCAGCATGATGACTGCACCCGGCTTGGGTCGCAGGATGGAAGAGATACGGCGGCGCGGCGGCAAAGTCATACTGATCGATCCTCGTAAAAATGAAACCGCTCGTCTCGTGGACCAGCATCTGTTTATTCGACCCGGCACAGATGCCCTATTGTTACTTGCGTTGCTGCATGTTGTTTTTGACGAAAGACTGACGCGACCTGGTCCACTGGGATCTTTTACGAAAGGTATCGAAACGATCGGAAATCTCGTAAAAGAGTTTCCGCCGGAAAGAGTCGCTCCGATTACGGGAATCGAGCCGGAGAAGATACGCGTGCTCGCAAGAGAATTTGCCGCCGCTAAGTCAGCAGTTTGTTACGGCCGAATCGGCGTTAGCACGCAGGAGTTTGGCGCCACGTGTCAGTGGTTGATCAACGTTCTGAATATCGTTACGGGCAATCTAGATCGGCCCGGAGGGGCGATGTTCAATTTGCCGGCTTTCGATCCTTTGTCGGCGCCGGAGTCGCTGGCTCCGCGCGGTAGTTTTGGGCGCTGGCACAGCCGCGTTCGAAAGCTGCCGGAGTTTTCCGGAGAGTTACCGGTCGCCGCCCTTGCTGAAGAGATTTTGACTCCCGGCGAAGGGCAAGTGAAGGCGATGGTGACACTCGCCGGCAATCCGGTGCTTTCAACACCCAACGGGCGCGAGCTTGATGAGGCACTCGCGAGTCTCGAGTTCATGGTGTCAATCGACATCTACATCAACGAGACGACGCGACACGCGCACATCATCCTGCCGCCCACGGGTCCGTTAGAGCGCGGCCACTACGATATCGCATTTAATATTCTGGCTGTTCGTAACACGGCAAAATTTTCACCACCATTGTTTGATCCAGCTCCCGACACACGAGCCGATTGGGAGATCCTTTCTGAGTTACAAACTCGAATGGAACACAAACAAGTAGGCAGCATCCTGAAGCGAGTGCAACGAAAGATCGGCCGGCGATTCTTCGGTCCTGAAAGGATTCTCGATCTCGGTTTGCGGTTTGGACCATACGGCGGCGGCTTCAATCCCTTTTCCAAAGGTCTTACGTTGCGAAAGCTAAGGGAAGCCGTACACGGAATCGACCTTGGGCCGATGATTCCCTGTTTACCAAAACGTCTGTGTACTGCAGACAAGCGCATCGAGTTGGCGCCGGAAGTTCTGGTCAAAGACGTGGAGCGCGTGAAGTCGAAGTTTCTCGACGGCGCGCCGCAGGATTTGAATGGAAATCTGTTACTGATTGGACGTCGTCATCTGCGAAGTAACAACTCGTGGCTGCACAACGCGCGCAGGTTGCTCCGAGACGATGAAACACAACCGCGTTGCACAATACTCATGCACCCCACGGATGCGGCTCGACGGAGTTTGAGTACGGGGCAAAACGTGAGGGTGGAATCGAGAGTGGGATCGATCGTAATCCCGATCGAAGTGTCTGACGAGATGATGCCTGGCGTGGTGAGTATTCCACACGATTGGGGTCACGATCGGCCAGGCAACAGACTGGCAGTGGCCCAACAACATCCGGGTCAGAGCATCAACGACCTGACGGACAACCAGGCAATCGATGCTCTGTGTGGTACGGCGGCGTTCAATGGAACAGTCGTCACCGTTGCTGGGGCATGACTCACAGGATTAACAAGATTTGCAGGATTCAAAAGATTCATCCTGTCAATCGTGTAATCCTGTCTAAAAACTATCCTCGCTGCGCAAAAATCCCCGAGAACGCCCCGCGGTGCGAATAGAACACGATAAACCAGAGCGCCGTCACTAAGACTGCCATTCCCATTCCCACGGGATTGAGCAACAAGTGATACAGCAGGATGTTCACGATCACTGGGCCAAGTAACACAAGGCCAAGCGCCACGTAACGATTCACCAGCAACAGCGCCCCGCCCACGATTTGTAGCACCGCCACAACCCATAAGTAGTGCGACTGAAACAGTGCCCCGATGAATTGCCCGGCGAGACCTGTTGGCGGTGGCCCCATCGGAATGAACTGCAGAAACGCGTTCAGCCCGAACACTACGAAGATCAGTCCGAGTAAAAGACGCGCAATCAATGCTGCTATTCTCATCTAATTCTCCTCCGATCTAGCTAATTCTACGCTATCTCACCCATCTTGCCATTTTGGTAATCTTCAATTGCCTGGAAAATCTCCTGCTTCGTGTTCATAACAAATGGCCCATAGCGAGCGACGGGCTCGTTGAGCGGCACACCGCCAATCAATAGGACATCGAGCCTCGTGGTCGCATCGGCAGGGTTCTCGATTCTCACTTCGCTGCCATCCGGCGCGAACAACACCATCTGCCCGTCTTCTCCTCGCTCACGTTCGGAACCGAACAAGCCGCCGCCATCGACAACGTAGGCGAACACATTGAAGTTACTCGGCACTGTCTGCGTCACGACGCCACCGGGTTCGATCGTGTAGTGCAAATACATGATCGGCGTGCGCGTCTCGATCACGGCCTTCTGGCCCATCGCCTCACCCGCAATCACCTTCACCGTAGCGAGACCGTCCGCCGAAGTCACCTTCGGAATCTGCGCGTTTGGGATCTCCTGGTAGCGCGGCTTGATCATCTTGTCCCGCTTTGGGAGGTTCACCCAGAGCTGGAATCCGTGCATTCGTCCGCCGTTGCGCGTGAGCTCAGCACTCGGCATTTCGGAGTGAACGACACCCGCGCCTGCAGTCATCCACTGCACGTCGCCCGGCGTCAGGCGTCCGGCATGTCCGCGAGAATCCTTATGCTGCATCTCGCCTGACAACATGTAGGTCACCGTCTCGAAGCCACGATGCGGATGATCGGGCGCACCTTTTGCCTGGTTTGGGCCAAGGTCCATCGGTCCCATTTCATCAAGCAGTAAAAACGGATCAAATTCTGAAAACTGCGGTTTTGGAAACGGACGCCGGACCAAAAAGCCCGCTCCTTCCAGTGTTTCGATACTATTCACGACTCCCGCGACTGCGCGAGGTTTTGTCTTCACTTCACTAACCATTGAATTGATACTCCTTATTCCAGGCGGCCCGCCGCCTCGTAACCAATTTTTTTTAACAGGCGGATGAGCGTTTCGCGTTCGGCCCGGTTTAGGGAGGCAGCGGCGAGTCGCTCCATGTCCGCCGCGTGGTCGGCATAGACACGCGTGATCAGTTCCCTGCCCTCTTTGGTCAGGTGCACGATTCGCGCGCGCCGGTCGGTGCCCGATGAACGTCGTTCGACCAGACCTTTCGATTCCAGCCGGTCAACGGCAACGGTGATGGAACCACTCGTCAGCAGCACTTTCTTTCCGATTTCGTTGATTGGAAGCGGCCCTTTGTGCAAGAGCGCTTCAAGAACGGCGAAGTCGCTGCCGCACATCTCCGACTCCGCGATGCTGTTTTCCGCGTACGTCTCCACGGCGCGCGCCGCCTTCCACAAAACCAGAAAGACATGAACGCCACTGCCACCCTTCAACGATTGCTCTTGCCGTGTGCTCATCCTAATTTATCTTGATATCAAGATACTTTAGTTGGAGCTATTCGTCAAGGACTGGATCGGCGGCTCAAGAGGAGGAGTGCGGCTCCGAAGAGTCCGCAGGAAACGGGATCGCTCATCGTCCACCACCAGGGCATGCCCGAGGTGAAGTCGATCAAAAAGAACACTGGAGCGGCCACCAAAAACGCGATGGCATTGAACACGACGAAGGCGTGGAAACGCTTAACGTCACTGGCGATCAACCACAACGAGACTCCGTGTACGCCGTAGGTGTAGGAAGCCTGCCGGATCATGAACATGAGGACTGGTCCTTCGGGCATCGCGCCGAGACCGATCCAGGCGTGTGAGATCTCCATCCACGAGCGCGGCATCACGACGGCTATAAACGCGAATATCTCTACGGCACCGCAGAGTCGCAGTAACCACACGAGGAGACGCTCTTGATTCATGGGCTGAATTAAGCCACAGATTTACGCGGATGAACACAGGTAAAAATGATTTGACTGATCCGTATTTCTCCGCGTAAATCTGTGGCGGCTTTTTACACTGAGGAGATCACATGAACATCAAGAGGTTGGGACCGATTCTTGTTGGCGTATTCCTTTGCGTCGTTGCACCTTTGCATGAAAGAACCTCTGCCGGCATCGACGCAGCGTTTGTGGAATTCGACACGCCTGATTTCAAACTCCGACTAATGAAAGCCTCACAAACAGTCTTCAACCTGGAACCGAAGAGCACTCCCGGCTTTGACTTCGCACCTGGCGATCGTTTGGAGCAGCGCGACACCCGTGGTTATCACCATCTCGGCGATTTAACGCTCCGCGTTCGCCAAGGCAACTCCGGACCATGGCAAAAGTACGACACGGCGGACGGCGAAGAACCTATTGAACCGCTGGATGTGGCCGGACCAACGCTCGCCGCCGCAGATCTATCACCTACATTGCCTGCGGACATTCCTTTGAAAATTACACGCTCATGGATCATCGAGAATGGCCGTCTCGTCCTGCGCTTCGATTTAAACAACAAGACAACACAACCCGTGCAACTCGGCGCACTCGGCATCCCGATGATCTTCAACAACATGATCACGAAGCGCAGTCTCAAGGAGGCGCACGAGAAGTGTTCCTTCTCCGATCCCTACATCGGCCAGGATGCGGGATATTTGCAGGTCACACGGCTAAGCGGTCTCGGTCCCGCGCTGCTCGTGGTTCCTGATGGTCAAACTCCCTTCGAAGCCTACCAACTGCTCACCGAGCCAACGAGACCCAGCCAAACATTTGAAGGCGCGTTTGCTTGGATGGTCCACACGCAAGCTTTCGCTGAGGACGAGTGGCGCGGCGTCGAGCAATGGAACCCGCCGACGATGACGACAATCGCTCCCGGCGCCACAAAGACTTATGGAGTCAAGTTTCTGTTAGCCGGTGAAATACGAAAGATAGAGTCAACGTTGGCGGAGAATGGCCGGCCTGTGGCCATCGGTATTCCGGGCTACGTGCTGCCAATGGACGTCGATGGGCGTTTGTTCCTGAAGCACAAAGGCAAGGTGACGCAGGTAGCAGTTCATCCAGCTGGCGCCCTCGAAATTAAGAAAGACAAACCAACCGGACAGTGGCAAACGTACAGCGTTCGCGGCAAAACCTGGGGACGCGCTCGTCTTACGATCACGTACGACGATCGCTCGACACAATCCATTAGTTACTACGTAACTAAACCCTCGACTGAGGCCGTCGCCGATCTGGGTAACTTTCTTTTCACTAAGCAGTGGTTCGACGATCCAAACGATCCTTTTCACCGCAGTCCCTCAGTGATGAGCTACGATCGCGAGGCGAATAAAATCGTGACACAGGACAGTCGAGTGTGGATTGCAGGGCTTGGGGACGAGGGTGGTTCAGGTTCGTGGCTTGCTGCGGCTATGAAAGAGTTTAGCCAGCCGCGCAAGGAAGAGGTCGCAAAGTTCGAGCAGTTCATCGACCGTGTTTTGTGGGGCGGCCTGCAATATAACGACGGCCCAAACAAGTATGGCGTAAGGAAGAGCCTTTTTTACTACTCGCCGCAGGACGTCCCCAACTACAAATACGACGCTTCGCTGAATTGGACCACCTGGACGAGCTGGAAGAAAGCTGACGCCGAGTCGATCGGGCGCGGTTACAACTATCCGCACGTGATCGCCGCTTACTGGTCGATGTATCGACTCGCACGGAACCACACGGGCTTGGTCACGAATCATTCGTGGGACTGGTACCTGGACCAGGCATATGAAACCGCGAAGTTCATGTTCAGCAGGCAGCCGAACGGCCGTCGCCGCGTCGGCTATGTCGAGCTCGGCCTGATGGAAGGCGACATCATCGTCGCACTACTCGACGATCTAAAACGAGAATCGTGGACAGACAAAGCGAACGTTCTCGAAGGCCTGATGAAGGAACGGACCGATCGCTGGAAACAGGAACCGTATCCGTTTGGCAGCGAGATGGCGTGGGACTCGACCGGCCAGGAAGAAGTCTACGCGTGGTGCAAATACTTTGGTTACGACGATAAAGCCCTTGTCTCACTGAACTCGATTCTTGGCTACATGCCGGCTCTGCCTCATTGGGGTTACAACGGCAACGCGCGTCGTTATTGGGATTTTCTCTACGGCGGCAAGATCAGAAGAATCGAACGACAATTGCATCACTACGGATCGGGATTGAATGCGATTCCGATCCTGTCGCAATATCGCGAGCACCCTGATGATGAATATCTACTGCGCGTCGGATATGGCGGCACGATGGGAGCACTCTCAAACATCGATCAGGAGGGATTCGCATCGGTCGCGTTTCACTCGTTTCCGTCGACCTTGAAGTGGGATCCTTACACAGGCGACTATGGGCCAAACTTCTTCGGTCATGCATTCAACGCTGCCACTTACGTAATCAAAGATCCTGAATTTGGTTGGCAGTCGTTTGGCGGAAATGTGAGCGTTCGTGGTGGTTGGGTGAACGTGAAGCCGCTCGACTCGCTTCGCAAGCGCGTCTACGTCGCGCCGGTTGGGTTGTGGTTGACGCTCGATGCTGGAACGTTCGAAGAGGTGGCAATCAATACACGGACGAATGTCGTGCGCGTGAGTTTCTCGCCTGCAAACGTCTTCACTCCGAATGCTCGTCTTCGCGTTCAACAACCAGCGAAGGTCACACAAATCGGCACTTTTGCTCCAAGAGAAAAGTTCGTCAACGAGGGCGACGCGTTTACAATTCCGCTGCGCTCCTCGACCACGTCGGTCGAACTCGTCCGATCAAAGCTACTGTAGGGGCGGCCCTCCGTGGCCGCCCGTGGTTTTGATCGTGTTCGCCAAACCCAAGACCGTCGCTCCTTGAACCCTTACTCAAACCACGGGCGGCCACGGAGGGCCGCCCCTACAGTACGTACCGAGAAGGCAATTCCAATTAAAGCTTAAACTCACAAACCAGAGAGATGTTTCCCTTCCCTTTGATAGTTTGCGTCGTGAAAAGCTCGCTCTCAGTCTCGAGCGCCGTGACCAGTGTCTTGCGCGGCACCTCAGTGCTGCTTTGCGACTTTCCGTGTTTGCCCGTCATCGTCGACATGAACGACTTGAGCCGCGTCTTGTCCGTCTTCTTCTTGGAGCGATTCTTGAACCCATTCCACAACGTCTTCGGCGTGGCATTGCGGCTGCCGTGATGTCCCACTTTATAAACATTGACTCTCGAAAGCAGACGCCTGATCTCAGGCTTACTCAACGCGTACGACCAGTTTTCGATCTGTGCGTCGCCCGGGAACAGCAACTTCTTTCCGTTCACCTCAAACAGCAGAATCAAACTCGTATTGTTCATCACTTTATCGAGCGCCCTCACGATCCCGAGTAACTGTTCACCTCTGATCGAACTCATCCGCTTCAGAAACCAGCGCGTATATGCTGGACTGGTTGCATAGGTCTTCGCGCGACGAAAGATGCGCGCCTCCGGCTTCAGCACAAACTGGTTCGCGAGCGCTTGAAACATCCAGAACTCGTCCTCGTCTTTACTGCGTTGAATCTTGATCTCGCTCGACTGCTTCAGCGTTGGTGGACCAAGCACCGTAGTCTTTACTCCGGGCAACACTCGTTCTAAACCGGATTTCGATCCGAAATTCAGGTAAAAGTTTTTCTTGCCCATCTGCATGAGGTTCTCTACTGCGGATGCGTTGCTCAAGTTGTCGTCGCCCAGGAACGTGATCTCCCGCTTGAGAGTTTTACTCAACGACTTCCGCCGTTGCGCTTCCGTCAGTATCGCCGCCGAAATCGCGTGCATGTTGCCCAGTGCTGCCACAAACGCCTTGTTCGTTGTCATTCCGTTTGGCGCCTGCGTCGCATCGACGCGAGCTTTCGGATGTTCCGTCCAGGGTTGCAGCACCACGTCGGGCTTGCACGATGCAATCACGTCGCCCGAAGCTGTGCCTTTTTTGTTGGTAGCGAAGCCGCTGATGTGATCCTTGTGACGGTGGGTGGCGACAACGGCGTGCAGTTTTCCGTTGCATTGTTTCTTGATGTCCTCGGCCACTTTCAACATAAGGTCTTTAGGAACACCTTTCGGCTGGCCCGTACTACCGAAGTCGACGAGTACGTGACGATCTTTGTTTGTCCCGGGATAATGGAACGTAAGCAGGAAACAATCGCCGAAACCTACCTGATAGCTGCGGATAGTTAAGCTCTTCGGTTTAGAGGTAGCCATCGTTTACCAATCCTCCCTGGAAAATGAGGTCAGCGAAGTGGCGCGTTGTCGATGCAGACTCGCAAAATTACGAAACGACGCCGGGTTTCTGTAGTAACCGTAACCCCACAGATATTCGAGTCGCTGCGATTGCCGGTCGCCGTCGTCCAGTCGATTCTCGATGTGGAATTTCAGTTTTCCGTACTCGTCGAAGATGAGTGTGCCACCTCCCGTAATGCGTATCTCCTGGTCGTCCGGCATATCATCCGGCACGGTGATCCCCAGGTTTTTCTGCTTCTTCAGTTCGCCGGCCTGCATTTCGAGAATCTGCATGTACTCGGCGACGGTTTCACGAAGCGCAAAGCCGTCTGGTCCAATACGAAGACATGGCCTCACCGAAAGCACGCGGCTGTATGCGTTCTCAAAAAACTTGAACGCTCCACGATTGTCCCAGATGAAACGAAAGACTTCGTCCGGGTCTCGCTGCAACGACTCGAAGTGGATACGGTCATTGCTGATGGCGCCTTCGGGACCCAGCCAAATGCCGGGGTCGCTTGGAGTGCCTGGTGACCTCGGCTTGATGCCATAACTGATGAAACTCTTTCGGAGCGTGTCTCTGAACTGGTATTTCGAATCGTTCGGATTGATTTCTCTATCGGACGTTAAGATCGCACTCAGAAAATCGCAGAACTCGAGGTTAACCGGCGGCGCATAGTCGAGAGCGCGGATCACCATCGTCAGCAGATAGTCGGCAACCGAGGCTCCTTCTTCAACCACGCGGCCGCGATCGAGTGCGCCGGGTGCGACCTGGCCAAGCGCCTCCAGCCGTTTCACCCAAACACTCAGGAACGCGTTGATAACTGCCGCAACGAGAATCTCCCCGCGGCGGTGAGGCTCTTCGAATTCCGTTCGCTTGATGTAATCGCGCGATGGGACCAGCTCAACGGAACGCCGCAACACATTGCCGCGAATTGCCGGCAGCTCCTGGCCCATCTCTTCTGCCAGACCCAGTAACATTGACTTGCGCAGCTCTTTGATCGTGAGCAGCTTCTTGTCAATTCGACTTCGGTCACGACGCGGAGCGCTGATGTCGATGAGCGTCTCCACAATTCCCGGAAGAGAAAACACCGACAAGAGCGCCACGATGTCCGCAAATCCCTCGTGGAATGCGGCCTGCTCCGGTGACGATGGATCTGTGTAACGTTCACGCAAACCATCGAGCAGAGCGTGCGTTGTTTCGTGAGCGACAATATCGTGCGAGAGACAGCAGTAGACCATTCCCTTGCGGCCGGGGAAGTAGCCAAACAGAAGTGCCTGATCGCGCTCTGAGTAAAATGCATTTGCGTCCGCAAAGGCGTGAGGGGCGACCTTGATTTGATGACTGTCGAAGTGCCAGCTGACGCGCCTGCCGAGTGCGAATTCAAATCTGGCCAGAATACGCATCACGATCGCATACGTGTTCTGCGCATGAAACGTGGGATCGGACAACAGCTTCGCGTCTCGCGCACCTTTAAAGGGATCGCCGTCGACGCCGTCCTTTAATGAAGGATATTTGAGTGGCTGGTAGAGAGTCGAAGTCGACGAATCGAAATCGACTGTGTGCACTCGGTAGCCCCATGGTCCAGATTGAAGCTCTTCGGCAGGAATCTCCACTTGGGTTCGGAGTATTTTCCCGTTTATCTTAACGCTAGGATCCTGCGCGATTATCGTAAGTTTGCGTGTGCGAAGCGGGGGAACCGTCATTTATCGGAACTCCTTCTCTGCTTATGAGGATCAGAACTGCGGAATGTATCCATGTTGTTTACTGCTGTCAATAAAATTGGATGACGAATTCAGACCAGCTCTTTAGTCGCCTGCACAATCAAAGACTGTCATCAACAAGGTTTGAGAAACCCGTTGATGTGGTGCGTTGGCTGGGCGCGGTGCAGGCGCAAGACTTTAACGCGGCCAAGTGGGCACTTGCGCTCAGAATGCGTCAAGCGACCGATGTGATTGTCGAAGAGGCCTTTAATAACGGCGAGATACTCCGCACGCATGTCATGCGTCCGACCTGGCACTTCGTCGCGCCTGAGGATATCCGCTGGTTACTACAGCTAACTGCACCGCGGGTGAACCTCAGGGCCGGGCCAAACTATCGTAAGTTCGAGCTCGATACGGCCGTATTTAAGCGGTCGAATAAGATCTTTGCGAAAGCGCTGGAGGGCGGGAAACATCTGACACGCCCGGCACTCAGGTCGATGTTGGACGCGGATGGAATAGATGTGACGGATCCGGTGCGGCTTGCGCACATTCTACTGCGGGCCGAACTCGATGGTGTTATTTGTAGCGGCCCAAGAATAGGTAAACAGTTTACGTACGCGTTACTCGAGGAACGAGCACCCGCGTCGAAGATCCTCGAGCGAGATGAGGCGTTGGTAGAACTCACGCAGCGGTATTTCAGAAGTCATGGCCCTGCAACGTTGCAGGATTTTGTTTGGTGGTCTGGGTTGACGGTTGAAGATGCCAGGCGCGGTATGGCGCAAGTTGGAACTCCACGTTCCTCGCGAACTAAACCATCGCCGACCTCAGCTCACCTCCTGCCCGCATTCGACGAATACTTTGTTGCTTACAAAGACCGGGAAGTCGCTGCCGGCTGCTTATCAACGTGGGACGTGCTCGGTCCAACATTCATTATCGATGGAATCGCAGCCGGGAGGTGGAAACGCACAAACTCCGGCAACATCGAACTTAATGCCTCGAGAGCCTTAAAGAAGTCAGAAAAACTTGCCCTCAAAGAAGCTGTCGATCGCTATTCAACCTTCATCTCCTAAGTAAAATCCGTGGCTCGGATCCGCGTTCATCCGCGTCCCTATTTGGGTGATATCTCTCGACGGAGATAGAAAAGCAGATCAGTTGATGGCGGATCGATGCCGAGTTGTCGAATCATACCGACGATCTGCCCGCGATGCATGGTCGCATGATTGACGACATGCTGCATTTGGTTGATCAGCGGCATGGAGCTCGGGTCGCCGCTGAGAAGCTTGAATGGCAGATCTGCCGCAAGTCGTAGCTCGTCCAACTGTGAAACAAACTGCGCGCGCTCGTTTATGAGATTGGCCCAACGATCTTTCAAGACGGCGAGATCTCCACACGACTCAGTTGACCAAAGCGACCAGGCTTCAGCTTTCGCCGGCGAGCGTCCATTCCAACGCTCCAGCCAGATCCATTCAGCACCTGCCATGTGTACCAGTGTCCCAAAGATCGACTGGTGACTAATGCCAACATCCCGCCGCAGGCCCTCGTCCGGGAGTTTGTTCGCCGCATCCATAGCCAGGTCGTTGGCCCATTCCGTGTAGTCAAAAAGATTCCTGATGTCTCTTATGTCCATGGGCGAATTGTACAACAACGTACTGTAGGGGCGGCCCTCCGTGGCCGCCCGGCGTGGAATTCGATCCTTTGGGAACATAATCGATCATTTCACAAAGAGATCGATTCCACGCCGGGCGGCCACGGAGGGCCGCCCCTACAGTTCTAAAAGACGAGCGTCTGGATGGAATGCGGTGGGCTGTTGACTTCAGCCGCATCGCCGCGAACCCACAGCCAGTATGGCGCCGGTTTGTCGGTAGGATTCATGACCACGACGGCCGCCTTGCCATCAGGGTTCAGAAACGCCGTCGACAGCAATTGACTGCGGCTCGGCGAACTCGCGATTCTCTTCGCCCCCGGTTTTATAAACTTCGAGAAGTGCCCGATGTAGTAGTACGAGCTCAAGTAAGTCAGCTCACCAGTCTTGGTATCCGCATGCACTGGAGCGAAGCAGAAGTTCGCAACATGATTCGGACCACCTCGCTCGTCGAGCAGAATATTCCAGTCAGTCCAACCAACCGTGCCGTTGTTGAAGTCGTGAATCATCGATCGCCCGTACTGTTCACCAAATTTCCACTCGCCCAGTTTCTTCGGATCGAACGCGTCAACACACCCTTCCGTAAAGATCAGATGCTTGTCGGGAAAGGTGTCGTGGACCAGCCGCACGTTATCAAACATCGGATCGCCGCCACTCCACGGTTCGTACCAGTGATAACCAATCCCCCACACAAACTTCGCGGCCTTCGGATCGGCTAACAGCGTGCTCACTCTTTGATAGATCAAATCGCGATTGTGATCCCAGGCGATGATCTTCTTATCGCCCAGCCCTGCTCGACTCAGCGTTGGCCCAAGATGGTTTTTGAGAAAATCTCTTTCTTCCTCGGCGGAGTAAATACACGACTCCCATTTCTGCGTCGCCATCGGTTCGTTCTGGATAGAGAGCCCCCAGATCGGTATTCCTTCCGCCTGGTAGGCCCTGATGAACTTCGCGTAGTAGTTGGCCCACGACTGGTAAAACTCGGGTTTTAGTTTGCCGCCATGCAGAATATCGTTGTTGTCTTTCATGAACGCCGGCGGACTCCACGGACTGGCGAAGATGTTGAGCTGACCCTTTGTGGCTGCCAGGATTTCCTTGATAAACGGGATCCGATACTGCTTGTCGTGCGCAACACTAAACGACTTTAGTTCTTTATCGCCTTCGTCGACGTAGGTGTAACTGCCGCTCGAGAAATCACAGCTGTGAATATTTGTGCGCGCGAGTTTGTAGCCTATGCCTCGCTGCTCATCGAAATGCGCGTCGATGAATTCGCGTTGTTTCTGTTTGGGAAGTTTGGCAAACGTTTCCGCCGAAGCGTCGGTTAACGCTCCTCCGATCCCGAGGAACGTTTGAAACTGCCGGCCCGGATCGACAAACACACAGATCTGAGTTTCTTTCGGCTGGCCAGCGGATTTGAAAGCGACCGTGTCAGTCTGTTTCAGTCTGTGATCTGACTTTTCGGCCGTGGTGTAGACCGTCACTTGTTTTGCGACGGCAGGACTCGATTCGAATGGAAGGGGGTCAGCTCTCGATTTAGCGAACACGGACGGAAGATACTTATGGCCCAACGCTGCAGCCGATGACGCGAACAGGAATTTGCGGCGGTCGATTTTCATTGAAGGATTTTACACGAAAAGTCAGTGGGACAGGATTACCGCCAGTTCTTCACTTTCGACCAGCCTGTTTGCAAATTCCACTTCAAACCTCTGCACAAAAGAATCGGGCGATTCTCGTAACGATAGGCATACGGGTTGTTCGGAGTCGCGACAACCCTCACTGACTCGAACTGTTCGACCTGCTCACTTTCCTTGGCGCCCAACAGGATCACGATGTCGCCGGTGTATTGGCGTGGTCCCCACAGAAAATAATTCTGATGTCCGCTGATTGCTTTGGGTAATCCATACTGTGGTCCAAAGAAATCGATCGAGGCTGCCTGCCCGTAGTTGCTGCCAAATATCGCAGTCCGCTGTTGCTCTTCAGGTGTGAGCGAGTGATAGACCTGAGCGACAGCCGCGACCATTCCGGGCCAGGGAAACTCATCAGCGTAGTACTGCGGCAACGTCTCACCAACAAAGCTGCGCTCAGTTTTTGGCACCTCGAAGGGCAGGTGCGACTGATAGCGGAGAAACGTCTCGATCGGCAACACAGGCAACACCAGTGGCAACAGTGGAACCACCCCGAGCGCAAGCCAGACGAAACAAGCAGGTCTAAGGACTTGCCAACGCAGCGACAGCAGCCTTTCGGTCGCCACGCCTCCTGCGGCAAACAACATTACGTACGCTGGAGCAGAGTAGTAATCCTTTCCATGCGTGATCATGAAGAGCGCGATCGTAATCACAAAGGTCCAGCCGAAGTTGCGGTACTTCGCGTCCCCAGAGAAGAAGTAGAACAACAGCCCAGCCAACCAAAAAGGAAAGCTCACTGGATTTAACATCAACACCTGCTGAAGGAGATACATGCCCGGCGAAAGAATGACATCTTTTCCCGTCGCGCGAATGTTTCGCATCAGCTCGAGAAAGGGCCAGTCGTGTTGAATATTCCAGATCAGGTTCGGCGAGAAGATTAGGAATGCAATCCCGCCTCCGAGCAGTATCCACGGTGTAAAGAGAAGTCTGCGCTGACTGGTTAACAGGAGTCCGGCAAGTAACGCTGCCGCAAAGAAGACGATGGAATATTTGTTCAGCAGTCCGACACCCGCAATCGCCCCGAATGCGAGCCAGAGTTTTGGATTCGTGGTGTTGATGAGTCGAAGAACGACATAAGCGAGTCCGCCCCAGAACAACGGTTCGAGGCTATTCATCGCAAACTGGTGATCGATGACCCACCAGACGCCCGGTGTTGCTGCGAGCGCGGCGGCTAAAACAGTTCCAAAACGTCCGGCGCCGAGTTCGCGCGCAAACGCAGCCGTGAGGATGATTCGTAAGGCACCGGCGAGAGCGGGCCAGAAGAGTAAAGCCGGTAGCGATGTGCCAAGGGTATGACGCGCTATCCAGCCAAGCACGGCGATCAGTGGTGGCTGGTCTACGTACCCAAACGCGAGGTGCTCTGAGCAAGCGAGGTAATACAAAGCATCCCGGAAATAGCCGTATCGCGTTGAGGTAAGCAGATGTAAGGTGAAGTACACGAGCGCAGTCACATACACCGGCAGCAGCGAATGTCTTTTTACTATGGTGGTCATTCGACTAATGAGTTGTATAAAACTCCAAAGTGGCTCTGGTCATCGCAACCACTTTGTCGCGTAGCTCCGTGGGTTCGATCACTTCAAGATTTGGACCAAATGATACTGCATATTCACATGCCATTTCCTCAACGTCGAAACCGACATGGACCTTTCGCCAACCACGAGCATCAGTCTCCTCAGTCTCATTGACGCGCGCGAAGCGTCCGGCAAAAGGCAGACGCAAGATAACTGCAGGTGAGACCCAGAACGTTGCGAGGTAGTTCGGCACAGTTGACTTGAATGTTGATGCGGATTGTTCCCAGTACTCAGCAAGATTGAAATCAGCGGGAATCATCGCCGGCTCATTTAGGATTTCAGCGTCTGCGATACGTGACACGCGATAACTCCGCACGCTTTTATCAACAGATGCATCGACCGATGCAACGAGATACCAAACGCTTCCTTTCGCTACCAGACCAAGTGGACTAAGCAAACGCTTGACTGGTTCAAAATTTCCTCTGCGTTCGTACTTGATGCTGAGTTTACGCTCGAGCCAAAGGGCTTCCTGCAAGACAGGTAGAAATGGTACGGCTTCTTCGCGTTTCGACCAGCCGCTGACATCTATGTGAATGCGTTGTCTCGCTCGTTCTGCTCCTTGTCGAAACGCCGACGGTAGTGAGGCGAGTAGTTTCAGGTGGGCGCCGTCGGCTGCCTTTTCGAGGTGTAAGTCGGCGAGTAACTTCGTTGGCTTTGTGACGAAGAGTGATTGAATCTCGGCTTCGGTTAGTCCGGTGAGTGTGGTTCGGTATTCACCAAGCAACGACCAGCCACCGCCCAAACCACGTGCGGCGACGACCGGAATACCGGCGCCGCTCAATGCTTCCATGTCGCGGTGAATCGTTCGCTCGGAGACTTCGAGGCGTGATGCAAGATCGCGCGAGGTCATCTGGTGATGCGCCTGCAACAGCAGAACTATCGAGAGTAAACGATCAGCTCGCATACACGGATTCTATCCCACAAATATGACAAAGGGCGTCATGAAATCGCGCGTAGAGTACGTA